>Ga0209403_10004434_pt1 | contig 15303 bp, 22 predicted proteins | sample ArcticOcean_MG_C_8_FD_187440 | JGI IMG/M metagenome (GOLD analysis project Ga0209403, IMG submission 187440) | Marine microbial communities from western Arctic Ocean - ArcticOcean_MG_CB11_86 (SPAdes) (version 2) | ecosystem: Environmental > Aquatic > Marine > Oceanic | place: Arctic Ocean... | reverse complement strand
GGGAGCATTATTAGCAACTTGGCCAATTGTTCTTGGAGTTTCACTAGCAATAGCATTAGCCGCTGGTATTGGTTATTTGTTTAGTAAAGTACAACAAGCTGAACAAATGATGTTAGACCATTTAGGAGAAATGACAGATATATCACAAGCAGAATTAGAAAAAAGATTAAAAGAAGAAAAATCAGGTTACATAGCCTCATCAGCACCTGGTGTTGCAAAACTATTTGGTATGGAAACTACACATATGGATGATGTATATATGGCAAGTAAAGCAGCAGCAGCTACAGTTAAATCTAAAGATGGAAAACTTAAAGTTAGTGAAGTTACCAACATAGTTAAACAAGTAGATATGTTAGCTCAAATGGATCCAACAACATTAAAAGAAATGCTTGATGATAAAGATAAGGCAGATGTTTTGATGAGAAGTATTAATAAACTGTTGGTAGTAGCAGGATCAGGACAATTAGGAGACTCTTCTGCCGCTGTTATTAAACAATTACAAGGTATGTTACAAAATATTCAAATGACTGCTAAAGATATGTACGCAGAAAAAGAAAAATCAGGTGATACTGGTTGGCTTGATGGTGCTGGTTATTTACAAGATATTGCTGAGGACAAGACTGCTGGAGTTAAAGGTGGTGATATGTTTGAAAGATATGCTAACCTATTGACTAATCCAGAATATATGAAAGCAAAAACAGAAAAAGAATCAATAGAAGGTGAAAGTAGATATCAAGAATTAAAAGCAATTCCAAAAAAAGATAGAACCAATGATGAAAATGATGAATGGAAAGATTATTACAACCGTTTAAGACCGTTAGACGCAAAAATGAATCGACTTGGTAGAGGTTCAGATGGACAACAAATTACTGGTGAAGTAAGAATGTCAGATGTGTTTAAACTATTAACTAAAGATGAACAAGCACAGTTGATAGAATCAGCATTAAGTGATAAAAAAGTATTATTAAAAGCAATGAAATTAACACAAACAAAAGAAAATGAAGGTGGATCAAATATTATTGATAATAAAAAACAAAGTGTTATTACTACAACGAATAATAAGAGTAATTTTTCTACTACTAGTAGTTTTGAAGTTGATTATGCTCTCCGCCAAGCAGTAGCCTCACAAAGATGATAACAATATTAGAAAACGCAAAAAATAGATTAACAGAATTAAGAAACAAACATAATAAGAAATATGTTAGACTATCTGTAAAGGGTGGTGGTTGTGCTGGTTTTGGATATGATTGGACATTTGAAGATACGCCAAATGATACAGATTTAGTTGTTGATGATACGTTATTAGTGGATAAAATATATGAAATGTATATATTAGGTATGCAGTTAGATTATAAGAACGATATATTTGGTGCCAACTTTATATTCAATAACCCTAAAGCCAAATCTTCTTGTGGTTGTGGCACATCATTTAGTATTTAAGACCTAATTGCTTTTCAGTAATTAGTTTAAACTCCATATTATTATCTGAACAATATTCTTTAGCGGCAGACCATTTTGCTGTGTTTTTAATATACTCATATGACTCACGCATATAAGATTTACTTTTTCTTTTACCAATTTTAGGTTTAACACATTGTCTTGATGGTTTAATTTCAATCATATACTTTTTATTTTTGATTGTTTTAATGATGAAGTCTGGAAAGTATCTATGAAATTTCTTATCTAATGGATTGTAGTATCTTACAGGTAATTCTTCACTTGCCCAATGTAATATGTCAGGATTTAGGTCGCAATAACGCATAAACCTACGCTCTAATAGTGACCTATACACTATCATATTAGGGTTACCCACGTACTTTTTAGTGTATGTTGGTTTGTATATTCCTTTGTAACTCTTTCCCATAATTTACCTATAACTCATATAAATATATAAGTATTTATAACATAGGTTAGAATGCTCAAAATATGTCAATAAGTTTAAACAAATATCTAAAAAGCGCAGTACGAAATGTTAAGAGTTTCGTAGTTAACAAGTATGCTGGAAGTATGAGTGGTTTATTAAATACTTCAAGTCTTGTTCAAAGTACCTTTGCTTCTGTACAATCAGGTAATACTGCTTCAATTAATAAACTATTAAAGAAATCACCATTTGAAATAGACCAAGATAAAAGAACTGTTAAGGATGATCCTTTAGGTTTTAAACATTTACAATATCCATCAGATTTAACTGGTGCAGAAGTAGGTAATTGGATACTATTCTTTACTATATCATCAAACGTTGGTAAGAACCCAGCAGAAAATCCAGATTTACAATTAGCACAAGAGAGGGGATTGAGTCCAGGTTTGAGTTTGGTTGATGATTATAGTGGAAGTGCTTCTAATGAAACAACTACTGGAATAGATGATATAAGAGAAATGTACAAAAAAAGAGGCGTTATTATACCTAGAATGGGTACAACAAATAGTGTAATAGGTGATGACTCAACTAAAGATATGGTAAGTGGTGCAATTGCTTTATATATGCCACCAGATATTAAAGTAAGTTATGGTGCAAGTTGGGGACCAGAAGATACAAATGTTTCTGGAGATGTAGCAAATGCATATAAAGAAATTAAATCAAATGATACAACCAATTTTGATGATATAGTAACTGGAGTACGTAGGCACGGTGTTGGTATAACTATGACAAGAGCAAAAGAAATGTTATCAGCATTAACAGAAGGTGCAGGTCTTGGTGATTGGATGAAACTAGTAGGTAAAGGTATGGGAATAGCAATTAACAATCACGCTGAAATGTTTTATGAAGGTCCTGGTTTTAGAGAATTCACATATTCATTTAAATTCTGGCCTAGAAATCCTGATGAAACAAAGAGAGTACAAGATATAATTTTGATGTTTAAATATCATATGCACCCAGGTAGAGATAAGAAAGCTTGGCATAGAGGTCGTATGTTTAATTATCCTTCAGAATTTGAAATACATTATTTACATAGAACTGGTGTCAATACTAGTTTAAATAAAATATCAAGATGTGCTTTAGTAAAATGTGATGTACAATATACACCAAGTGAGAGTAATAATTTTAAAACATTTGAAGACGCTACACCAGTTTCATATCAAGTTGATTTATCATTTAAAGAATTAGAATATATGACTAAAGATAAAATCAAGGAAGGATTTTAATGTCAAGATATTTTGAACAGTTTCCGAAGATGATATACGATATTAAAGGCAATGATAATTATAAATTGGTGCCTGATATATTTCGTAGAGTTAAAGCAAAAAGTAATATAAAAAATAACTTAACACTATTAGATACATATGATGTTGATGATGGAGAAAAACCAGAACACATAGCATATAAATTATATGGTAGTACAGATTTATTTTGGGTTGTGTGTATGATAAACAATATTGAAAATGTTTATTACGATTGGCCTTTATCTAATTTGCAATTTGAAAGCTATTTAAAGGACAAATATACTAATGCCGAAGCAATACATCATCACGAAAAATTACAATCAAGTGGACCTCAAATAGGTGATGGACCTGAAGATTATTCTCATATGATAGAGTGTAATTCAACAGACGCAGGCGCTGGTCCTGTAACTAATGCTGAATATGAAAGAAGAATACAAGATAATAAAAGACAAGTTAAAGTGCTTGATCCACAATATCTTGATTTATTTTTATCAGAATTCAAAACATTGATTAGACAATGATATGGCACATAGCAAGGAACGATTAACAAAAGCCGGTGATTATAGTTTAGATGTTGCCGAGTTATTATCTTATAAGATAACATCAGGTGGACAACCACCTCACGGAGAGAATGCACCTTATAGGGTAGATATAAAACCTATTATTTTACAAATAGAACTACAAGAAAGCATTTTTTCTCAATCAATGGTTGGTAAAATACAAGTGTATGATACTAAAGATGTACGTACATTATTACCTATTGTTGGTTTAGAAAGATTAAATTTAAAATTTCACACACCTGGTCTTACTGGCATTAATGCAGTTGCCAATGATGGTCACCCATTTCATATATACAAAATAGAAGCAGTTGCACCTGATAATAAAACAGTAGGTGCAGGCGCTCAAGTATATGATATCTATTTTTGTTCAAGAGAATCTTATTTTAATAATATGCGTAAGGTTAGTAAGGCATATACTGGACAAGTTGAAATTGGGGTTGAAGATATATTTAAGAATAAACGATACCTTTCTAGTAAAAAAGATTTATACTTTGAACCTACAAAGAAATCAAACAGCAGATTAGTAGTACCAAATGTAAAACCATTTCAAGCCATTGCTATGTTAGCGAAGAAGGCAGTATCAGAAAAATATGAAAATGCAGGTTATCTATTCTATGAAACAAAAGAAGGTTACCAATTTAGAAGTATTGAATCATTATTAGCGGTTGCAGGCAGTATAGCACGACCTGCTAAATTTAAATATGTTTATCAAATGAGTAATGTTAGACACCATACAGGTGGAAAACAAATTGTTCAAGACTTACACGGTGTTTATTCTTGGAATTTAGTTAAACCAGTTGATGTGCTAAATAATTTAAATGAAGGTGGTTACGGTAGTAAATTGATTGAACACGATATGTTTAATAAGACTATTAGTACTACTGAATATGATTACTTTAAAGATTTTGGTAATCATTTTCATACTGAACATAGTGATGGTGGTAAAACTAGTGTTAAGACCCCATTACCTCAAATGATATTTGATGATACCACTAAAGGACTCAATCAAGCATTTGACCAAAAGGTTATGGTTAAATCAAGTACTTCAAATATATATGACCAACAAGATCCAGTACTTGCTAATACATTATACACACTAGATTCTATTAGTGCTAAACACACAACACAAAAGGCAATATCTCAAAGAGTATTATTATCTAATGGTATACTAGAACTGAAAGTGCCTGGTAATTCAGTACTACAAGCAGGTGATATTATTTCATTTGATATGCCACTAATGCAACCAGTAGGTGCAAACAAAGCAATAGAGTCCAGTCCTTATTGGGCAGGCAGATATCTAATATATGATATGAAACATATAGTGAATAGAATAGATGACCAATACTCTATTATAATCAGATGTGTTAAAGATACTGTTCCTCATCCATATGTTGCCGAGTTTAATAGTTGGTCACATTTTGCTGAAAGAAAGACACATAACCTATATAAGATAGACAATGAACTACTTGGAAGAATACAAACATCAGGAGAATTAGATGGTAACAAATTACCAAACAAAGGGATACACGGATAATGAACAAGATTGAGAGTATTCTCGGAGATTCGCAAAATTTTGAGGTCGCTAACGCTAGACGTGTAAAAGGCCAATCTAATAGCATACATAGAACACCAGACAGGTCAATCACAGAAAAGACTATGAGTAATATAAGAGATATTTCAGTTGACAATGTGAGTGGAGTTGTGTATAGTACAGATGAACTGATGGAATCACAGCGTAGTCGCCAGGTATTCTATGACAAGACTAGGCGTAAGGCTATGCTTATAACAGATATGCCTTACAATGTCAACAAGTTATTAAAAAGACTTACGCAAGAGTGCGTAAAGGTGGTATCAGGTACCCAAACTCGCCTGCGTAAGTACGTTTTTACACGCATTTCTTTAAGGGATTTGCGTAAAGGTAAACTAAATACTATTCAAATGCGTAAGTCGACTCGTTTAAAAGAAACAACTTATGGGCCAAAACTTTATGACAGACAATAATTTTTTAGGGTTTAACAACTTCATCTGGTTTAATGGTGTAGTAGAAGACAGACACGACCCATTCAAGATAGGCCGAGTGCGAGTGCGTTGTCTAGGTGTTCACACACACGACAAAGAAGTTTTGCCTACTGCTGACCTGCCTTGGGCGCAAGTCATACTGCCTGTTACATCGCCAGGCATATCTGGACTAGGGCAGTCACCAAGTTTTCTTGTTGAAGGCTCGTGGGTGTTCGGTTACTTTAGAGATGGCAAAGATTGTCAAGAGCCTTGCGTAATTGGAAGTATACCTGGGAGACCTATAGAGAAAGCAAAACCTGAAAAAGGTTTCTATGATCCCTCTGGTGTTTATCCTGCGTATGTTTCTGATAGTGATGTAAATATGTTGGCGACTAATGATACACTTACGCACCCACACTTAACTATGCGTATGAATACAGTAACAGGCATTCCAACTGCTGACTTTAACGCAACCACTGGCGCAACGTATGAACAAATAAAGGCAAGTGATGGCGACACGTGGGATCAACCGGCTATCACCTATAACGCAGTCTACCCTTATAACAAAGTCTATGAGAGTGAACGTGGGCATATATTTGAAGTGGACGATACAGAAGGCGCCGAAAGAATTTACGCAAGTCACCGAACAGGCACCTCATATGAGATTGACGCAACAGGCACTATAGTCCACTTAAACAAAAAAGATAAGTACGAGATTACAACAGGACATCAACGTCACTCCATCGGTGGCAATAGTGACATTACTATAGATGGTCGCCATAAGATTTACATTAACAAAAGCCAAACACCAAACAATCACTATGATATCCAAGTCGGGCCTAATGCAAACGTTAATATACAAGTAGATAAAGGGGATATCAACTTGGTCACCGTAGATGGCAATATCAATGTTAACTCTGGTGGGGATTACAATCTAAAAGTAAAAGGCAATTACTCTAGTCTAATAGAAGGCTATAAATCAGAAATCATATCAGGCACGAAGACATCATCCACTAGTGGCACAGTCAAACACTATGGTTCTACAATAGATTTAAATTAGTTAATTCAACTCAAAAAATATTAAAAAAAACTTTTAAAAACGGCCTATATAGGATCGTCTTTTAGTATAGTATACCAAAAGTTAATCTATAAATGCAATAACAACTTTAGTATATAACGATAGCCATTTTTTTTCCGGCCAGCACCAAAAAAACGCCGGATCCCTAAATAGTCTTATGACTATCACTAAACAATCATACGCCGACATTAAAGAGTACTGGGACTTTCAACGTAAGATAGAATACAATAAAGAGAAGTTGAAATCTATGGCTAAAGAAATGCACGGTAAGGTGTACAATCAAATGGGTATGCTGAGTGAACAGGAACTCTTTGATTCTATCTGGACTAAACTACCACAAGAGGCATACGAAACACCAGACCCTACTTGGGTACCTGAAAATGAACATTACAGATTTGAATGGGAGAAGTTTGATCCTACTTGGTTAGTTAAGAAACTTGCACCTCCTGGTCGCAAAGTAGTCCTACGTGCAAGGGATAAGTTTAATGAGGTTTGGCCTGAGGATAATAGACTAGATGATTAGGTGCAACCTTGCTTAGTGTTTATATATTGGTGATAATATTCATAGTCTTTGCTTACGTAGTCGGAAACATCTAACTTATATATAACTGTGTCAGTCCTTCAAGAATGCTCCAAGTTACGGAGTAAGGCAAACAAACAAAATCAATAACGTCTTCCTTTTACATATCTCTTATTCCATACAAAGATATAGTGACCACGTCTTACGTATTTAAAGGTAAGTGGCTTCCATCTATGATAGGTTCTTAATGTTTGTATGTAAAGAATACAGTACTCTGGCTCCCAGTCTGTTATTCTTATTCTGTATGGTGAATGACTATAAAGGGCTTTTTGGCAATAGACGATAAAGTCGACATCGGAAAAGCAGTGACTACTGTGGTGGGATTCTATAATGATTTTGTTTTTAGTAGGAACAATTCACTTCATTTTGTAGCAGCCTTCTAAAGTTATATTTATAATAACAGGTATATGGATGTTTGTCAAGTCTTAAATTTTTCGAATCAATCGTAGTTGCTGTGAGCGGGCAACGAGGGAGAGTTGACATTTGACGTTATAAATAGTATTATAGACAAATAGGAGATTATGAATGAATAAAAAGAATATGATGGAGACCTTTGCTCAAAAGGTTGCTCAATCAGAAGACTCAGGTATCTATAGTGCAACGTATGACGCATTGAGTACACCTGATGATAAGTTTCTGAATGACTTAGCAAATAACACGCCCAACAATAGTATGTTTGACGCTGTAGAAAAAAAATCAAAAAAACTAAAACATCAAGTTATCAATATTAATAATTATGAACGATATTGGGATAACTCTACACCGACTGGACACCAGATAAGAATAGTATGTCAAGATGATTCTACATTACATATTAATCTGAATTGGCCTAAAGGATATAATCCAAGAATTCACGATATAGACGAAAGGGACAAATATGGCGCTATTAAAAGCAAATCACAAAGAGTTAAAAAGAAAAGTAAATCAATCAGAAGAGGTAAGAAATAACGATAGGTCGTTCTCTAGTTGGAAAGATTTAAAAGACTTAAAAAAGATTAAGTTAGCATTAAAAGATAAATTAGTGAAAAGTAAAAATAATGATGAAAGAAGCAACCCAGCAATTTCTAAAGTACAGACCTAATGCACAATACATAGAAAAGGTTGAACATAGACCGAATAGTGATTATCAAAGACGTGAGTGTATTTCTATGTCTGTTGTAGAAGCAAAAAACTTTGGGACGAAGTTTATAACAGGTTGGTTGATTGATAATTATAATGAAAGTATCAATGCAACACCTATTATACATCATTGTTGGAACATAGATAAAAATGGAATGCATTATGATACGATACCGAAACAAGAAAGTAAATATGATTACGTTATGGATCCAGATGTTAATAAACCTTATAGTTATCAAGGCACCTGGTATATCTCACCAGTAATTTATTTAACAGGTAAAGAACTAAAGATAATTATACGTGATGGACGAAAAGGAATTATTACAGATGAAGAACATATAAGGTTTTATAATGAAAGACAACAAGAAGCAATTTTACACAGAATGGACAACATAAGATGAACATAACAGAAAAATTGAGCAATAAGAAATATTATGTAAGAAGCGTAAAAGAATATAAAACAATAATTAAGAAACTAAATAAGAATTATCCTGACTTTTTAAAAGTTGTAGATAAGAAGAAACAATCTAATAAAGTAAAACAAAAAAATGTTTTAAAACATATACTTTGGAAAGATTTAGAGGAGTTAGCACAATGTATGATGAAATGAACGGACTACAAGTACTATGGTCAATATTAACAAACTGGGAAGAAGGAAAGGGTCTTTGGATGATAATTGGACTTGCTATGATAGCAGTTACATTATCAATTATATCAGATAAGTATTTAGATAATGATGATGTAATACCGCCAACAGAACAATATCCATTATGATAGATAAAGAACAAAAAGGTGGCAATTTAAATTTTGGTCCGTATGTGGCTATGTATAGAGTGCATCCTGAATTAATAGCAGAACTTACAGAACGAGGCGAAAAAAGTAAACCAGGATCTGGTAATGAAAAATTAGCAGGTGTAATGGAAGACCAACGAGGGTTTTCACAAGAAGATAAAAAATGGTTTATAAAAGAGTTTCAACAATACGTAGATGATTATGTAGAAAGTATGGCAGACTATATTTCACAACAATATGATGAAAACTTATTTTCAAAAAAATTCACACTCATAGATTTATGGGCGAATTATATGAAAGAGAATGAAGCTAATCCTGAACATACACATAGTGGTATGTTAACTTGGGTTATGTATTTAAAGACGCCAGACTTAACAGAAGAAAGAGCAAATTATAAAGGCAAGAGTTTTGGTCCTGGTGGAATAACGTTTCATTATGGTGAACACTCTAATCCAAAATGGGCAGAACATACATATGGTTATAATCCTGAAGTAGGAACCTTATGGATATTTCCTGCACAATTAAGACATCAAGTAATTCCTTTTAAAACAAAAGGAGAAAGAATAAGTGTATCAGGCAATTTATACTTTAATCATCCTAAAGATGAATCAAAGACACTTGAAGAAGCACGTAAAGTGGAAGATTTAAAACAAACAAACCAAAGTTTTGCTGATAGAGTAGCAAAGGAGATAAAATGAAACGATATTTATATTTAACATTAGGTTGGTTATGTGTGGGTATGGCATACATTGGTGTAATTACACCTGGTATACCATTTAGCATATTTCTAGTAATTGCCGCTTGGGCATTTGCTAAATCATCTAAAAAATGGCACGACTGGTTATACAATCACAAATACTTTGGTAAGTTTTTAACAGGTTGGACAAAGTACAAAGTCTTTCCACAATATGCAAAATATTCAATGATACTTGTTATGTCAAGTTCATTAGTATTTCTTTGGTATACAACATACAATCTTAATGCATTACTATGGTCAAGTAGTTTTATGTTTTTATGTGCTGTATGGGCGTGGAGATATCCTGCAACAAAAGAAATTGCAGACTCAAGAATTAAGGCAGGTAAAAGGGTTGCCTGGCTTAAATGACACCCATTGAAGATACTATACTAAATAAAAAAACAACCAATACACCAATATGGTTAATGAGGCAAGCAGGAAGGTATCTTCCAGAGTTTAGAGAGATTAGAAAACTAAATCCAGATTTTATTAGTTTATGTTTAGATGTTGAGTTATCTTCCGAGATTACCTTACAACCTCTTAAAAGATTTGAACTAGACGCTGCTATAATTTTTTCAGACATCTTAATGTTGCCGTATGGGTTAAATCAAATAGTAGAATTTAAGAAAGACGTTGGTCCACAATTAGGTGATTTAGATTTAGATGTTATAGATGAAATTGATTTTATAGGAACATTATATCCTATTTACAAATCTATAAAAAGAGTAAGTGAAAATAAGTTAGTTAAAAATAAAAATGTAATAGGTTTTGTGGGTGCGCCTTGGACTCTTTTAGTTTATATGATTAATAAACACTCTCCTAAAAAAGAACTAATAAAAGACTTTTTTAAAGATAAAATTTTAATTAATAAAACATTAATAATTTTAGAAAAGTATTTGAAAATACACATTGAACGACAAATTAAAGCAGGAGCTACGATAATACAAATTTTTGATAGTTGGGCTGGTTTGTTAGAAGAAAAAAACTTACCAGAGTATGTTTATAAACCAACATTAAATTTAGTTAATTATGTTAAGTCTTTAAATGTTCCTGTAATTTGTTTTCCAAGAGGTATTAAAAATTATAAAGAGTACTGTAATATTGTTAAACCTGATGTAGTCAATATTGATTATGATGTAGACCCAATTTCTATATGCAAAGAAATAGATATTCCTGTTCAAGGAGGACTTGATCCTAAAGTATTATTAACAGATAAAGAAAATTTAAAAAAACAAACTTTAAAATACTTAAATATTTTCAAAGACCATCCATACATATTTAATTTAGGACACGGTGTTATAAAAGAAACGGATCCTAATATGGTTGATTATTTGGTTAAAACAGTAAAGGATTATTAAATGAGATTAATACAACCGATATTCGCCAGTAATTCTACAAGAGAAACTGGACTAGGAGAAGATAATAAAATCTTTAATACTAAAGAAGTCATTGAACGTGTTAAGAAAGATATTGATTTAGGAGTAAAAGAATTTCTTTTATTTTACATACCTGAATTTAAGTTATTTAACTTTAACCAAGTGTGTGAAACTGCCGCTAGTCTTTCAACGTTACCTATAAAATTAAATGTTGATGTATGTTTATGTTCTTATACACACGATGGACATTGTTGTGTAACAGGAGACCAAGAAAAAACAGATGACCTATTATTACAATCAGCCGTAGAGATTTACACAGCGTCAGGTGCTACAGTAGCACCAAGTGATTGTCAAGACAATACAGTTAAGAATATTAAAGCAGTTAATGATGGTCAGATACCTGTAATGAGTTATAGTACAAAATTTCGTTCAACGTTTTATAGCGGTTGGCGTAATGTAATGAAGATACCAAAAGGTATTCATAGACCCTATCAATTAGATGTTTCAGATAGATTCGGTGCAATTGAAAGGTCAGTAAAATATGCTAAAGATGGTGCAGATGAATTAATGGTAAAACCTGGTATAACAAGTTTAGATTTAATAGGACCAATAAAATACTTTACAAGAAAAAAAGTAGGTGCATATCAAACTTCAGGTGAGTATCTAGGAATAGGTGAGCCTGGTAATTTAGAAGAAACATATCACGTATTCAAAAGAGCAGGTGCTGATTATATGATAACTTATGGTGCAAGAAGATTATGCCGACATCACTCATAATAGGATCAAGAGGAAGTAAATTAGCACGTATCTATGCTGAAAAAGCTAAAGCATTATTAAACAAAGAAGTAATTATCAAAGAAATTGAAACCAAGGGTGACCAACTTAAAGATGTAAGACTTTCTGAAGCTGGAGGTAAAGGACTATTTTCTAAAAAGATTGAAGAAGAATTATTAAGTAAAAAAATTGATATAGCTGTTCACGCATTAAAAGATATGCCAACAGAAGAAACAGAAGGTTTATTAACAAACTGTTTTTTAGAAAGAAACGATCCAAGAGAAGTTTTAATTAGTAGAGATAATAAACACTTAAAAGATTTAGCTCCAAATTCAATTATCGGTACTTCTTCATTTAGAAGAGAATTCCAATTAAAAAGAATAAGAGAAGACCTTAATTGTAAGTTGATAAGAGGAAATGTTGATACAAGAATAAGAAAACTTAATGAAGGTTTATTTGATGCTATTATCTTATCTTATGCTGGTATTCAATCATTAGGTTTAGAGAACAAGATTTCTCAAACTTTTACAACTAGTGAAATGATACCTTGTGCTGGTCAAGGAGTTATTGCCTTACAATGTAGAAATAATGATAAAGAAATAATTGAATTATTAAAAAGTGTTAATCATACAGCAACACATAATTGTGTTAAGGCAGAAAGAAACGTTTTAAAAGTTATAGAAGGAGATTGTGATACAGCGGTAGGTGTATTTGCAAGTATTGATGATAATACGATTAATCTTGAAGCTGAACTATTTTCACCAGATGGTAAAGATAGATTTTATTCAAAATCATTTAAAAGTATTGATAAAGCAGCCGACCTAGGAATAGAAATAGGTCATTTACTAAAATCTAGTGTTTAGTCTTGTTCAGAATACAATGTTTGCGAGTATAGTGCTAAAATAAACATAGCAATTCCTAACAATGACAAAGTACCACACAAAAACCAATTATCGTTCATAGGTATTCCGTGATAACCGCCGTCAATTGCGCCGACAGCACCAATTAACATAAAAGTACCTAATATAGAACAAATAATTGTTAAATATTCATATAGTTTTTTCATAATGTTTTCCTTTTCAACTTATACGTTAACTATACACTAAAAATTTAGTAAAGTCAAGGGAAAAATTTAAAAAAAATGAGAAAAATCAAGGTTTTCTTACTTTGTTGTTCTATTTTTGTTCTATTTTCTAAAAAACTGTAAATTTTCAACAAATTTTCGAATCAGTAGGCACTTTACACTTGTAATTTTTATTATAAATAGTGTTTATGACATATTGCAATACTTGTGGTAGGGAATCCCATTGTGGAGAACCCAAATTTGAAATGATGGAAGCTAGAAACATAGAAATCTGTAAATATTGTAGATGTGATGATAAAAAATGTAAAGTGAAAAGGAAAAAAAAGAATGTCAAAACAAAAAAAGTTTAAGTTTACAGATAACAAAGAAATAAATGAAGAAATAACTGCTACGAGTTGGAAAAAGGCAGTTAAGTCTTTTCAAAATAAAGTGAAAGAAAAATTAATCTATATTGAGTGGGTAAGTAAGAAAGGTCAAGAAATGACCAAGTGGCAAAAACTACCTATCGGTAGAAGAGATAAGATTGGAAGTTAAAAATGTCAAATATTGATACGTTAGTAGAACAATTAGGTAAGTTAACAGTTATTGAAGCAGGTGACTTAGCAAAAAGGTTAGAGAAAACTTGGGGTTTAGATTTAAACACTTTAACAAGTACACCAGCGGCAGTATCAGAAGAAAAAGAAGAGTCTTTATTCAAAGTTGTCTTAACAGGTTTTAATGCAGGTGCTAAAATAGGTGTTATTAAAGCAATTAGAGCTTTTAAAGATATGGGATTACTTGAAGCAAAGACTTTTGTAGAAGAGTTTCCTTCTGTTATAGCAGAAGACCAAGAAAAAAAGGATGCAGATAAAATTAAAGCAGATATAGAGTCTGTTGGAGGAACGGTAGAATTAAAATGATAGAAATAAAAGAAGTTAAAGAATGGATGAGTAAAAATTCTTGTCCTAATTGGGTATTAGTAGTAATAGTAGTTCTTTGGATATTGGCATAATGCCAAAGGTGTGTAGAGATATAATAGATTTAGGAGCAACTGGTCACGGTTGTGATCCTGTTATAGGTGTTAAAGCAACACAATTTACAGTTAGAGCAAACAATAAACCAATTCTCAGGATTCTTGATCCTGCCTTACCACATACCATAGAAAACCCGATACCACCGTGTATTCCACATATGGGTAAAGTTAACATAGGGTCCACTACAGTTAGAGCTCAAAGTATACCTGTAGCAAGAGTTGGAGATTCTTATGATATGGGACAAATGATTAAAGGTTCTCCTACAGTAAGAGCGGGTTAACTGTATAAATATATACAGTTATGGCACAGAATCAATCATTTTTAAACGATTATACAAAGCACGTTAAAAGTACTAGTAAACGACAATCTAGGAAGTTTAAAGATTTGGATTTAGACTTTGGTAGACATCCAATTACTAATGACGTTAATGTGGTTGAAGACGTAATAGCAATAAAAAGAGCAGTCAGAAATTTAGTACAAACAAATTTTTATGAAAGACCTTTCCATCCTGAATTAGGTTGTGGTGTAAGAGAATTACTTTTTGAAAATTATAGTCCAGTTACTAATGTGTTTATAAAAAGAAAAATAGAAGAGTGTTTAGTTAATCACGAACCTAGAATCCAGTTAACTGGTATTAGAATAAATGAAGATGAATTTGGAGAAGGTATTCTCAGATTTGAAATTTATACCAAGTACATTTGTACTGACCATTTTCAATCCTTTTTATCAGGTGCTTCAGAAGCTCTTGATAATATAAATACTCAAATACATAGTGAACGTACTCTTGGCCAAGGGGAAGTTAATAGAGAATTAAAAGTTAACTATCAATCAGATGTAGTTAGTATAGTGCATACTCTAACCGAAAATACTGGAGTACCATTCAAATGTGAATTTGATGATGAGGACTTTAAGTTTATCTTAAGAAAACCATCTTGTCATTTTGATACACTTCCTCTTATTGATTCTAGATTAGCTCCTAATTATCCTGATATGCTTTCACTTCAATTTGATGTAACCAGAGGCCTTGAAAA
>Ga0209403_10004431_pt1 | contig 15306 bp, 11 predicted proteins | sample ArcticOcean_MG_C_8_FD_187440 | JGI IMG/M metagenome (GOLD analysis project Ga0209403, IMG submission 187440) | Marine microbial communities from western Arctic Ocean - ArcticOcean_MG_CB11_86 (SPAdes) (version 2) | ecosystem: Environmental > Aquatic > Marine > Oceanic | place: Arctic Ocean... | reverse complement strand
TGATATTGATATGCTTAAATGTATTTATTGTGGACTATGCGAAGAGTCTTGCCCGGTAGACGCAATTGTTCAAGGACCAAACTTTGAATTTTCCACAGAGACTAGAGAAGAGCTTTATTACAACAAAAAGAAACTTTTAGAAAATGGAGATAAATGGGAAACTGCTTTAGCTGCGAATATAAAAGCTGATTCTGTTTTTAGATAGATGTTAGCGCATTCATTATTTTTTTATTTTTTTTCAACAATAACTGTATTTTCTTCAATGATGGTTATTGTTTCTAAGAATGCCGTTTACTCAGTTTTTTTTTTAATACTAGTATTTGTAACTACTTCAATATTATTTATTATGATAGGAGCGGAATTTTTAGGAATGGTAATGCTAATTGTTTATGTAGGAGCGGTTGCAGTTTTATTTTTATTTGTTGTTATGATGCTAAATGTTTCTCAGAAAATAAAAAAAGAATCTAGCAGAAAAGGTTTTATTAATAATATATCTGTAGGTTTATTTGTAGGAATAATTATTTTTCTTGAACTTTTAGTAGTAATTGGTGGATGGAAATATAAAGATACTTTTGTATCTCTGTCTTCATTAAATTTGAATGAAGAATTAACCAATACTCATGCACTGGGCAATGTATTATATACAGAATATATTCATCTTTTTCAAATATCTGGAATGATTTTACTTATAGCTATGATTGGAGCAATTACACTTACCTTTAAAAAAAGAGAAGATATAAAAAGGCAAAATTATTTTGATCAAATATCACGCGAAAAGTCTAGTGCAGTTTCACTAGTTGATGTTGAAAGCAACAAAGGAGTAAAAATTGATGATTGAAATAGGATTGGGAAATTATTTAACATTAGCAGCAATTATTTTTACAATAGGAATTGTTGGAATTTTTATAAATAGAAAAAATATAATAATTATTTTAATGTCTATTGAACTAATGCTTCTTGCAGTAAATATTAATTTAGTATCTTTTTCTATTTACTTGCAAAATTTGACTGGTCAAGTTTTTTCAATGTTTGTATTAACGGTAGCAGCTGCTGAAGCAGCAGTAGGTTTAGCAATTATTGTAGTTTATTATAAAAATAAAGGCTCAATAGACGTAGAGCAAATCAGCAACTTGAAAGGTTAACATGGAATATGCAATTGTATTTCTTCCTTTATTAGGCTCGTTTATTTCAGGTTTTCTTGGTAATAAATTTCATGAAAAAAATTGCCAAATTTTAATATCTTCGTTTGTTGCTATTTCAGCATTTCTTTCAATAATTATTTTTTATCAAGTATTAATAAATGGTTATTCTAGCAATAAACTAATATTTAAATGGATAGGTTCAGGAAATTTTTATACCAACTGGTCAATTAAAATTGATTCATTGTCATCAGTAATGTTGGTCATTGTAAGTTTAATATCATCAATTATTCATTTTTACTCAATTGGATATATGCATCATGATAAAGGCAAATCACGTTTCATGGCATATTTATCATTATTTACATTTGCAATGCTTACTTTAGTCACTGCCGATAATTTTTTACAATTATTTTTTGGATGGGAAGGTGTCGGACTATGTTCTTATTTATTAATTGGTTTTTGGTTTAAGAAACCAGCGGCAAATGCAGCAGCAATTAAAGCTTTTCTAGTTAATAGGGTAGGTGATTTTGGTTTTGCTATAGGAATTTTTTTAATTTTCCTTTTTTATGGGACCGTAAATTACAATGAAGTTTTTCAAATGACACCACTTTTATTGCAAAAGAATATTATTCTTTTAGGAATCGAATTTAATTTGATTACTTTAATTTGCCTTATGCTTTTCTTTGGCTCAATGGGTAAATCAGCTCAAATTTTTTTACATACATGGCTACCAGATGCTATGGAGGGACCTACACCAGTATCTGCACTTATCCATGCGGCGACCATGGTAACTGCGGGTGTTTTTTTAGTAGTAAGATGTTCTCCAATATTTGAATATTCGCAAACAGCACTGAATGTAGTTGCTATAGTGGGAATGGCTACAGCTATATTTGCTGCCTCTGTCGCGCTTGTTCAAAATGATATAAAAAAAATTATTGCTTATTCAACTTGCAGCCAATTAGGTTATATGTTTTTTGCTGCAGGAATTGGAGCATATCATGTTGCTATTTTTCATTTGTTTACGCATGCATTTTTTAAGGCACTTTTATTTCTTGGCTCCGGATGTGTAATACACTCTTTTAACAAAGAACAAGATGTTAGATTAATGGGGGGTGTTTGGAAAAAAATACCTTACACTTATTTTTTAATGATAGTTGGCACATTAGCTTTAACAGGGTTTCCATTTTTATCTGGCTATTATTCAAAAGATGCAATTATTGAATTTGCATATTTAAAAGGCAATACTATTGGCTATTTTGCTGTCGCTGTAGGAATTTTTACAGCTTTATTAACAGCAGTATATTCATGGAGATTAATTTTTAAAACATTTCATGGCAAGTATAACAACAAACAAATAAATATAAGCAAGGTACATGAATCTCCATTAATAATGTTATTGCCATCGTGTATATTAGCCTTGGGAGCTATCTTAATAGGAATTTTATTTAAAGAAATATTTATTGGCCATAACAGCTTTCAGTTTTGGGATAAATCGATTTTATTTTTAAAATTTATAGATCATGAACATCCACCAATTTGGCTCCTGATTACCACACCTTTAATAGTGAGTTTATCAATTCCAGCTTCATATTACCTTTTTATTTATAATCAAAAAATATTAAAAAATTTTATTTTAAAAAATAATTTTTTATATAATTTTTTATTAAACAAATGGTATTTTGATGAATTGTATAATTTTATTTTTGTAAATCCGATTAAAAAAGTTGGTTTAATTTTTTGGAAAAGAGGTGATGTTAATTTAATAGATCGTTATGGACCAGATGGGTTAGCAAGGTTAGTTAAAATTATATCTGATAAAGCTATAAATTTCCAAAGTGGTTACCTGTATCATTATGCTTTTGTCATGTTAGTTGGTTTTTCAATATTATTAACTTATTTTATTTTATATTAAATGAATTTTCCTATTCTATCTGCAATAATATTTATTCCTCTCATTGGGGCTTTTTTTATTTTACTTACAAAAGGATCTCAAAATAATGTTGAAAAAAATTCTAAATATGTTGCGGTTTTTTCATCTTCTGTGAATCTTTTACTCTCTCTTTTTTTGTGGTTTTCTTTTGACTACCAAACTCATGAATTCCAGTTTGTTGAAGAAAAAAATTGGATTGATGGTTTTATTAGTTTTAAATTAGGTATAGACGGAATTTCAATTTTATTTATCTTGCTTACTACATTTATTACTCCAATTTGCGTATTTTCAATAATAAATAGTATAAAATTTAAAGTAAAAGAATTTCTTATTGCAATTCTTTTAATGGAAACTTTAATGTTAGGGGTTTTCTGCTCTCTTGATCTCGTAATATTTTATTTATTTTTTGAAGGCGGCCTTATTCCGATGTTTTTAATAATTGGCATTTGGGGAGGTTCAAAAAGAGTTTATTCAGCATTTAAATTTTTTTTATACACTTTACTTGGTTCTGTATTAATGTTGATTGCCATAATCTCAATTTATTGGATTACAGGAACAACGGATGTTGTTAAATTATTAGATATAAAAATACCTATTGAATATCAGTATTTACTTTGGCTGGCATTTTTTAGCTCATTTGCTGTTAAGTTGCCTATGTGGCCAGTTCATACTTGGTTGCCAGATGCCCATGTTGAAGCGCCAACCGCTGGATCAGTTATTTTAGCAGCAATACTTTTAAAAATGGCGGGTTATGGTTTTATGCGTTTCTCATTAGGGTTATTTCCAATAGCCTCTGATTATTTTACGCCACTTATTTTTACATTAAGTATAATTGCAATTATTTACACATCTTTAGTTGCACTAATGCAAGACGATATGAAAAAATTAATCGCATATTCTTCTGTTGCTCATATGGGCTTTGTTACTATAGGAATATTTTCAATAACAAAACAAGGATTAGAAGGAAGTATAATTCAAATGATAAGTCATGGATTAATTTCTGCTGCACTCTTTTTGTGTGTAGGTGTATTATACGATAGGTTTAACTCACGTATGATTTCCTCATATGGTGGTTTAATAAATGTTATGCCCAAGTATTCATTAGTGCTAATGATTTTTACTTTGGCTGCATTGGGATTGCCTGGAACTAGCGGATTTATTGGAGAGTTTTTAGTTTTAGTTGGAGTCTTCCAAAAAAACATTTTAGTAGCAGTTTTAGCAAGTCTTGGCATTATATTTGCGGCAGCTTATATGCTTTGGTTATATGGAAGAGTAATATTTGGAAAATTAGTTAATTCAGATTTAAAAGGAATGTTAGATTTAAATAAAATAGAAATATATATTTTTACATCCTTAGCTTTTTTAATACTATTTTTTGGATTTTATCCTGAGCCGTTATTTAAAACTATTGATGTTTCTATAAATAATTTGATTAACAATTATCAAATTGATTTAAATTTATATTCAAATAATAAAATTAATTAAATGCAAACACTTATTTTTATATTGCCTGAATTATTTTTATCATTAACTGTGATGTTTCTTTTAATGGCTGGAGTTTTTGTTAAAAAAAGTTATAAATTAATAAATCTATTAACTCTTCTAAGTTTAGTATTTGCGATTATATTAGTATTAAGTCAACCTAGTGAAATATTTAAAGTCTTTAATGAAAGTTACACAATAGACAAACTTTCAATTTATATGAAAGTTCTTACTCTTTTATTTTGTTTCATAGTTTTAGTTTCGTCAAAAGATTATATAAAAGTAAATAATATAGATAAAATTGAATATCCAATATTAATCCTAACTTCAACTCTTGGCATGATGATAATGATTAGTTCATATGATTTGATTGTTTTTTATTTAGGCTTAGAACTACAATCTTTATGTTTATACATTTTAGCTTCCTTTAAAAAAGATGATGAAAAATCTACAGAATCAGGTTTAAAATATTTTGTCTTGAGCGCACTTGCTTCTGGACTATTACTTTATGGAAGTTCACTTATTTATGGGTTTACTGGATCAACTAACTTTGAAATTATTTCAGAAAATTTAGATCAATATAATTCTGGAGCAGTCTTTGGCATTGTATTCATTATAGTCGGATTAGCTTTTAAAATTTCTGCAGTTCCTTTTCACATGTGGACTCCAGATGTTTATGAAGGTTCACCAACCTCAGTAACTAGTTTTTTTGCTATAGTTCCAAAAATTGCTGCATTAACTGTTTTTATTAGATTTATGTATGTGCCTTTTCTTAACGCTGTTGATCAATGGCAATCTATAATAATTTTTTTGTCAATTGCATCTATGATTTTGGGTGCAGTAGCCGCCATAGGTCAAAAAAACATTAAAAGATTATTGGCTTATAGTTCAATAGGACATATGGGCTATGCTTTAGCTGGGTTAGCAACAGCAACTAATTCAGGAGTCCAAAGCTCAATAATTTATTTAATTATTTATTTGGTTATGAATGTTGCAATATTTTGTTGTGTTTTTATGATGAGAAGAGAAAATATTTATTACGAGAACATTGATGACTTGTCTGGAATGTCAAAAAATCATCCTTTACTGTCATTAAGCTTTTTAATTATACTTTTTTCACTTGCAGGCATTCCTCCTCTTGCAGGCTTTTTTGCAAAATTTTATATTTTTATGGCAGTCATAGAATCTAAGATGTACATGCTTGCAGTCATAGGTCTTATAACCACTGTTGTATCAGCTTTTTACTATTTGCAAATTATAAAAATTATTTACTTTGATAAACCAAAAAAACCATTTGAATTAAGCTACGATTTAGGTCTTAAAATTTCACTGGCTTTATCCAGTATACTAATATTAACTTATTTTCTTTATCCTTCAATATTAATTGAATTAGTCTCTTTAATAGAAGTTTTATAATGAAATTTAATATACTAAAATATGATATAGTAAGTAGCACAAATAATATAGCCGTCAATTTAATTAAAAAAGAGAAAAATGAATATGGATTTGTTTATGCAAATAAACAAACTAAAGGCAGAGGAACATTTGGGAAAAAATGGATTTCTCAAAAAGGAAATTTTTTTGCTTCAATTTTTTTTCCTTTAAAAAAAAGTTTTCCACCATTTAATGAATTTTCAATTATTAATCCTATACTTGTTTCAGATGTAATTAAATATTTTTGTAAAAAAGGTACAGTTAATTTAAAATTTCCTAACGATATATTTTTAAATGGAAAAAAAGTTTGTGGTATTTTGCAAGAACTTATTACCTTAAAAGATAAAAAATATTTAATTATAGGAATTGGATTAAATATTATAGACAATCCTAGTATTATCGGCAAGTATAAGGCTACAAATATTCTTTTTGAAACAAAAAAAAAAATTAAAATTCAAGAAATAATTAAACAAATTAATATTTCATACGAGAATTTTTTTATAAATTTAAATTTATATAATTATATAAATTTTAAAAAAAAAGCTGAATTAATGGCAATAATTTAAAAAATAATGAACTTATTAGTTGGCGACATAGGAAATACAATTATAAAACTTTGTTTAATAAAAGATAAAAGTTTTAAAATAAGTAAAATAATTTACTTAAACAGTAGTAGCGTTTGTTTAAAAAGTGAATTAAAAAAAAATTTAAATAAAATTCTCAAAAATAAATCAGTTAATAAAATTGCTTTATTTTCTAGCGTTGTGCCCAAGTATCAGAAAATAATTAAAAATGCTTTACAAAAAAACCATAAAATTAAATTACGAGAAATCAAAGAAAAATCTATAAATAAAATTGTTAAAATAAATATTAAAAATAAAAATCAGGTTGGGTCTGATAGAATTGCAAATGCTGTTGGCGTATATAAAAAATATAATAATAATTGTGTAGTTTTAGATTTTGGGACAGCAACTACATTTGATGTTGTTACTAAAAAAGGTATTTATAATGGTGGTATAATTGCTCCAGGCATAAAATTATCTATACAAAGCCTCGCAAATTCTGCTGATCAAATATCTAACTTTTCATTAAAAAAACCCAAAAAAACTGTTGGCAAAAATACTATAGAGGCACTTCGTTCGGGTTTTTATTGGGGGTATTTAGGCTTAATAAATAACATTATTACTAAAATTCAAAAAGAAACTAAAAAAAAATATAAAATTATTTTAACTGGTGGTTATGCTGATTTATTTAAAACTTCTATAATAAGACCTTTTGCTATAGATAAGAATATAACAATTAAAGGTATTGTTGAAATTTTTAAAAAAAATAAAAAATATTTAATAAAATGAAAAAAGAAGAATTTATTTTTTGCCCTCTAGGTGGTTCTGGTGAAATAGGAATGAACATGAATTTGTATGCTTATGGAAATCCTGGCAATAGAAAATGGATAATAGTTGACGTAGGTGTTACTTTTGCTGACGATACTATTCCAGGCATAGATTTAATTTATCCTGATCCAGGCTTTATTATAGACAAAAAAGATGATTTGGTAGGTTTAATTTTAACTCATGCACACGAAGACCATATTGGTGCAATAGCACACATTTGGCCAAAATTACTTTGCGATATATACGCCACTCCTTTCACCAGCGTTCTAATTAAAGAAAAATTTAAGGAAAAAAAAATAGATATTGGAAATAAATTAAAAATAGTTCAGTTAAACGGCAGCGTTGAATTGAATCCTTTTAAAGTTGAATTTGTAACACTAACTCATTCTATACTAGAACCTAACGGTTTAAGCATTCAAACACCAGCTGGAGTAGTTTTACATACCGGTGATTGGAAAATTGATCCCAATCCTTTAATAGGAGAAAAAATTAATGAAAAAAAATTAAAGAAAATAGGAGAAAAGGGAGTTCTTGCCATGATATGTGATTCTACAAATGTATTTAGTCCAGGCCGCGCGGGATCTGAATCTGATGTAAGAAAAAGTTTATTAACAATAATGGAAAATAAACAAAAACGAATTATTGTAACTTCATTTGCTTCAAATGTAGCAAGAATGGAAAGCATTTTTTACTGTGCCAAAAAAACAGGAAGACAAATATCTTTAGTAGGCAGATCAATGCATAGAATTTATAAAGCAGCAAAACAATGTGGGTATTTAAGTAATTTAATTGCACCCCTTGATCCAAGAGATGCAAAGAAAATAGATAGAAAAAAAATTGTATATTTATGCACTGGTAGTCAAGGTGAACCAAATGGAGCTATGATGAGAATTTCCAATTACCAACATCCTGATGTTATAATGGAGAAAAATGATACAGTAATTTTTTCATCAAAAATTATACCAGGAAATGAAAAAAAACTTTATAAACTTCATAATCAGTTAGTTAAAAATGGAATTGAAGTTGTTTCTGAAGAAAATCATTTTGTACATGTATCTGGACATCCAAACAGAGAGGATTTAAAAGAAATGTACAATTGGGTTAAGCCAAAATCTGTCATACCTGTTCATGGTGAACACAGACATATGATTGAACATATTAATTTTGCAAAAGAGATGCAGGTACCTCATCCAGTTCAAGTTGAAAACGGAGACATAGTTCAACTATACCCTGGTGATAAACCAGAAGTTAATGACAAAGCACCAGTTGGCAGAATGTATGTAGATGGAAAACTAAGTGTTGGAGAAGATTCGCAGTCTCTAAAAGAAAGAATAAATATTTCTTATAATGGAATTTTAGAAGTAACTATCCTCATTAACAACTCTGGTTTAATGGTAAAAAATCCCATAATTTCATTTAAAGGCATTCCAAGTAATGGAGAAAGCAGCAATTTTGTTTTTGATTTAGCCGATAAAATTAAAAATACTTGTAAAACATATTCTTTAAAATCTTCCAAACAAGAACAAAATTTAATTGAAGAAGTAAAGTCTAATTGTAGAAAAGTTGTTAAAGAAAAGACTGGCAAGAGACCTTATACAAACGTAAATTTAGTGAGAATATAAAATAAGAGACATGTATTTATCAAAACTATTTATTCCACTTTTAAAAGAAAACCCTTCTGAGGCCAAAATAAAATCTCATCAGCTTATGCTAAGAGCGGGAATGATCAAACAATCTTCAACAGGAATTTATTCATGGTTACCTCTTGGTTTTAAAGTCATGAAAAAAATAGAGCAAATTGTTAGAGAAGAACAAAACAAAATAGGAGCTCAAGAGTTGTTAATGCCCACAATTCAATCAGCTGAAATATGGAAAGAAAGTGGAAGATATAATGATTATGGTGAAGAAATGTTAAGAATAAAAGACAGACAAGGAAAAGAAATGCTTTATGGCCCCACAAACGAAGAATTAATAACAGAAATTTTTAGGAGCAGTGTCAAGTCGTACAAATCATTACCTCAACTTCTGTATCATATTCAATGGAAATTTAGAGATGAATTAAGACCAAGGTTTGGAGTTATGAGATGTAAAGAGTTTTTTATGAAAGATGCTTATTCTTTTGATTTAAGTAACGATGAAGCAAAAAAATCATATAACAAAATGTTTTTTGCTTATTTAAATACATTTAAAAGATTGGGACTTACAGCCATACCAATGGCAGCTGACACTGGACCTATTGGTGGAGATTTGTCTCACGAATTTATAATTTTGGCAGAAACAGGAGAAAGTAAAATTTATACAGATAGCAGAATTTTTGAAATAGATATCAGCAAACACAATGCTGAAGATAGCTCAATACAAGAACTAAGAAAAAAATATGATGAGTTTTATGCTGTAACGGATGATAAGTTTAAAAAGAACGATTTTGAGAAAAGTGTTAAAAAAGAAAATCAATTACTTGCTAAAGGAATAGAAGTGGGTCACATTTTTTATTTTGGTGACAAGTATTCAAAACCATTAAAATGTTCAGTAGATTTAAGAGATGGTAAAAAGGTAAATGTTAAAATGGGTTCGTATGGCATTGGTGTATCAAGATTAGTTGGAGCAATTATTGAAGCTAAATTTAATAATAATATTATGGTATGGCCAAAATCTGTCGCACCATATGAAGTAGCTATAATACCAAGTTTACAAAAAAATGATAAATCAAATTATTTAAAAGCTGAAAAAATATACAATTTACTAATCGAAAATAATGTTGATGTTTTATTTGATGATACAGAAGAGCATTTGTCTGCAAAGTTTAAAAAGTTTGATTTACTTGGAATTCCTTATCAAATAATTTTAGGCTCAAAATCAATTGATAACAAATTTGAATTTAAAGAGATTAACGGTAAAACCGAAAATTTACCAATCGAAGAAATTAAAAAAAGATTACTAAAAAGAAGAAATTTAAATTGATTTCAAAAATAGAGCGAAAAATTGCCTTCAGATATTTAAAACCTAAAAAAAAGGAAGGTTTTTTGAAGGTTATTTCCATTTTTTCTTTTACTGGAATAGCACTAGGTGTTGCAATTTTAATAATAGTTATGTCGGTTATGAATGGTTTTAGAACTGAACTCATTAGCAAAATACTAGGTTTTAATCCTCATATAATAGTCAAACCTTATAATAAAAAAATTTATAATAAAGACCTTGATAAGTTAAAAGACTTTAAAAAAATTATTGCAAGAACAGCGTTCACATTTAGTGGGCAAGGAATTTTAATTAATAAAGAGAACACAAATGGAATTCTAGTTCGCTCATATCTTGATGACAACATTAAAAAAATTGATTTAATCAATAAAGGCATTTTAGATGGCTCGTTAGATTTGTTTAAAAAAAATACAATTTCAATTGGAAAAGAATTAGCAATGTCGATGGATTTAATAGCGGGAGATGAAATAACATTAATGTCTACAGCTAATTTACAAACTCCTTTTGGAAATCTACCACTTCAAGAAAAATTTACTATTTCATCTGTGTTTACTACTGGCTTTGCAGAGTTTGACCAAAATGTAATTTTTATGCCTTTCATTAACGCTAGGTCTTTATTTGAAATATCAGATAATGACATAGATTTAGAAATATTTTTACACGAACCTGATGAAGTGCAGAGTATTAAAAAAAATATACAAGAAATTTTTAATGAATATTATGTATACACATGGGCAGATTTGAATAAATCTTTTTTTAGTGCCTTAAAAGTGGAAAGAAATGTTATGTTTATAATTTTAACTTTGATTATTATTGTCGCCGCATTCAACATAATATCAGGATTAACAATCTTAGTTAAGAATAAAACAAAAGAAATTGCGATACTTAGAACTTTAGGAGTAAGCAGAGGTTCAATTGCAAGAATATTTTTTATCACAGGTTTTACTATTGGTTTTTTAGCAACTTTAACTGGCGTAGTAATTGGCATTTTATTTTCTTATTATATCGAAGAAATTAGAATTTTAATTACTTCAGTATTTAATATACGATTATTTCCAGAAGAAATATATTTTCTTAGTCAGATGCCTTCCGAAATTAATTTTGGCTATATATCTCTTATTTCCTTTTTTTCACTATTAATTACTTTTTTGGCAACCATATTCCCTTCAATATCAGCAGCAAAATTAGATCCTATAAAGGCTTTAAAATATGAATAATGAGATAATAAAATTAACCAATATATCTAAAAAATTTACTAGAGGTAATAAAAATATTGTAGTTTTAAAATCAATTAATTTAAAAATTAATAAAGGAGAATTGATTTCACTTACAGGACCTTCTGGATCTGGAAAATCAACATTATTACATATTATTGCACTTTTAGATTTACCTTCATCAGGAGAAGTTTTTTTTAAAAAAAAAAATTTTTCCAAATCAAATGATATAGAAAAAGATACAGTAAGAAGAAAAGGTATTTCTATAATTTATCAAAATAACAATTTACTAAGTGATTTTACTGCACTAGAGAACGTTATGATTCCTTTAGTTAATAATGGGTATGAATGGAAAAATGCAAGGTTAAAGGCGGCAAAGATGTTATCTATTGTCAATTTATCTAAAAGATTAAATCATTTTCCTAGCGAGCTATCTGGTGGTGAACAACAGAGAGTTGCTGTTGCTAGAGCTTTAATTACTGATCCTGACCTAATATTAGCTGATGAACCAACGGGAAGTTTAGATAGAAAAACAGCTCATGAAATATTTTCATTATTTAAAAAATTTCAATCTAAAGAAAGAACTATACTCTATGCAACTCATAATAGAGAATTATCAAATAAAGCAGACTATAAGTTAAGTATATTAGATGGTAATATAATAAGAAAAAATGAATGATGTTACCAATAAAGATTTTGCACATATAAAAATACACACACAATATTCAATTTGCGAAGGAGCTTTAAGGACATCTGATTTAGCAAAATATTGCAAAACTAACCAGATTAAGGCGGTTGGTTTATGTGATTCTCATAACTTATGTGGGGCATTAGAATTTTCTGAAGCAATCTCAAAATCGAAAACCCAACCTATTATTGGAAGTCAAATTAATATTCAATATAAAAATCATATAGGTAAAATTCCTATAATAGCAAAGAACCTAGAAGGGTATAAAAATTTAATAAAACTATCATCAAAATCGTATTTAGAAATAAAAGATACGGAAGAGCCACATTGTAGCTTAGAAGATTTAGAAAAATATTGTAAGGGTTTGATTATTTTATCAGGATCTTTTGATGGGTTTATAGGAAAACTATTCTTTAAAAATCTTCCAGACGAAATCTATAAAATTTTTAAAAGATTAAAAAAAATATTTAATGAAAATTTTTATTTAGAAATTCAAAGACATGGAGATAGTGGAGAAAAGATTTTTGAAATTTTTTTATTAAACAGTGCAGAAAAATTTGACTTACCTATAATAGCTACGAATGAAGTTTTTTACTTAGAAAAAGATATGCATGAAGCTCACGATGCTTACCTTTGTGTTGGGGAAAAAACCTTTGTAAATGTAAAAGAAAGAAGAAAGTATACTAATCAACACTATTTAAAAAGCTCAGAAGAGATGTATAAACTTTTTCAAGATTTGCCTGATGCTATTGAAAATAATATAAATTTGCCTTTAAAAATTTCTTATAGACCAAAAAGCTCTCCACCTATATTGCCAAATATACAAACGAGTAAAATTAAAAACGTAAATGATTTATTACTGGAAGAATCTGTAGCTGGTTTAAAAGAAAAATTAAACAATTATGTATTGCCTGAAGTTAATAAAAATGAAATAGAAAATATTCAAACTATTTACAACAAAAGACTTCAACATGAAATTACAATTATTTCAAAAATGAAATATGCAAGTTATTTTTTAATTGTTTCAGATTATATAAAATGGGCAAAAAAAAATGAAATTCCAGTTGGCCCTGGAAGAGGATCGGGTGCGGGCTCCTTAGTAGCATGGGTGCTATCAATAACAGATATTGACCCAATTAAGTTTGATCTAATATTCGAAAGATTTTTAAATCCTGACAGAATATCAATGCCTGACTTTGATATAGATTTTTGTGAAAAAAAAAGAGATCTTGTTTTAAAGTATTTAAAACAAAAATATGGAAAAGGAGTAGCCCATATTATTACATTTGGAAAATTAAAAGCAAGAATGGCATTTAGAGATATAGGTAGAGTTTTAGGTCTACCATATGGACATGTCGACATGCTGTGCAAAATGATACCATTTGACCCATCTAGACCTCTCTCTCTTGAAAAAGCTATAGCTCAAGAACCTAGAATTAAACAAGAGGAAGATAGAGACCCAAGAGTTAAAAAACTTGTAGAAATATCAAAAAAATTAGAGGGACTTAATAGGAATATGGCAACACATGCTGCTGGCGTAGTAATTCCTGAAGAAAATTTGGCAGAATTTGTTCCACTATATAAAGACCCTGGGTCAGATTCTCTTTTACCCTCTACACAATTTGACATGTACGCCTCTGAAAATGCAGGCCTAGTTAAATTTGACTTACTTGGATTAAAAACTTTAACAGTAATAAATAAAACAATATCTCTACTTAAAGAAAAAAAAATTACTCTAAATATTAAAAAAATTAAACTAGACGATTCAAAAATATTTGAAATGTTAAGCTTGGGACATACTGTTGGGTTGTTTCAGTTAGAAAGTGCTGGAATGCGTGATGCTCTGGTTAATATGAAACCAAATAGATTTGATGATATTATAGCTTTAGTTGCTTTATACAGACCTGGACCTATGAGCAATATACCTACATATAACCAATGTAAACATGGTGTGAAAAAACCTGACTATCTGCATCCAAAACTTAAAAAAATTTTAGAGCCAACTTATGGAGTTATTATATATCAAGAGCAAGTAATGCAGATTGCACAAACTCTCTCAGGATTCACCGCAGGCGAAGCAGATATTTTACGAAAAGCAATGGGAAAAAAGAAAAGAGCAGAATTAGAAAAACAAAAAGAAAACTTTGTTAATGGAGCTGTAAAAAATGGAATTACTAAAGATATAGCTAGCTTTATATTTAAAAAGATTGAACCATTTGCCGAATATGGTTTTAATAAAAGTCATGCAGCGGCATATGCAATGATAGCGTACCAAACAGCTTATTTAAAAACATATTTTCCTAATGAATTTATAGCTGCATCTATGTCAAATGAATTATCTAATACAGAAAAATTAAGTGAATTTTTTGAAGAATCAAAAAGATTAGGAATTAAAGTTCAGAGACCTTGCGTTAATGAATGTTTTGCAGAGTTCATCCCAGAAAATAATACTTTATTTTATGCTTTGGGAGCAATTAAAAATGTAGGTTATGAAGCAATCTCTCAAGTCGTTAACGAAAGAGAAGAAAAAGGAAAGTTTAAATCAATTAGTGATTTTATTAATAGAATTAATCCCAAAAATATAAACAAACTTCAGCTAGAAGGATTGGTAAAAGCAGGAGCTTTTGATTCAATTTTTGATAATAGAAAAGTTTTATATGAAAATATTCCAAATATTATTCAAAGTTCTAAAAATATATATGAAAACAAAATTCAAAACCAATCTAGTTTGTTTGAGGAAGATTATCAAAAAATTTCTTATCTAATTAAAGATAAAAAAAATTCTAATTGGACAAATAACGAAACTCTTTCAAAGGAATTTGAATCTGTCGGCTTTTTTATTTCAAGCCATCCCTTAATATATTACAAAGAAATTCTTGAACATCATAAAGTAAAAACATTTAAAGAATTTGAAACAGCTTTAGAAAATGAATCTTTTCTTTCTGGCACCATTATGTCTGTTAAAGAGAAGAAAACATCAAAAGGAACCTCTTTTGCTATTATAAAATTCAGTGATTTGAGCAAAATGTTTGAGCTATTTCTTTTTTCT
>Ga0209403_10004427_pt1 | contig 15316 bp, 15 predicted proteins | sample ArcticOcean_MG_C_8_FD_187440 | JGI IMG/M metagenome (GOLD analysis project Ga0209403, IMG submission 187440) | Marine microbial communities from western Arctic Ocean - ArcticOcean_MG_CB11_86 (SPAdes) (version 2) | ecosystem: Environmental > Aquatic > Marine > Oceanic | place: Arctic Ocean... | reverse complement strand
CCAGCGCCATGCCCCGATCCGACCAGGTGACGTCCCCGACATCGTCGGCAACCGCCGGCGCCTTGGTCGGGTCGAGTTTCACGCGGATGATAATATAGGTGAGAAACAGCCCGGACAGGATCAGACCCGGCACAATGCCCGCGATCAGCAGTTTGGCGATCGACACCTGCGCGAGGCTGCCGATGATGATCACCAGAATGCTCGGCGGAATAATCGGCGCCAGGCTGGCTCCCGCCAGGTTAGTCCCGGTTGAAATCTTGCGGTCGTAACCCCGTGCGACCAGCCCCGGATGAAGCGATCGCCCGAGCATCGCGACAACACCCATCGCTGCCCCCGACAGCGCCCCGAACATCGTCGAGAGAGATCGACAGATAGTACAGGCGGAGGCGCGACTTGCCGACGAGCTTGTCCAGCGAGTTATAGAGCACATCCATCGCACCGGACCGGAACAGGAATTCGCCCATCAGGATAAACAGCGGCACGGCGATCAAGGTGGGAAAGGTCGTTGTGTCGTAGAGACTGTTGGCGAACATGCCAAAGCCCGCCGGCCCGAAATAGACGAGCGTTCCGACCACGTTGATGATCATGAACGCGATGAAGATCGGCGCGCCGCTGAGGAACAGGCCGAGCAAAAGCGTCAGACCGGCGATGAGAACCGCATACCATTCCATCGATCTGTCCCCTAAATCCCGGCGTTCGGTATACGGTTGACGGTCCGCGCGAAATAAAGCGCGGCGTTTGCCAATCCATACGGAATGAACCCGGTGATCCACCATTTCGGCACCGCCGTCGTGGTGTTGGTCAAAATATCGTTCGTGATCTGACGGGTGACCTCCTCAAAGGCCATATAGGCGCCGGCCGCGCAGACCAGCGCCGCTGCGACCGCGGTGATACGGGCAATCCAAAGCGATGCAACCGGAGAGCTGTACTGAAAGATAATCGTCACCGCGACGTGACCGCCATCCTTGACGAGTTGCGGTATGCACAGAAACGTGGCCACAGACAGCATGAAACTGGACGTGTCGTTGCCCCATGACGTGGGCGCATTGAAGAAATATCGCGCACCGACCTCATAGACATACAAGATGCCAATGCACCCAATCAAAATCACCCCGAGCACGAACAGCGCATAGGTGATTTTATCGTGGACTTTCAGAACAGCATTCATGGCCGCCGCGTCTCCACTTGTCCGATTTCAGCGAGAACGGGCGACCGGCACCGACCGGCCGCCCGGAACATTGATTGACAGCGGAAACGGGTTACTCCGCTACCATTCCTTTTTCACGCGCCATTTTGACGAAGGCGACGCCGTCGGCCTTGGAGTACTTCTCCACCAGGCTGAGTACGCCCTCGTTAAACCACTTGCGGACGTAAGGGCGGAATTTCTCCAGGTAATTGACGTATTGGACACCCAATTTCTTCAGATCGGATTCCTCCTGGGCGATATACTCGTCGAACCACTTGATCGACCAGATTTCGGTTTCCTTGCCGGCCTCGATAACGGCCGTCTGATGCTTTTTGGACTGCTTTTTGAACGCGTTCACGTTCACCAGAATGAAGCTTTTCGACACACCCATCGCCGGCCGCATGACGTATTTGGCGCCCGCTTCATAGAACTTGAATGTACGGAGCCCATAGAGCGGGAAGGCATAACCGTCGACAACACCCTTCTCGAGCGCCGTAAACATCTGACCGAAAGTCAGCACGACCGGTGAGCCGCCCATGTTTTTGATCAGCGGATGGTAGGTCGCCGTGCCGCGAATCTTGCGGCCCTTGAGACCGTCTACCGGATGCGGGGGCTTTTTCAGAACCAGGTGATAACCGCGTTTCCCTGTGGCCGTCGCCGCGATCAGCTTGAGATTCTGCTTCCTCTCATAATTCTTACTGATGAAGTCGAACAAGCCGGATTCGCGGAGTTTCACCGGATCGAGCTTGAGCGCGTCGACGCCCATCAACAGACCGTTGGTGCCCGCGTGGTAGGCGCCATGACTGAACAGCATATCGAAAACGCCGGCGGATACCGGGTTGAGCTGTTCCAGTGGCGGCACGACCTCGGGACCGGACTGGGCGAGTTTCAGATCGCCCCCCATTTTCTCAGCGGTTTCCTGATAATGATCGAGACCCCGCACCGCCTCGAGTGTTTTCGGCCAGCTCCTCAGAACTTTAAGCTTCGTTTCAGCACTCGCATCCTTTATCGGCAGGACCATCGTCCCGGCCGCAAATACGGCTGCGCCCGCAAGCAGCGGCGCAATAAATTTTATCGATTTCATGATGTTTCTCTCCCCGTTGGTATGTTTCTACGTAACGCTAACGTGACAACTCTTCGGTTCGTTTGAAGATCGTAGCCCGCACTGCGAACGCAAATCAATAGCAATCTAACTATCGGGTCTTGCGCCCCGTTCGCGGCCCCGCCTACATTGCGACAATATAATTTCAGGGAGCCCGCCATGACCGACAAGCTTTACACACAGATCGGCACGCCGACATCCGACACAAAGCGGTTTCGCATGCGCGGCAAAGACGTGCTGACGGAAATTCTCGGCGAGAAAAGCTTCTCGGAAACGTTCTATCTTCTCGTTACCGGGCGGGATTTGCCGGCAAATTACGTCCGCACATTCGATGCCAGCATGGTGATTCTGATGGATCACGGCATCACGCCAACCGCGCTGGTTGCCCGCATGGTATACGATTCACTGCCCGAAGACGTGCAGCTGCCGATGATCGCCGGCACGATGATGGTCGGCAACAAATACGCCGGCACCATGGCCGGCGCCGGGGCGATCTACAAGGAAGGCGCGGCACAAGACGGCGACAAGCGGGAATGGGCTGCCGGAATTGTCCAGCAGTATCGCGAACAGAAAAAATTCATCCCCGGTTACGGGCACCCCTACTACTCACCGACCGATCCCCGGGCGGACCGGATGTTCCAGATTGCGATGGAAGGCGGCGTCAGCGGCAAATTTATCGAGCTCGCCAAAATCCTCGGCGAAGAAATCGAAAAATCCCGCGGCAAACCGCTGACGTTGAACGTCACCGGCGCGCTCGGCGCGGTTCTCAATGAAATCGGGTTCCCGGTCGAGGTCATGCGGGCCGTTGCCGCAGTCGGCCGCTCGGCCGGCCTAGTCGGCCATATCCACGAGGAAATGCAAAACCCGATCGGTCCCGCGATCGTCGATTTCATTAACAACATCGAATACCGCGATCCAGACTAGGCCGGGCGGGACCGGCAAACGAACAAAGTCTAAAGGGAGAAGTTACGTGGTCGCAGACCAGTACGCGCAGCAACGGGCCGATTTGCTGCTCGATCTCGACGGCTTACGGGTCGAGAAAGACACCGAAAGACGCGTCGGCACCCTGATCTTCGATCGGGCGCCCATGAATATCATCAAGTTCAGCAATCGGGCCCAGATCAGTGCGTTGATCGAAGCGATGGACAACGATCCCGATATCCGCGTGATCGTGATCCGCGGCGCCAACGGCGTTTACAGTTCCGGCGGCGACATCGCCGGCTTCCTGAAGGAACCCCGGGACGGGATGGCGAATATGGCCGACCACATGTCTGCTCCTGAGCGCGCGCGAAAACCGGTTATCGCGGCGATCGAGAAATTTGCCCTCGGCGTGTCGTTCGAACTTTCCCTTGCCTGCGATTTCCGCATCGCGACCGAAACCACCCAGCTCGGGCTGCCCGAAATTACGCTTGGCACCATGCCTGGAAGCGGCGGGACACACCGTCTTGCCCAGTTTGTAGGTCTCGGCCGGGCGAAAAACATCATCATGCGCGGGAAGCGTATTTCGGCACGGGAGGCTTACGACTGGGGCCTGCTGGCGGAACTGATTCCCGATGGCGGGCTCGATGACGCGATTGAGGCGCTCACCGCGGACCTCGTCAGCCGGCCCCAGATACCGCTCACGTCAATCAAGCGGGTACTGAACACCGCCGGCGACGCCCCGCTCCACGTCGGGCTGGAACTCGAAGGTCAGACGTTCGAGAAAATTCGTTTCAATGCTGAATTCGAACATGGCGTCGACTCATTCCTGCAGAAAAAGAAGCCTGACTTTTCCGATATGTAGGTTTGGCGGCTCAAATCGAACCGAATTCAAGCGCGTCCAGATGATCGGCGGCATTGAAATAGGGCAGATTGTCCTGGGACGAGCATCCTATCATCGAGAGCCGTTCGGCAATTTTGATGGCCTTTTGGTACTTGCGTTCGCTTTCGGCGCGACTGTGGGCCTGGAACACTGTGCCGCACAGCGAAATACCATAATGGGCCTGCAACGTCCGAACCACTCTGCCCGCGAGAAGGCCGTCGGCAATGTGTGACAGGTCGAAATTCTTTTGCTTCACAATCTGGAGTTTATTTTCCACCAGATAGCCCCGGATCCGCTTCTCCGCCGCCAGGGCAGCGTCCCAATAATCCGATTCCGATTGCGTCACGTCGCCCGAAACCTCGACGTAAGCCATGCAGAAGGCGAGGAACACCTGTTCCTTTGCGGTCGCTGTCTTCCACGCGGTACCGCCAAGACTGTTCCAGACAGACAGATCCATCTCGTCATAAACCGCCGGCACCCGCTGGAAGAACAACCGATGGAGTCCGTTTTCGTTCAAAGTATCATCGAGCTTCTGTTCCTTGTGAATATCGGTGGCGGCATAGGTGCCGCAAACAGGACAGGTATCGTCTTCATAAGCGTTTTTTTGGTATATAAGCGAACACCGCGTCCCGTTCGCCAATTCGTTCTTGCAGAGCAAATACGTAGCGCCGCCGTCTTCGCCGTCCTGCTGCTGGCCGATCCAGTTGAAGCGGTTCATGAACTGCATATACGAGCGCCGATGGCTCCACAGGGTCCATTCCAGTTTTTCCACCGGACCGAACGTACTCCAGTTCGAACTGACATCGATAACGATGCATTTATCCTTGCCCGGCGCCGCCCGCAGACCTCGGCCAACCGACTGGCCCCACAACACCTTCGACAACGTCGGACGAAGGTGAACAATGATATTGCAGTGAGGATTGTCCCAGCCCTCGGCAAGCACGCCCACCGACACCATCGCCTCGATTTCGCCGTTCTCATGGCGCGCCAGGAGCTTCATCCGTTGTTTGACCGGCGTCGACGCGGTCACGATGGCGGCATTGATGCCGCGCTGGCGGATAATCTCCAGGGTTGCCTCGGCGACACTGATATCGGCACAGAACCAGGCCGAGACAGGTTTGCCGGGCAGCTTCAATCGCTCTTCTTCATAGCTCCAGATGGCATAGTCGATCATCGATGATTTAATAATAGCCGGGGCCAGCTTCGCGACCGGAAAATCGCCCGAGCTGATATCGATACTGCCGAGATCCAGATCGTGCACGAAATGCGGCCGGTAGACCGGCTGAACCAGAACGCCTTCGCTGATTAAATCTTCAATATTTGCGCAATCGATTATGGCGTCGAACGCCAGATTGAGCTGGTCGCGCTGATCGCCGGTCCGCCGCTCGGGAGAGGCCGTCAATCCGATGAATTGTGCCGTTGCTTTACCGTGTTCGTTAAAATCGTCGAGAATCCGTTTGTAGCCGGTTCCATTCGGCGAAACCCGGTGTGCCTCATCGACGATAATGAGATCGGCCTTGGGAATGGCATCGATCAATACATCTTTTGCCCGCATGCTGGTTGAGAGCAAAATATCATAACCCTGGAACGCCGGTCCGCTGTCGGAAACTTCCAGCTTGCGGACATTGTGTTTTTCGCCAAGAACCTTTTCGAGTTGTTCCAGCAGCACCAGCCGGTGGCACAGCACGATGATCTTCTTGCCGCTGTAGAAACGCTCGATGAGCTCGCTTGCAAGCACGGTTTTACCCGCTCCGGTCGGCGCTTTTAAGATGAATCTGTGGTGTTGATCGATGATCGACGGAAAACTGTCGATGATCTTTTGTTGCCAATTTCTGAGGTGCATCGGATGCGTATATCAAAGATTGGCGACCTGTGCACGCGGCACAGTGTCGACGTGAAAATAAGCTTGAGCCGGAATGAACGATCTGACCGGGCCGTTGCCGCATCCGCCCCGGTTCAGGCCCCGAGCGCTCTCCATGGCCTGCGCCGGATGCGTCCGCGTTAGCCGCCCTAAATCACGCCACGCCCGCGCAGATCCTTCACCGCGTCCGCATCCAAACCAAGCTCGGCAAGTACCTCTTCGGTGTGCTCGCCCAGCTCGGGCGGCGGCCTCTTGGGCTGATCGTCCCGGCTGCCGTCAAAACTGATCGGCCGGCGGGCGGAGGTCTGCTTGCCCTGGTTCGGATGCTCGACGTCGTAGAAAGTGCCAAGATGTTTCACCTGCGGATCCTCGAACACGTCGTTTAGCGTGTTGATCGGCGCGTAGGGCACGTCGTTTTCTTCAAGCCGCGGCATCCAGTAGTCGCGCGGCTTTGTCGCCACCGCTTTCTTGAATTCCGTGTTCAGCGCGACATAATTCTCGATCCGGGCCATACGTTCGGAAAAGCGCGGGTCATCGCGTAAATTTTCGCACTCGAACGCCGCTGTCGCGCCAAGCCAGAATTTCTCCGGCGATGAAAGATGAACGGCCAGAAGCTTGCCGTCGCCGCACGTCATGCCGTGGGATTGCGACGCCTGAACCCGACCTAGCGGGCCCGGCTGAATATTCTGTTGGGTCAAATTGGCGTAGGGGTCGGGAATAAACGCGACCGCGCTTTCGAGCATGTTGACGTCGATACGCCGGGCAGGACCGCCGCGCTCGCGCTCGAACAGGGCGGCAAGAATGCCTTGGCAGGCGTTGTAACCGGTTATGTTGTCGGCGATGGTCGGACCGGTGATGCGCGGATCGTCCGGATCGACGAACAGGCTTGTGATGCCCGCCAGCGACTGCGCCACAGCATCGTATGCCGGGCGCTTCTGATAGGGACCGTCCTCGCCGAAGCCGGTGACCGAGCAATAGATAAGTTTTGGATTGCGCTCGCGCAACGTGTCCAGCGACAGATTGAGCCGCTCCATCACACCGGGGCGAAAATTCTCGACCAGCGCATCGGCGGTCTCGACCAGTTTGAGCAGGATTTCACGGCCCTCGGCCGACTGCATATCGAGGGTCATGGCCCGCTTGTTCCGGTTATAGGCGCCGAACTGCGCGGAATAGGAACCGCCGCGCCAGGCGCGGAACATATCGCCGCCCTCGATCTTTTCGACCTTGATGCAATCGGCGCCCATGTCGCCAAGCATCTGGCCGCACAGCGATCCGGTTATCATGGTGGTCAGTTCGATAACCCGTACACCGTCCAACGGTCCGGCCATGGCGTTGCTCCCTTATTTCGATCACCGGGTTCAGCGGCTCGATTATCTTCTGCCGGTTCTAGCGACTCGGCGGTGCGGATGCAAAATACGTCACGCCGATTTCCGGGCGCCGGCGAGCTCCGCCTGTTCCGCCGCAATCATCTCGTCGATCAGACGGCGCACCTGAATATTGGGCGCATCGGCGTTGAGATCGATCTCGGCTGCGTCGGGAAATTCGGACATGCGTTTTTGCTGGGCGGTCAGCACCGCCTGGTCCTCCTCGAACACCTGGGTGAACTGGGTTCGGTAGATTTCATCCCATTCCTCGGAATCCACTTTGAAATGGCGGCTGTGGGAATAGAAATAATGGGTCGAGGTTTCGGTCTCGGGCGTTGGCAAACTCATGATTTTCATCTCAACACCGCGGTCTTCTCCGACTTCGCCCGGTGTGATTCCGCTGCCGATTTCAACCGATCCCGCATCGGACGCGATATAGCAGGGCAAATCCGACGTTGTCATAATCCAGCGATCGACATTGCCCTTGAACGCCCCCGCCTTTTGATAAAATGGCGCCGCCGGCCGGTCGTAGATCAGCCGGCTCATCCGGATACGGCTATCCCACCGTTCGGTCTTCACCGGAAAATCGACGATCGATTCCGTTCCGAGGGAAGACGCGTGGACATAGGCGAGATGGGTGATGTCGAACAGGTTATCCGAAATCAGCAGATAATTTGCCTCAACATGCATTGGCTTGCCGCCGCGCCCCGGAATCGTCTTCCACTCGGGGCTGTCCAGCCACCACCAGTCGGGAATGTGGCCGGGGTCGGCTTTTGCCGGATCGCCCGGCCATATCCACACCCAGCCATAGCGCTGCACCACGGGGTAGGACCGCACCTGCGCGCCCGGCGGTATCCTGGACTGGCCCGGCACCTTGACGCAGGCGCCGGCCGCGTCGAATTCGAGACCGTGATAGCCGCACTGAATCTGGCCGCCGACGACCTGCCCCATCGATAACGGCAGCGCCCGGTGACAGCAGCGATCTTCCAGCGCGACGATCCCGTCCGGCGTGCGAAACATCACGACCGGCTTGTTCAGGATTGTCCGCGCGAACGGCGCGTCTCCGATCTCGGTTTCCCAGGCGGCGACGTACCAGGCATTCTTTACAAGCATCGGTATTCCTTCATTTCGGAATTTCACCACATCAGGGGGGTTTTGCACAGCGCCGCCGACAAACTATCATTGGCGAAACAACTCCAGGGAGGGCGCATGGCCCGCATCGATGCCTATAATCACGTAATCCCGAAATCCTATTTCGAAAAGTTCGCTGAAATCGCGCCCGATCCGAACATCGTGAAATTCTTCGCCACACTGTCCGCGCTGCACGATGACGACGCGCATATGCGCCTGCTCGACGGGTTCGACGATTACCGCCAGATAATTTCACTCGCCAATCCGCCAGTCGAAATGCTCGGCACGCCGGATCAGACGCCGGCACTCGCCCGTCTCGCCAATGACGGACTGGCGGCGCGGGTAAAGCGTAACCCGGACCGCATCGCCGGCTTTATCGCCTCATTGCCGATGAACAATCCGGACGCGGCCGTCGCCGAGGCCGACCGGGCGATCAACGAGCTCGACGCCAAGGGTGTGCAGATATTTACCAACGTCCTCGGCAAGCCAATATCGGCGCCGGAATTCTACCCCGTGTTCGAAACCATGGCGCAGCACGATCTTCCGATCTGGATCCACCCGATGCGCGGCCCGAACTTTTCCGATTACGCGCAGGAGGACGCGTCGGAGTTTGAAATCTGGTTCACCTTCGGCTGGCCCTACGAGACCAGCGCCTGCATGACGCGGCTGATCTATTCGGGCCTGTTCGACAAGCTGCCCGACATCAAGGTCATCACCCATCATTTCGGCGGCATGATTCCGTTCTTCGCCGAAAAGATAGGAATCGGATTCCAGCAGATTGCCGCGGGCGACATAAATCACAACCCGCTTGCCGAGAAGGCCGGACTGAAGAAACAGCCGAAGGACTATTTCAAAATGTTCTATGCCGATACCGCGACCAACGGATCGGCGGCGGCGGCTACATGCGGGCTCGAATTCTTCGGTCCCGATCATTCGCTGTTCGCGACCGACGCGCCGTTCGACCCCGAAGGCGGCGCGATGCTGATCCGCGAAACGATTAATGCCGTCGACAGTCTCGATATCGACAGCGACACCCGGGCAAAGATCTACAGTGGTAATCTCGAACGCCTGTTGAAGCTGACCTGAATCAGCAGGCTCGACACTACGGGGTATGTGATCAGGTGCAAGCCCCGGGGCTTGCACCTGGGCTTGCATCGGGGCGCCGTTTTCGATCGGGGACCGACACCAGGCCGATGCCGAGCAGGATCAGAACGACGCCACTGGCGAGATTGGTCGTCAATTCCTCGCCAAGAAAGGCAACGCTGAGGAGCAGCGCAAAGACCGGTGCGCCGAGCAGTCCGACCGTCGATACCCCCGTGGGCAGATACCGTACGCAGGTCGTGACCGACATCATGGCAATCGCCGTACCGACGACGGAACCGTAGGTAAAAACCCCGACATGTTCCAGAGACCAGTGGAGTTCCGGCAACGGATTGAACAGGACCGCCATCACGAGAATAAATGTTGCCGCAATACCGAGCTGAAATGGCGCCAGCTGGACGGGCGACAGGACGGGCCGGTGGGACCGGATATGTATGATCGTGATCGACCACAGGAACGAACAGAACAACAGCAACGCATTGCCGAGAACCACATCCCGGTCCGACCAGTCGAAATCCGCCGGATTGAAAAGAACCAGCAACCCGGCGATTGCCACCACCATCCCGGCAAGTCTGCGTTTCGAGGGTTTTTCGCCCAGCAGGAAATAGGCCGCCGGCAAAACCCACAAAGGCGTAATGTACCCCAGCAGCGCCGCCCGCCCCGCTTCGACATATTGAAGCGCGACATGCATGAGGCAAGTGTAAAACGCCATCATCAGAAAGCCGACGGACAGGATCAGAGGCAGATCGTGCCGTGTCGGCATCCGAAGTTTTCCGGTGATGCGCAGAATACCGACAAGGATCGCGATGCCGATCCACATCCGGATGGCGGCATACCAGAATGGCGGGATCGTCTCGATCGCCAGCCGCGTGACCGGCCACAAGCCGCCATAGCCCAGTATCGCCCCCCCGAGCGCGATGAATCCGATCGTCCTTGGCGCAAACATCAAGCGCAGATCAACCGAATGCCGCACCGCCATTGATGTTGGTGTTTTCACCGGTGATAAACCCGGCTTCGTCCGATAACAGCCAGATCGCGGCCGCCGCCTGTTCCTCAGGCTGGGAAATCCGGCCAAGCACGGCCCGTTCCGCCGCACCCGCCTTTGCCTCCGCGGAATATTCAGCGGTCATCGCGGTCTCGACCACGCCCGGGCTGATGGCGTTCACCCGAATGCCGTATTTCCCCCACGACTTCGCGAGCGTCCGGACCAGCACCAGCACACCACCCTTCGATGTCGTGTAGGCCGGCCCGCCGCGTCCCTGATCACCGGTGCCGCCCATCAGAACCCCACCGGATGCCGTCAGGACCATCGCGCCCTTGGTGCCCTGATCGATCATTACCTTCGCAGCAGATTTCGCCATCAGGAAAGAGCCGGTGACATTTGTCGACAAAATTCGGTTAAATTCGTCCTCGTCTGCGCCTTCCCAGTTAAATTTGGAATGCGCCGCGGCAAAATGGGCCAGACCGTCTATCCCTCCATACGCGCTTACAGCCGTTGCCGCCGCGGCCTCCGCCGTCGCCGTCCGGGCAACATCGCCAGCGGAAAATTTCAGTGTATCGGTTTCACCGCCCAACGCCGCTTCCAGACGCTCCCGGTCCAGATCGACCGCGACAACTCGGTTGCCGTCGGTAACCAGGCGGATCGCGCAGGCCCGGCCAATTCCGCTCGCCGCGCCAGTAACAATGACAGATTTATCCGTAAACATAACAGTCCCCAGCAGATTGCAAACTTTGTTGCTAGCATGATTGCCAATGGCTGTCGCGCGGAGAAATTGGCCAGATTCACACTCAGGCTCCGGATTTAGTGGACCGAGTTGGTTAACTCTTTCTACTATCCTCGGGTCATCTATAGAAAATTCGCAACCGCTCTGGATAACTCCCAATTCGGGTTTAAGATTTGGTCCCGGTTCCCCCCGAATCTGCCTAATATTGATTTATCAGATTTGGATCAAATGGCCGGTAGGCACTAGCTATGAATCGAATCCGGGGTGGCGAATGGTCAAAAACTCCACATCTGATGATGAGCAGGTAACGCGTTTTGACGGCGGACGCCCCTATCAGTGTGCCCCGCGCGAGTATTGGAAGAACACCTCTTCAACCGGGAAGAAGCGGCGGGAACAGTCGTGGAATGTGTCCCCATCGACGCGAACCCATCCGAAGATGAATCCGGGCCGGCCAGCATCCGACCTACGGATCGGATCTGCACTCTCCCTGCCCGTGCTTGCGCGTCCATCCTGACGACAAACAATATTGTCTATTACGCCCGCGACATCGATACCGCCGCGATACCGCCGACAATCAGGCACAATCCCGCGACAAGTGGCAACGTCAAAATCTCCCCCAGAAAGACCACGCTGATAATCGTCGCGAGCACGGGCACGCCAAGCAATCCAACCGTTGACGTGGTCGCCGGCAAATTCATAATCGCCGTGGTAACGCCCCAGTTGCCAATCCCGCTGCACACGATGCCGGTGTAAAGGAACAGCGCCCAGCCGGTCCCCGACACCTCGAACACTGGTGGCCCCTCAAAAATAAACGCCGAAATCATCGCCACCAGCCCCGATACCAACAGGTACCATGGGACCAGAGACAGCGTGTCGGATACCTGGCGGTGCACCCGCAGATGCAGGATCACGGCTGACCACAGGATAACGCAGAGCACCAGCAAGCCGTTGCCGATCAATACCTGCTTATCGGTCCAGTCTAGCTCGGCCGGGCTGAACAGGATTAAGAATCCGGCGATCGCCGCCCCCAGACCTGCCAGCTTGAGCCTCGGCAAGCGTTCACCGAGGAACAACACCGCAACCGGTGTCACGAATATAGCGGTCGTATATCCCAGAATCGTCGCCCGCCCGGCTTCGATGAACGTCAGCGCATTCTGAAAGATAGACGAATACAGCCCGAGCATAATTCCGCCGACGCTTAGAATAATCGGGATATCGGCGCGGTCAGGCAATTTGAGCCGCCCCTGAGATGCCAGTACGACGGCGATGAAGATCGCACCGATGGCGTAGCGCCCAGCCGTGAACCAGAGCGGCGGGACATGATCGATTGATATTTTGGCCGCGGTCCACAGCGTGCCGAAGCAAAACACGGTGACGATCAGGGCTATGAAACCAAGCTGGCGGTTTTCACCCATCGGCAAAAGGAGGGGGCCGCTGCACGAAGTGCCAGCCGCCCCACGCCCTAGTTAACGAACTGAGTGAGGTAGAGTGACAGTTCCGGCACGTAGGTGATGATCATCAGCGCGAGCAGGTTGACGGCGATAAACGGCATCAGGCCCGGATAGATACTCGACAACGGCGCTTTGAACAGCGCCTGGGTAACGAAAATATTCAGGCCGAAGGGCGGCGTAAACATACCGATTGCCAGGTTCACCGTCATGATGATGCCGAAGTGGATCAGATCAACGCCCATTGCCGCCGCGATCGGCGCTAGCAACGGCGTCAGCACCAGAATGGCCGATCCCGGATCGAGCACACAACCGACAAACAGCAAGAAGACGTTGATGACCAGCAACACCTGCCACGGCTTCATGTTCATGTCCTGGATGGCCTGCACCGCATCCTGCGGGATGCCGCTGATCGTCAGTAGCTGTGAGAACACGCCAGCAGCCGCGACGATGATCAGGACCTGCGCGGTCAGGTACATAGAATCAACCGAAACGGTCCATACGCCCTTCCAGCTTATGTCACCATAAATGAAACGGGTGACGATGATCGCATAAACGCAAGCGACCCCAGCCGATTCGGTCGGCGAGAAAATACCGGCATAGATACCACCGAGAATAATAAACGGAGTGCCGAGCGCCCAGACGCCTTCCTTGCTCGCCGTCAGGAACTGACCGAAGGAAAAACCGGATGCCTCACGGATGCCGGTACGAAGGGCGTATGCGTAGATATACGCCGCCATCAGCGCCGCGATAAGAAGCCCTGGAATGACCCCTGCAATGAACAGCAGCGCGACGGACTGCTCCGCCGACGCACCGTACAGAATCATACCGATGGATGGCGGAATTACCGTCGCGATCGCACCCGAGGATGAAATCAATCCCGAAGAAAACTTTTCGGTATAACCGGCTGTGCGCATCGGTTGATAGAGCAGACGCCCTACCGCCGCGACCGTCGCCGGGCTGGATCCGGAAATAGCGCCAAACACGGTGCAAGTACCCACAGTGGTCAACGCCAGACTGCCGCGGACGCTGCCGATGATCGACATCACCCAGTTCACGATCCGCTTCGAGATACCGCCCCTGCCCATAATCTCGCCGGCAAAGATGAAAAACGGAACCGCCATCAGCGCGAATTTGTCGACACTGCCGAACATATTTATGTGCATCGCCATCGGCGGCACCGCCTGGTGAACGACGAGCACAATCGTCGCCGTCGCCAGCAATATGATGAAAATCGGAAAGCCGAGCACCAACAGGATGATCGGTACAATCCCCATGTAATACTCCATCGGGATAGTCGCCAAACCCCCAATAATCCAATCCATGGATACGCTCCTTACCGTCTATTTTTGTTGCTTTAGGGATCAGTCTTTGGCGCCGGAGGCCTTCGGATCGTCATCGCTGAATTCCTCGACGAGCTGCTCGAAATCGGTCGTCAGGGTGCCCAATACATGCGCTCGAAACCGGATGGCAATCCCAACGAAAATCATCACGAAACCAAACAGCAGGGCAAAATGCGGAATCACCATCGGAACTTCGGAGACAACACTGCGCTGGTCGTTGTTCCACATCAGTGCGACAACAATCCAGTTATTCGGAATGATGAAGAGACACACCAGAAGCACCGACACCGTCGCGGTGCCGTTTATGATTTCCTTGTAAGGGGAAGGCAGCATGACGGAAAAGACATCCATTTTAAGATGCTGGCCCTCATACGAAACCAAAATTGCGCCAATAAAAACAGTCCAAACCATGATGTAAATCATGATCTCCTCGGCCCAGATAATAGGCTCCAGGAAAACGTACCGGCCGACCACGTTACCGAAATTGATTGCGATCCCGATCAGGATCATCGATCCGATAATCAGCCGCGGAAGCGTGACGACTCCAAAATATATCGGTTTTGGTATGGCGTTCTTTGACGTATCTGACATGCCCGCTCCCCTGACATTCGACCCTGAATTGGCCGAATTTCCCTATTATTTCGCCCTCTATTTGGGGCGTCTTCGCGAAGAAAACAAGATCGGATTACCCGACAACCGTTTCCTCACGCGCCTGTTTAAATTAAACTTCGTTAGGAGTCTAATCAACCGGGATTTTTAGAATGGGACAGACGGTACTCGTTACCGGCGCGGCCAGCGGGATAGGTCTCGCGTGCACGAAACTTCTCGTAGAGGACGGGTGCCGTGTGCTTGCGTTCGATCCCCAGGAAGACCGCATGCGCGCCGAACTTCCCGATTGCGACGAGATCTCCTTTTTCGCCGGCGATGTGTCGGATGCCGGCCAATGCGCCGCCGCGGTCTCGAAGGCGGTGGAAAAATTTGGGGGGCTCACTGCCTTGATGCACTGGGGCGCCGCACATTCCTCCAAACGGTGGGACGAACTCGATGCCGACGAATGCAATTTCATCATGTCTGTAAATGTGACCGGCTCTTTCCTGATTTCCCAGGCGGCCGCGCGCTATATGATGGCGCATGACGGCGGATCGATCGTGCTGACAACATCGGCGTCGGTGTTGCACGGCGTGACCGGCGGGAACGGCCAGGGCGGCCCCGCCTATGTCAGTTCCAAGGGAGCGATCATCGCGCTCAACCGGTC
>Ga0209403_10004425_pt1 | contig 15317 bp, 14 predicted proteins | sample ArcticOcean_MG_C_8_FD_187440 | JGI IMG/M metagenome (GOLD analysis project Ga0209403, IMG submission 187440) | Marine microbial communities from western Arctic Ocean - ArcticOcean_MG_CB11_86 (SPAdes) (version 2) | ecosystem: Environmental > Aquatic > Marine > Oceanic | place: Arctic Ocean... | reverse complement strand
CAACTCAAACGAAGTTTTAAAAAAACTAGATTTAAATAAATTTGATTATGTTTTTTTAGACGGGGGACATAAGTTTGAAACTGTAAAAAATGATTTAGAGAACTTAACCCAAGTTGTTGCTAACAGAGGTACTATTCTTTGTGATGATTATGATCTTTCATATGCTCCAGGTGTAAAAAATGCGATCAATCAGTATGTGAAAGAAAAAAACTTTAATTTAAAAGTTTTGCAATCAAGATTCGCAGAAATTACTAAAATAAATTAAATATTTTTTTATGATTATTATTTATGTAATAAGTTTTTTATATTTGACGACAGCAGCATACCCACAATTAACCAAAAAAATGTAGCATTTGTATTGGTAAAAAAACTTCCTGTAGATCTTAATGGCCAAATTTCAAGAACTATAGAAATTATAACAGGTGCTAATATAATTAATTCGTGACCATTAGTTTTATACATTTCTTTTATCGTATAAAAAGAATTTCTTAATAAGAAAATAAAGAATAAAAAAAACAAAATAAAACCTACAATTCCTGCCTCGCTTAGTATCTCAAGATAATAGTTATGAGGATGGTTGCCGCACGATATATCTTGTGGTCCACTATTCTTAATATTATCTTTAGCCAATACATCCCAACATTTCACCCTAAAAGATTTTAGGCCAAAACCAGTTAATGGTTGCTCTAGCCATATTAATATTGAAGTCTTAAACACTCTGGCATAACCAGAGTGCCTCAAAAAGATTACATTTTTAGAAATGCTATCTTGATCATCTAAAGTATTTTTTTTCTCACTTACCAAATTATTGTTTTTAGTAATTTTATTATTATTAAAAATCTTTAAAATATTAATCTCACTAAAAAAGACTGCGTAATTTTGTTTTAAAGTTTCATCTTTCTTTTCCAAAAATAAAAATATTCCAACAAAAATTACTACACCTGCCGTTATAGAGAATCTTATATTTTTAATAAACAAAACTAGTAAAAAACATCCAAATAAAAATAAAATTGTTGGCATCCTATTCCCAGAAACAAGCATTGCTGTTAAGTGTGATGTTGTTATAAAAATTAACAAGGGATTTTTCATATTTGTATTTTTAAAATTTAAAAAAATAAAAAAAATAGCAAAAAAAGAAAAATTTTTTAAATAAGAGCCAGCAATTAATTCATCCCCAAATGGACCAGAGTTCCAATTTGCAAAGCTTTTATATCCAAATAAATCTACTCCAGTTATATATTGCAGAATAACATCAAAGCTTACGAAACTTGTGCAAATTAATGATGACAAAAAAAATTTTTTTAAATCAATTATTTTATTATATAAAAGTGTATCTAATATTAAGATTAAAAGTATAAACCTGACAAATAAAAAAGATTTTAAGATAGGATTAATTTCTATTGGGAAATTTTTTAGTTGATCATTGAGAAAACCAGGGTATAAAAAATGAAAAGTAGTAGATAAAAAAAAGTATAAAAAAAATATAATTACTAACCAAGTTGATTTTTCAAATCTAATACTTAACGCATTCTTTTTGATAAAAATTAAAGAAATTATTATGAATAATAAAGTATTTAAGCTTATTGCAAGATTTCCAATTAAAAACGAGAGTGGAAAAAAGAAAAATAAAATTTCGACTATTTCTATCCCACTTTTTTTTTGATTTATATTATTTTTTAATTTAAACATGTTATTTTGAGTATAAATATAAATAATTATTTACAATGTTTTTGAAAAATTATCATCAAAATAAAAATAAAGAAATATATGTTATTTTTTTTTTAATATCATTTTCTATTCTTGTAAGACTTCCTGTGGTTTTTATGTTTGGGGATACAAACATAGAAAATGAATGGGGAAGTTTATACAATAATCTAGTTATACATGGAAAGCTTATATATGAAAATTTTGATGAAATTTTATTGCCAAATTTATGGATGCCTCCATTATATGCTTATTATATTTATTTCTTTTCAATTTTTAGCAGCTCAGAAACAGTAGTTACCCAACTGGTGCTATATTCACAAGTCGCTATGGCAAGCGCGTCAGTTGTATTTTTTTATAAACTAAATAAGAATTTTTTTTCTAAAAATATAAGTTTTTTTAGTTCATTATTATTCTCAATTGTGCCTTTGCATTTATATGCTTGCAGTCAAATATCATCAATATCTTTACAAGTATTTTTGATAGTATTATTTTTATTCTTTTTTTTTCAAATTGTAAAAAATTGTTCTTTCTTATCAATTATTGGATTTTCCATTTCAAGTGGAATGTTAATTTTGTTAAGAGGCGAGTCAATTGCAATAGTATGTCTAAGTATAATTTACTTATTTTTATTTTTTAAGGTATCAGTTAAAAAAATTTTATTAATTTTATCAATAACTTTAATTACAACTTCACCTTATTTAATTAGAAATATTATTATCTTTGAAAAAGTTATAATTATTAAATCTTTTGGATATAATTTTTGGAGAGGTAATCATCCGTTAGCATTAAAAAAATCTTTAGTAGAAGGTTCAGAGATTCATTATGGCAATTTAAGAGAACAAGTTAAAAAAATACCAAAAGATAATTTTTATAGATTTGCTTTTGACAAACTTTATTTTGACGAAGGAATCAAAAATATAAAGAAAGAACCATTGGGTTATTTAATTTTAATGATTAAAAAAGGAATGTCTTTTTTATTAATTAACTATCAGTCAATGGATCCAAAATATTTTCATCCATTAAATTATTTACCTTTGCTGTTTCTTGGCATTACTTCATTAATCGGAATTGCTTTGTACAAAAAACAATCTTCAAAGTTTAATTATTTATTTCTTATTCTTTTAGCTTATGTTGGTATTTTTTCTTTAGTAGCTATTCTTCCGAGGTACAAATTAATCATTCTGCCCTTGCAAATAATATTTACTAGTGTTTTTATTGAAAAAATTAAAAATTACTATGTAACTTTTAAAAAAAATAAATAATTTTTTTTTATTAAAATGACTTTTTATCAATGAACAAAATTTACAATAACGAAACTTTTGTCGATGTTATATTGCCAAATTATAATAAAGCACAATTTCTTGAAGAAGCTATTCGTTCAGTAATAGAACAAACATATAAAAACTGGCATCTATATGTAATAGATGACAACTCAAACGATAATTCAAAAAAAATAATAGATAAATTTTCGGACTTAAAAAACGTAACTATTGTCAAATTAAAAAAAAATAAAGGACCTTCATTTTGCAGAAACTTAGGAATGAGAATATCTAGTTCAAAATATATATCTTTTATAGATTCAGACGATAGCTGGGTTTTAGATAAATTAGAAAAACAGATATTATATATGGAGAAGAATAATTTAACTTTTACTTATACAGATTACACTCCTTTTTTTGAAAATAATGGTGTGAAAAATATTAAAAAAAAAACATCACTTGTAGGATATTTTAATTACAAGACATTTATTAAAAATTCATCTATCAATACCACCACAATGATTATTTCAAGATCAATTTTGGGCAGCCACAGATTTATAAAAGTTAAACTTTTAGAAGATTATTTATTCAAATGTAAGTTACTTAAAGATAACAATACTGCAAAAAAGCTAAATGAAGATTTAGCATTCTATAGAATATTAAATACTTCGCGTTCGAGCCAAAGATTAAAAAATATTTACTGGCTATGGAATATTAATAAAAACTATAATAAATTAAACTTTTTTCAAAATATTGTTTCAGTTTTAAATATTTCAATTAACTCAATCAAAAAATATGGCATTAAATAACATTATATTAATTTTTTTTATAATAATTTTAGGGCTTTTTTTTAATAAATATTTATTATTTTTTTTTAAAAAAATTAATACTACCCTACTTGTAGATGATCAATTTTACAAACCCCAAGCTTTCCACGAAAACTCTGTACCCAGATTAGGTGGGATAGCTTTATATTTTTCATTAGCAACAGTATTTATATATTTATTTTTTTTAAAAAATATTTTTTCTCTTGAATACATATCATTTTGTTCACTATTTTTCATTTTAGGATTCATCGATGATTTAAAAATAAATATACCACCTAAGTTTAGATTAATTATTATGACTATGCTTTTGGTAGTATTGATTTCATTTGGAGATGTTCAAATAGACAGGACTGGTTTAAAATTTTTAGACAATCTTTTTCAAATTGATATTTTTTCATTTATATTTATTTGTTTATGCTTTTTATTTATAATTAATGGCTCTAATCTTATTGATGGCTTTAATGGTTTACTAGGTATTCATTCTTTAATTATTTTTGTTACTTTAACTATTATAAATTTAATGAACGAAAACAATGATATTAGTTTTATTTTACTTTGCATAAGTTTGCTTATTTTAGTATTTATTAAATTTAATTTCCCAAAAGCACAAGTATTTTTGGGAGACGGCGGGGCTTACTTAATTGGTGCGTTAATTGCTATATCTGTGATTCAGACAAGTAGTTTAAATCCATTAATTTCACCTTTCTTTTTTTGCATATTATTATTTTATTTATTTTTTGAAGTCTTGTTTTCTTTTTTTAGAAAAATTTTGATTGCACGACAAAACCCTCTTTTGCCAGATAATAAACATTTGCATATGTTGCTATACAAATTGTTGTTTAAAAAATATAGAAAAAACTTAAAGTCAAACTATATGGTTTCGGTATATGTAAATTTAATCTATTTTTTATTATTAGCCCCTGCAGTTTTTTTTATGGAAGATGGTTTGTTTTGTAGATATTATTTTTTTGGACTCATAATTTTTTATATTTATTGTTATAAAATGCTTTATAAAAAAGTTAAATAAAATCACAATATTTGATAAAATTGGGGTGTGTAGTTCAGTGGTAGAACGCTACGTTGACATCGTAGAGGCCGCTAGTTCGATCCTAGCCATACCCACCATCCACATAAGATAAAATAGTATTAATCAGTATTTCCATTTCTTTTTAGGGGTAAATGTGAAGTTTTTTAAACAATTTTGACAATTTGACTATTTACAAAAAACCCTCAAGTATATATACCCTTTGTGCCTGGTGATTATTGCGAAGGGGCAATACCCGATCCCATTCCGAACTCGGTAGTCAAGCCCTTCAGCGCCAATGGTACTTTGTCTTAAGACATGGGAGAGTAGGACGTTGCCAGGCTAAAAAATTTATTTTGGTTATATATATATGAAAGTTGTAAGTTCCCTAAAATCACTAAAGACCAGAGATTTAGATTGTAAACTCGTTAGAAGAAGAGGGCGAGTATATATAATTAATAAAAAAAATCCGAAATATAAAGCAAGACAGAGATAATGGAAGTTATTGGGTCTGTTAAGGAAGATCTCGACTTAGAAAAGAGAATTTCTATTACACCAGAAACAGTAAAAAAATTTATTAAATTAGGTTTTTCTGTAAATCTTGAAAAAGGTTATGCAGAGCATTTGGGCTTACACGATAAAGAATATGAAATAAGCGGTGCAATAATAAAAGAATCAAAAAAAGATGTATTTGAAAAATCTGAAATAATTTTAAAAGTTAATTTCCCACCTGAAGAAGAAATAAATTTAATAAAAAATAAATCTATTTTGATTGGCCAGTTCGATCCTAAAGTCAGTAAAGAACTTAAAAATAAGTTAATTAAAAAAGAGATAAATTTTTTTTCTCTTAATTTGCTTCCTAGAATAACAAGAGCGCAATCAATGGATGTGCTTTCTTCGCAAGCTAATTTAGCAGGGTACAAGGCAGTAGTTGAATCTTTTTCGAATTTTACGAAAGCTATACCAATGATGATGACAGCAGCAGGAACTATTCCGGCTGCTAAAGTATTAGTTATTGGAGCTGGTGTTGCGGGGCTACAGGCTATTGCTACCGCTAAAAGAATGGGAGCAATTGTTTTTGCTACTGATGTAAGGGCAGCATCAAAAGAACAAGTTGAAAGTTTGGGAGGGAAATTCTTAATTGTGGAAGGCGCTGAAGATTTAGAAACAGAAGGTGGTTATGCGAAAGAAGCTTCTGATGATTTTAAAAAAAAACAAGAAGCTCTCTTGACCGATACACTAAAAAAAATTGACATTGTAATTTGTACAGCTCTAATACCAGGAAAAAAAGCTCCATTAATAATTAAAGAAAGCATGATACAAAACATGAAGTCAGGAGCATTGATTTATGACTTGGCAGCATCTCAAGGTGGCAATGCCGCATTTACACAAGTAGATAAAATTGTAGAAAAAAATGGTATTAAAATAATGGGTGAAAGAAATATTCTTAATAAATTACCAGTTTCAGCTTCAAACTTATATGCAAAAAATTTATTTAACTTTGTTTTAAACCTTTGCGACAAAGAAAGTAAAAAAATTAATATTAATTTAGATGATGAAATAATAAAAAAAACGTTAATTAAATAAAATTATGGAAATAGATCCTTTTATATTCAGACTAAGCATATTTATTTTATCAATTTTTATTGGTTATTATGTAGTATGGAGCGTAACACCGTCATTGCATACGCCACTGATGTCTGTAACAAATGCAATTTCTTCGGTTATTATAGTTGGCGCTATAATCGCTGGATTGTCAGGTAATTCAGAAAGTATTTTTAGCACCTCAAATATATTTGGATTTTTAGCAATATCTTTAGCAGCAATAAATATTTTTGGTGGTTTTTTGGTAACTCAAAGAATGCTTCAAATGTATAAAAAGAAAAAGAAAAAAAAATAGATTATGTCAGAAAATTTGTCAGCAATATTTTATTTAATTTCAGGTATTTTATTTATTTTAGCTTTAAGAGGTTTGTCATCCCCCGAAACATCAAGAAGAGGTAATTTCTTTGGAATTTTAGGAATGATAATTGCCATTACTGTAACTTTTTTGTCTGTAGGAAATTTTTCTAGTGGATTTATTTATGTTTTAATTTTCTTGTTAGTTGGCGGTTTAATAGGGGCGTTTATAGCTTACAAAATACCAATGACTGCTATGCCAGAACTTGTGGCGGCTTTCCACAGTCTTGTTGGACTTGCTGCAGTTTTTGTTGCAATTTCAGCCTTCTTAAATCCTGAAGCTTTTGGTCTTGGTTCTCAAGGAAATATTAAAATTGGAAGTTTAATTGAGATGTCGATTGGGGCAGCAGTAGGAGCAATAACTTTTTCGGGTTCAATAATAGCTTTTTTAAAACTTAGAGGAATAATGTCAGGCTCACCAATCACCTTCAAAGGACAACATTATATTAACTTATTATTAGGCTTATCAATCATAATATTAATTTATTATCTTTGTGCAACACAGTCAGAGAGTTTCTTTTGGAGAATAATTACAATATCTTTTTTGTTAGGGCTTTTACTAATTATACCAATTGGTGGCGCAGATATGCCAGTTGTTATATCAATGCTAAATTCATACTCTGGTTGGGCTGCAGCTGGGATTGGTTTTACTTTAGAAAATAGTGCGCTAATTATTACCGGAGCATTAGTTGGTTCATCCGGCGCAATTCTTTCTTATATAATGTGCAAAGGGATGAATCGTTCTTTTTTTAATGTAATTCTTGGAGGATTTGGGGTCGTAGAAAAAACTTCATTATCTAAAGGTAAAGAAAAAAAACCTGTTAAAAGAGGGAATGCAGAAGATGCTGCATTTTTAATGAAAAATGCATCTTCAGTAATAATTGTCCCAGGATATGGAATGGCTGTTGCCCAAGCACAACATGCATTAAGAGAAATGGTAGATACACTTAAGAAAAATGATATTAAAGTTTCATACGCAATTCATCCAGTAGCTGGAAGAATGCCGGGACACATGAATGTATTACTTGCTGAAGCAAATGTACCTTATGATGAAGTTTTTGAGTTAGAAGAAATTAATAATGATTTTGCTAATGCAGATGTTGCTTTTGTAATTGGAGCAAATGATGTAACTAACCCCGTTGCAAAAACAGACCCACAAAGCCCAATATACGGAATGCCAGTTTTAGATGTTGAAAAATGTAAATCTGTATTATTTGTAAAAAGAAGTTTATCTCCCGGATATGCAGGAGTTGATAATGAGTTATTTTATAGAGATAATACTTTAATGCTTTTTGCAGATGCCAAAAAAATGACAGAAGAAATAATTAAAAACTTAAATTAATTTATAAAAAATTATAAATAAATTTAAATAAAGGAATCATTTTAAAGGTAATATTTATTTTTTTAGCACTTTGAATATTATCATTCTTTAGAACGCCTGCCTTTTGGGGAAATCAGTATCAATATACTTGGATGGGTCAATTTACTTCAGGCATTTCGCTTTTAGTTCATACAAAGTTGGACTAATTTTCTTACTAGACATAAATTTTACTTTAATTTTTTGTTACTGCCTGTATATTGAAACTGATTTTTAACTAAAATAAAAATAATTATGGAATCCAAAGACGATATAGTTTTTAAGCCTAATTTTACACCAAATCAAAACTGGGTAAAAGAATTGGATAGCAGACACATGGATTCTTCGCTAAGTGCTTTTAAAGTTCCAAAAGATGACAAAAGAGTTATTACATTTTGCAAACCTTTTGTAGTTTTTTCTAAAAACTCTTACAGCTCTCCAGTCACATTGCCCTTGGGTCTTGCTTACCTTGGTGGTGTACTTGAAAAGGCAGGTTACAAAACTAAAATTATTGATGCAACCGGTGAGAAAAGGCCAATGCAAATTACTCGTTCAGCAAACAATGAATATAACATTCAAGGTTTAACCGCCGAACAGATAATAGAAAAAATAGATCCTAATACCTATATTTTTGGTATTTCTTTAATGTTCTCACAAGAATGGGTTTTGCATAGATCGTTAATTGAAAAAATAAAAAAAAAATATCCAAACATAGTTATTGTAGCTGGAGGGGAGCATGCTTCAGCAATTCCAGAATATATCTTACGAGATTGCCCATCAATTGATTATGTTATAAAGGGAGAGGGTGAATTCTCAATGTTAGAATTTTCACATAGATTGTTTAATAAAAAAGAAGTTAGCAATATAACTGGAATTAATTTTATTGATAGCAATGGTAAATTTAAAGATAATGGATTAAGCAAAAGAATTGAACATATTGATACACTACCAAGACCAGCCTGGCATTTATTAAGTCCAGAAAATTACTATAATGATTATTATACTTTAGGTTTAGCCACTGGAAGAAATATGCCTATATTAGCTACTAGAGGGTGTCCATTTCAGTGCACATTTTGTTCAAGCCCATCTATGTGGACTACAAGATATGTCATGCGAGACCCAAAAGAGATAGTTGATGAAATAGAATGGCTAATGAAAGAATATCAGGCTAATGATTTTGAATTTTTTGATTTAACTGCAATAATAAAAAAAAGTTGGATTATTCGGTTTTGTGACGAAATTAAAAAAAGAAATTTAAATAATATAACATGGCAACTTCCTGTAGGAACCAGAACAGAATCGTTAGATGAAGAAGTTTTGCAAGCTATTTATGATACAGGATGTCATTTTGTATGCTATGCGCCCGAAAGCGGAAGTCAAAAAAGTTTAGATATCATTAAAAAAAGAGTTAACAAAGATAGATTAGTAAAAAGTATAAGAACTTCAGTAAAAGTGGGTCATAAAGCAAAATTAAATTTTATCATAGGCTTCCCGCACGAAACACTGCTTGATTGCGTAAAAACAATTTTGTTTGGAGTTTATTGCGCCTTTAGGCTTGGCGTTTCAGATATATTATTTTCAGTATTTTCTCCATATCCTGGCTCAGAGTTATTTAATAAATTAGAAAAAGAAAAAAAAATTAAAGTTGACGATAATTATTTCCAGACCTTGCACGCTCAGTTTGATTTTACCAAAGCAGATGCATATTGCGAAAAAGTGTCAGGTCGAAAGCTTGCATTATTGAGGCTTGTAGGTTTTGTTTTATGTTATGCTACTATATATATCTCTAGACCTAAAAGAATATTAGGACTTATTAAAAGTTTAGTTCAAGGAAAGTTCTTTGCTAAAAATTTATTTGAGCAAAGAATGTATGAATTTTACTTGAGATTTAAACAAAAAAAAGAACAAAAAATAAAGATTTAAAAATATCAAATTACTTTTTTATCTTATTAGCATAATTTTTTATCATAGAATATAAAAGCCAATAAATATAATAAGGCAACCATTTAATAATTTTAAAATTACTTTTTCTATTAGGGGCCTCAATCCAAATGCTTGGAATTTCACATATTTTAGAATTTATGAGATATGATTTGGCAGTTAACTCAAGCGCAAAAGTAAAGCCTTTAGTTGATTCAAATTTGATTTGCTTCTTCAAATTTTTAGAAAACATTTTAAATGCATTTGTGCAATCTTTGAAAGGTATTCCAGCTACGTAATAAATTAAGTATGAACCAAATATAGTAACCATTTTTTTTATTTTTTTGGCTCCCAACATTTTCCCATCTTTTACAAATCTGCTCGGCATTACCAAATCATTTCCACCTTCTATTAGATTAATCATTCTATTTATTAGCTTAATATTTTCGAAGTCATCAGCCATATAAACTAAAATTATTTCAGCTTCAGACGATTTAATACCCGCTTGAATAGCTGAATTAGGACCTTGTTGTGGATTCTTAATAAGCAGAATATTAGATTTTATAGATTCATATTTTTTTAAGAAACTCAAAGTGGTGTCAGTTTCTCCGTCATAACAAATTAAAATTTGAAAATCACAAACGACCTCCTTTTCTAAATTTTTAATAAGTTTAATAATATTCTGGCCTTCGTTATATACTGGAATTATAATATCAAGTTTTACCATATATTACTTTATGTGCGGAACTGGAAGTGGAATAATAAATTTTCCACCTTTTTTAGAATATAAAGATTTTGTTAAAAAAAATTTTTTGTAATTCCAAGAAAGTAAAATAGCATAATCAATTTTTTGCTTTAAAAACATTTTGTCACTAACTATTTTTATATGACTTCCTGGAGTAAATTTACCTATTTTTCTTAGATTGTTTTCAGAGACAAATTTAATAACATTCTTCTTAAGGTTGAGGCAATTTAATAATGTATTGCCTTTAGATGAGGCGGTAAAACACCCCAACTTATAGTTTTGACTATATTTTGAATATATAATTTTTCTTAATTTTAATATTTTAGATTTGACATTTTCTTTAAAAAAAAAATATTTTTTTATTTTTTTTACTCCCCAATTTTTTTCATAAATGATTTGCATGTTTACTTTGTTATGAGAAGAATATATTGAGTTATTTTTTGCTAAAAACAATCTAATTGCTGGTCCTGAAGCTCCGAGGTTAACTTTTTCAAAGTTAACAATTTTTATTCCAAATTTAGCAAAAAGAAACTTAAGAGGAGTTAAAGAAAAATATGATAAATGCTCATGATAAATTAAATCAAATAAACCTTTGTTTATCATATGCAGCAGATAAGGAAATTCTATAACAATTATACTTTCTCTATTTATTATATTTTGAAGACCTTTTGCAAACTCATTTAGATTATCAACTTGAGCCAACACATTTGTAATAGTAATTATTTTTGGTTTTTTATATTTTTTTAAATATTTGTTTGATGTTTTGAAATTAAAGAAACCCTTTATTAATTTTATTCTTTTTTGTTTTATATGTTTTGAGGCATCTGATGGCTCTATACCTAAAACATTGTCAAATCCTTTCGGATAATGATTAAGTAAAATTCCATCATTACAGCCAATATCTAGCACCGCATCTTCTTGCGAAACTTTATAATTCTTAACCAGTTTTTCTACGAGTCTTTTATAATGTTCAGATAGAGCTTTTGATGAAGAGGAAAGATAGTCATACTTGCTAAATATGAATTTCGTATTAGGTATAATCGATAATTGACTAAGACCACAATTTTTACATAAAACTGTAGCTAAAGGAAATTTTTTCTCCTTTTTTATATCTTTATAATTTAAAAAAGAATTTGAAAATGGCTGTTTTCCTAAGTCTAGGTAGCCATTCAATTTTTTTGAAGAGCAGATGCGACATTTTTTTAAAATACTATTTTTCATAAAAAAAACATATTAGTGAAATCTATTGGAATAAAAAGTAAATTTTGTTAATACCTTTAATAATAAAATGATTAATTCAAATAAAGTAAGCATTGTAGGTGGAGCAGGACATGTGGGAACACCGCTAGGACTAGTGTTGAGCTCCAAGGGATACAATGTTGCTTTAATAGACAAAAATCAAAAAAATATAAAAAAAATAAATCAAGGGAAAATGCCCTTTGTAGAAGAAGGTTGCCCAGCACTATTAAAAAAAATGATTTATAAAAAAAAAATATTTGCAACAAATCAACTAAGTGAAGTTACAAAATCAAAATTTATAATAATTTGTATTGGCACTCCTGTTAATAATAAACGGGACCCTAATTTAAAAAATTTTTTAAACTTTTTTTTTAGTCTAAAAAAATATTTACAAAAAAACCATGTTATTATAGTTAGAAGTTCAATTTATCCTGGCACTTGTCAAAAAGTATTCGATATTATAAAAAGCAAATGTAAAAATTTGAGTTACTGCCCAGAAAGAATTGCACAGGGACAGTCATTAAAGGAATTGCCTCATATTTCACAAATTGTTTCAGGCACAAACAATAAAGCAAAATTAGAATCTGGAAAAATATTTAAGAAGGTTTGTAAAAAAATAATAAATGCTGAAATAGCAGAGGCTGAATTAATTAAATTATTTTCTAATGCCTATAGATATATAAATTTTTCTATATCTAATCAATTTTATATGATGTGCCAAAATCAAGGTTTGAACTTTAATAAAGTTAGAAACCTTATGAGAGATAACTATGAAAGAAACGCCAATATACCTAAAGCTGGGTTTACTGCAGGTCCATGTTTAATGAAAGATACTATGCAACTTTCTTCATTTTACGATCATAGTTTTAAATTGTGTCATTCCGCTATGAAAGTAAATGAAGGCTTACCTTTATATATAGTTAAGAAGTTAAGTGAAAAGTATAATCTAAGAAAAAAAACTGTTGGCGTGCTAGGCTTATCCTTTAAAGCAGAAAACGATGATATAAGAGATTCACTTTCGATTAAATTACTTAAGTTCCTCAAATCAAAAAAAATAAAAACACTTCAATCTGATGAATATTATAAAGACAAACAAAATATAAATAAAAATATTTTAATTAAAAAATCAGATATAATAATTGTTGGGACTCCTCACAAAGCTTATAAAAAATTAAAAATAAAAAGAAATAAAATCTTAATAGATATATGGGGAATAGTTAATAAATGAGAAAAAAAACTTTTTTAGTTACAGGTGGAACTGGCTTTATTGGATCAAATATTTGCGAGCTCTTAATTAAAAAAAATTATAATGTAAAAATTATTGATAATAATTTTAGGGGCAGCATTAGCAAAATTAAAGGTATAAAGAAAAATATAAAATTTATTAAAGGAGATATCAGAGACCGCAAAGCCTTGGATAAAGCTTTAAAGAATACTGATGCCGTCATTCATTTAGCCTATGTAAATGGAACTAAGCATTTTTATAGCAAACCTGTTTTGGTTCTTGATGTAGCTGTAAAAGGAATATTAAATATTATAGAAGGTTGTATAAAATATAAAATAAAAGAGTTATACTTAGCTTCAAGCTCAGAAGTTTATCAAACTCCAAATAAAGTACCTACAGATGAAAAAGAATCATTAAAGATTCCAAATATTTTTAACCCGAGATATTCGTATGGAGGTGGTAAAATACTAACAGAGTTAATGGGAATTCATTACGGTAAAAAATACTTTAAAAAATTAATTATATTTAGACCTCATAATGTGTATGGAAATAATATGGGTAACGAGCATGTGGTGCCTGAATTTATTAATAGATTTAAAAAACTAAAAGATAAATTTTTTAAAATTCAAGGAACTGGAAATGAAATAAGATCTTTTATTTATATAGAAGATTTTGTGGACGCATTTAATTTAATTTTAAATAAAGGAAAACATTTAAATATTTATAATATTGGAACAAGTCAAAAAATAAAAATAAAAGAATTAGTTAAAAAATTATCAAAAATTTTTGAAAAAACAATAATAATTAAAAAAACACCACTTTTAAAAGGTGGAACAAATATAAGAATTCCAGATATCAGTAAAATTAAAAAATTAGGTTTTAAATATAAATTTAGCTTAGACAAAGGTTTAAAAAAAATGATTAAACAAACCTAATAAATAACCATTTTAATGTTAGAAAAAACTATATTTTATCTTAGCCAAAAATATTAACAACTACACCAATAAGACCTATACCCAGCACACCAAAAAATATTGCAGCCAAAGTAATAGAATAAATTAGTTTATCTTTTTTTGTTATTTTATGTTCTTCCATACCATTCCTTTTTAAATAAAATTTTACTACTTTTTTTTACTAGGGACTTAAACGATCATCTTTAGTTTTATATAGCAATAAAATCTTTTTAGCAAAAAGCAGAAGTTTCAATGAAATTGTGCCATCAGTTTGCCAAAGTTTAATCTAAATACCAATCAGCATTATAAATAAAGAGAAGTAGAAGAGTTGTAAGGGGCGTTCTGTTTCACCCTCAATTTTAATTAATAACATAATATATGACTTTTTTGAAAGACTTCATTGAGGACTTCATTGAGAGTTTTACTACTTTCCCGAAACCTTGTTTTTAGACTTCATTGAAGATTGGGGTAATTTTCTTTTATCATAACCCAAAACCTTAAATCTGTTTCTTGCCCATTCATCTGAATAGTTAAGATAGTTTGATTTCACTATTTCAGGACATGTATTTAATGCTTGAGCGACCAAATTAATATCTTTTAAATCTTCATAAAGTTTCAAGGCATTCATATGTCTGATTGAGTACATTGGTCTTGTTTTACCATTGAACTCGTAAAGACCTAATTCACTAGAAATTCTTACAAAGTTTTTTCTAATTCTTTCATAAAGTTTACTTCTATTCTTTTCTTCTGGCATAAAGATATAATCATCTGAATTACACTTTATTAATTTTGGATAATACTGGTCAACAAACCAAGGTTCTAAAACATCTGCTATTCTCTTTTTATTTTTCGTATTGTGTAAAGTACACTTAACTATTGGTATTGGATAATTATCATCTCTAGTTTCTTTAAATTGAAACTTCTGAACACTTAACGAATTTAATCCTGCTCTATTAATCTTTAACGCTGATAAAAATCCAATGTAGTCATACATTATCAAAAAAAATCAAACAACATAAGAAAAGAGTAAATTACACTATTAACAAACACACGATTGATAGATTTAAAGTCGTCGCTGATAAAGATATGAGAAAAATGTCAA
>Ga0209403_10004422_pt1 | contig 15324 bp, 11 predicted proteins | sample ArcticOcean_MG_C_8_FD_187440 | JGI IMG/M metagenome (GOLD analysis project Ga0209403, IMG submission 187440) | Marine microbial communities from western Arctic Ocean - ArcticOcean_MG_CB11_86 (SPAdes) (version 2) | ecosystem: Environmental > Aquatic > Marine > Oceanic | place: Arctic Ocean... | reverse complement strand
TATTGTACAAATTGCAAATGTTATATTAGACGGTGGTGGTAGAGCGAATCGTGAATCTGCACCACTTGCATTATCTCGTAGTGGGCGTAGAACTTGGGATTTGAAATTTAGTTATATGGATGATGGTGATTTATGGGGTTCTAATCAATCATTATCTACAGCAGTAGGCAATACTCTATCTGCAAGTGATATTGCATTATATGATGGTGGCATTGGGGGTGATTTATCCGATAGTACTACTTTCCAACACGACATCCTAACTGATTACAATTTCTTTTCACAAGTATGGCATAAAACTTTAGGTGGAACGCTGCCCTTTATATTCCAACCTGATAGTAGTAACAACAACCCTGACCAGTTTGCTATTTGCCGATTTAAAGACAACTCCCTGAAAGCTACTCAATCTGCTTTTAATGTATATGATATTTCTCTTTCCATAGAGGAGGTTTGGTAAATGGCTTATCAAAATGTAGGTACACCACGGTTTTATGTAAATGTTTATGAATGGGCAAATTCAATAGGGATGAATGTAATGGAGGATGGATCTACATTTAACCCAGTTCTTAATACACTTCCAGTTATACCAAAAGATTTTGGTCCTTACATGGGTGGTTCTCCGGGAACAGGTAATCTTATTGACTTAAATAAAAATATTAATACAACTGATTTACCAACAGTATTTGGTGAAAGCGCAGAAATGTATTTTTTAAATTTTTATGATGATCTAAAAAAAAATGATTTTTTGACTGATAAAATTCAAAATTTTTATTACTTTCAAATAGGAAGATGGGATATACAACTTTTAAACGGACAGTTAATAAAGTTTCCCTCTATAAATATAGTAGAATCTATTAGACAAATTGTTAAATTATTAAATCGTAAAGATATGAAAAAATACAATGTTATTGATCTGAGAATAAAAAACAAAGTAGTAGTAGAATGATTTATTAAAATGATTTTTAAAAATTTAAAAGGAATAATCGAGCTGGGTAATGTAAATATTAAATGTGTCATTTTTAGAATAAATGAAAATAACGAAAGCGAGATCCTTTCTACATCAATTATTAAATCAGAAGGCATACATAATGGAGCTATAATAAATTTAATAAATGCCTCTAAAGCAATTAGAACTTGCATTAGTTCTGCGGAAAAAAAAATCGAATCTTCTCTTAAAAAAATAAATATAGCTATAGAACAACCTGAATTTTTATGTACAAAACTTTCTAAAAGTAGAAAGATTAATGGATCTAAAATTTATAAAGAAGATATAGAATTTTTATTAAAAGAAGCAAAGAAACAAATACTACTAAATGACAAAAGACAAGAAATAATTCATATATTTAATCATAATTATATTGTTGACGGAAAAAGTTTTATTGAGGAGCCAATAAATGTTTTTGCAGATCATGTAAGTCATGAAATGACTTTTATTACAATGCCAAAAAATAGTATTAAAAATATAAACCAAACATTCTTAGATTGTGATATAGAAGTAGAAAGATTTATTTCATCTACTTTTGCTCTTTCTGTTCAGTTATTAAGTTCCAATGAATTAAAATCAGGATCAGCTTTATTAAATATTGGATCAGACAAAATAAGCTTAGGTCTTTTTAAAAATCTTGCTTTAATACATTCAATTACTTTTCCTTTTGGAGTTTCTTATTTATATAAGGATATATCTAAAGTTTGCTCTTTAAGTTTGAACGAATCTGAAAAAATAATAGATAAAATAGATTTTTCATTCGACAATAATTTAGAAGTTTTTAGCAAAGACAATTATTTGAAAGAAGTTTATTTTAAAGATTCAGGTTATAGAAAAATTAGTCAATCTTTAATTTTAAATATTATTAAATCTCGATTAAAAGAAATGTTTAATATTGTAAAAAAACAAATAATACAAACAGGTCTAAATTCAACTTGTGGAAAAAATTTGCTTATTACTGGTGGAGGATCTGATCTTAAAAAAATAGATAAATATTTTTCAAGTTTTTTTGATTTAAGTTCAATAAAAGTAATTAATAAATCTAATGAAAAGACCATGGAAGATTTTGCAGCATGTTTAGGTTGTGTTAAAATTATAAAAGATGGGTGGGAAACGGAAGCAATACCTAAAAAAATAAACAAAAATAACGAAAAAACAGGTTTCTTTTCAAAAATATTTGGTTAAAGCTTTTAAAATTATAAACTGTATTCTTTGGTAATATAAGTTTTGTTTCAAATGTTTGTATGCTTTTGTAAGTTTTAAGAAATGAGTAATTTTCAAAAAACTCTAAAAAATCCAATTTATTTTGATGGCGTGGGTTTGCACAATGGAATTAATGTAAAGATGTGCTTAAAGCCTGATGAAGCCAATACTGGCATTAGATTTAAAAGAACTGACATTGAAGGAAATAAAAACATAATAGAAGCAAATTACAATAATGTAGTTTCTCCAATACTTTGTACAAAAATACAAAACTCGCACGGCATTATAGTTTCTACTGTTGAACATTTAATGGCCGCTTTTTATCTTGAGGGAATTGATAATGTTATGGTTGAAATAAATGCACCAGAAGTTCCAATAATGGATGGATCTTCTTTCGATTTTGTAGAAGCAATTAAATCATTTGGAACAGAAGAGCAAAAGTTTAGAAAAAAATTTATTAAGGTATTAAAAAAAATAGAAATAAAAAGTGGTTCGAAATATATTTCTATAGAACCTCTTGAAAAAGATTTATCTATTGATTTTGAAATTATATATAAAAATCCATTAATAAGAACTCGAAGAAAAGAATTTAAATTTAGTAGTGGAAACTTTATTTCAATTTATAACTCAAGAACTTTTTGTTTATATGAAGATATTGAGGAAATCCAGAATCTAGGTCTTGGAAAAGGGGGGTCTTTGGACAATGCAATTGTAGTTAAAGAAAATAAAATTTTAAATGATAATGGTCTCAGAAACAGAGATGAGTTTATCAGTCACAAAATATTAGATTGTCTTGGAGATTTAATGTTATCGGGATTTAGAATTTTTGGTCATATAAAAACTTCACAAGGAGGACACCAACTAACCAACGAGCTATTAAAAAAATTTTTTTCAGATAAAAACAATTGGAAGTATGAAAGTTTTGACAAAAAAGAAAAAAATCAAAAAGAAGGCGATTATTTAACTCCTATAGCTATAAACGCTTAAACAAAACCACTATAAAGAAAATTGTAATAACAATAAATTTTGATAAAATATCTTTCTATCAAAATGTTTAAAAACTTACTAATTACATTCTTACTGTCTTTCATGTTATTTGCATGCATTAAAGGTGATAATAAAAAAATAGTATTTGAGCAAACAGAAGAAGAAAAGATTACAGCTATTTACAATGAGGCAGTTGAGGCTCTTAAAGAAGGAGATGCATATTTTGCATCAAAAAAATTTGATGAGATAGAGTCTATGGTACCTCTAAGTGAGTGGGCCGCTAAATCAAGTCTTATGTCAGGGTATGCACACTATTCTAGAAATGCATATTCTAAGAGTATATTTAGTTTAAAAAGATTTATTTATAATTACCCAGCAAATAAAAATATACCATATGCGCACTATTTAATTGGAATATGTTATTATGAACAAATATTAGACGAAAAAAAAGATTTAGAACCTTTACTAAAAGCAAAAAAAAAATTTGAGTATATATTAAAAAATTTTTCTAATACAGATTATGCACTAGATGCTCGTTTTAAAAATGATTTAATTACAGATCAACTGGCAGCTAAAGAAATGTCGATAGCCAGATATTATATTAAAACCGAAAAGTGGATTCCGGCAATTAATAGGCTCAAAGTTGTAGTAGAAAAATATGATAAAACAGTTTTTATTGAAGAAGCATTGCACCGCTTAGTCGAAGTTTATTACAAAATTGGATTAGTGGTAGAAGCAAAACAAGCAGCATCGATATTAGGATATAATTATAAATCTAGTAAATGGTATGAGAGAAGCTATGTCGTTTTTAATAAAAAATACATACCCCAAAAGATTGAAAAAGAAAAGAATCTTGGTTTAATTAGAAAAAAGATTAAAAGTCTATTCGAATAATATTAACTAAATGAAAAGACAAGAAATTGAAAAAATTTACACTAATAAAATTAAAGAGTTAAAAAAAAATAATGAAGCATATTTTAAAAACGACAAACCTATAATTAGCGATGAAAAATATGATGTTATTAAGTTAGAAGTTTTAAAACTAGAACAAAAATATAGCTACCTAAAAAGTAAAAATTCACCAAGTAACAAAGTTGGTTTTACCCCCTCAAGTAAATTTAAAAAAATAAAACATCTAAAGCCAATGCTTTCATTGTCTAATGCCTTCCAGAAAGATGATATGAAAGATTTTTTGAGTAAAATTAGTAATTTCTTAAATAATAAGAGTTTAGATTTAGAGCTTTTTTCAGAACCAAAAATAGATGGTATATCAGCCTCACTAGTTTATGAAGATGGTTTTTTAATTAAAGGACTTTCTAGAGGTGATGGTATTACGGGTGAAGATATACTTCAAAATTTAATTACGATAAAAGAAATCCCAAAAAAAATTGTTGGAAAAAATATACCTAAAAAAATAGAAATAAGAGGAGAAATTTATATAGGAAAAAAAGATTTTGAGACTATAAAAAAAAATTTTGCCAACCCTAGAAATGCAGCCGGAGGTTCATTGAGGCAAAAAGAACCAGCTGAAACAGCAAAAATCCCTTTAAAATATTTTGCTTATGGTTTTGGAGTTATTGAACCGATGATATTTAAAACTCAATCAGAATTTATTAATAAAATAAAACAGTGGGGGTTTTTTATAAACCCACTTAACAGACTTGTAAAAGGATTGGATGAAATTGAGAAACAACATAAACTAATTGAAAGAACCCGAGCATCATTAGATTATGATATTGATGGTTTGGTTTTTAAAGTTAACAATTTAGAACTTCAAAAAAGGTTAGGTAATACAGCTAATGCGCCTCGATGGGCTACTGCTTATAAATTTTCATCAGAAAAAGCTATTACAAAAATCAAAGATATAATTATTCAAGTTGGTAGAACTGGAGCCTTGACTCCAGTAGCAAAAGTAGAACCAGTTACTGTTGGAGGGGTGGTTGTTTCAAACGCAACATTACATAATGAAGATGAAATTAACAGAAAAGATATACGTATTGGTGACACCATTAAAATTCAAAGAGCTGGTGATGTTATTCCTCAAGTAGTTTCTGTAGATGTATCTAAAAGAGATAAAAAAAGTGTTAGTTTTGTTTTTCCAGATAAGTGTTTATGTGGTTCAAAAATAATAAAAGAAATTAGCAATACTACAAATAAAGAAGATGTCATAAGAAGATGTACAAAAGGATACGATTGTAGCTTTATAGCTAAAGAAAAATTAAAACATATCGTTTCTAAGGAAGCATTTAATATAGATGGATTAGGAAAAAAAGTAATCGAACAATTGTGGGATTTGAAATTAATTAAAATACCATCTGATATATTTAATCTAAATTATAAAAAAATTAACGATCTAGAAGGTTGGGCAGACCTCTCTGTTGAAAATTTAAAAAAATCAATAAATAAAGCAAAAAATGTAACACTGAATAGATTTATTTATTCTATTGGGATACGACACATAGGACAAGAAAATGCTAAAATTTTATCAGGATTTTTTATGTCAATAGAAAAATTTTCTTCCTTGTTTGCTAAAGAAAAAAGAAAAAATATCTTAAGTAATCTAATAGAATTAGATGGAATAGGATCAACTCAAGTTAAATCTTTAGAAAGTTTTTTTTCAGATAAAAAAAATGTTGAAATAACCAAATTTCTAATTGAGGTTCTTGAAATTGAAAATTTTAAAAATTTAAATAAAAAGGGTAAATTTAGTAACAAAAGTTTAATGTTTACAGGAGGGCTTGAAAAGATTAGTAGATCGGAAGCAAAAGCTATAACGGAAGACAATGGGGGTAAAGTTTTAGGTTCATTGTCTAAAAAATTAGATATGCTAGTGGTAGGAAACATCAAGCCTACTAAAAAAAAAATTGAAAAGGCAAAAAAATTAAAAATTCAGATTATAAATGAAAAAGATTGGTATAAGATTTTAAATATTTGAACAAAAGTTTTTAAAGTTATCAATTTCAGATCCGTTCATATATTTTTTTAAACTTTTATAAACTTTTGAATGATAATTGTTAATCCAACTGATTTCACTTTTATTTAATATATTTTTTTCAATAAGATTTTTATCTATAGGAGCCAGCGTAAGATCTTCAAATTCATATGAATTTTTTCTTTTTTTAACGGTTATTAAGTTCTCTATTCTAATTCCGAATTTTCCATTTTCATAATAGCCCGGTTCATTTGACACAATCATCCCTTCTTTAAATTTAACCTTATTTCCTTTTGATATAGCTTGTGGGCCCTCATGCACATTTAAAAAATACCCTACACCGTGTCCAGTACCATGTGCGTAATCAAGATTTATTTGTTTAAGTGATTTTCTAGCTGCTCTATCTATTTTTGATCCACACGTATTTTTTCTTATTTTATAATTAGCAACTGCTATATGTCCTTTTAAAACTCGAGTAAAAATATTTTTTATTCTTTTTTCCTTATTATCAAGAGAAACCGTTCTAGTTACATCTGTTGTTCCAAAATTATATTGACCACCCGAATCCACCAAATATAGATCACCTTTTTTTAAAGTTCTATTGCTTTTTTTGGTTGCTTTATAATGAATTATTGCTCCATTAGGACCTGACCCTGATATTGTGGGGAAGCTTAAAGATTTAAAGTTTTTATTTTTTTTTCTAAATTCCAGTAATTTTTTTTGTGCATCTATTTCAGTAATTTTTATATTTTTGAAATTATTATTTAACCATAATAAAAATTTAGTTAAAGCTACGCCATCATATATATGAGCCTTAATAGTATTTTTAATTTCTGTTTTATTTTTCACGGATTTGAGCAAATATATCGGATCTTGCTTTTCTATAATTTTATTACTTTTTTTAATAATATTTTTAAAAAATATCGAACATGAAGAGCTATCTAATTGAAAATTTTTGTTCTTTATTTGCAAAATAAAGTTTTCAATATTTTTTATATGAATTATAGAAATATTTTCTCCTAAAGATTTTTTAAGTGTTTTACTGACTTTTTTTAAGTCGCAAAAAAAATAGATTTTTCTCTCTCTGTTTATAATCGCATATCCGTTAGGAATAGGACTAAATTCAGAGTCAGCGCCTCTCAAGTTTAGTAACCAAGCTACATTTTCAGTTGCAGAGATAAATTGCAAATCTATCTTATTTTTATTTAATAATTTTGATATTTTTTTTATTTTATCTTCTGATCTTTGTCCAGAGTCTTTATTTGTTAATTTATAAAATTTATGTTGATTGTTTATTTTTTTTCTTACCCAAAATTTATCTATTAAATTTTTATTTATTGGTAATAATTTACAATGAGCTTTTTTAAAAAGAATTGACATCATAAATTCAGTATGAAGTTTTGGATCAAATCCTATAGTTAATTTTTTATCTTTTAATACGTCTGATGGAAGCTCATTAGGGATGGTAATAACCTTAAAAATTTTACTACTTTGAATTTTTGCTTGCAGAGTGTAACGACCATCAACAAATAAATAATTTTTTTTTTTTAGTATTAGTGCAAACCCGTATGAACCAGAAAAATTTGATATGAATTTTAGATTGTCTTTAAATTCAGGTGTATATTCGCTAAAAAATTCATCATTTTTAGGAACTATGTATCCATCAATATTATAGCTTTCAAAAAATTTTCTTAATTTATTTACTTTGTTCATTTAATTTTTTTTAAATTATTCTGTAATCTGTTCCATCCAGGGCTTCTAATTCCTTTGTCATATTCAATATCTTGATTAAAGAAAAAGCCATCATTATTTTGTTCTTGAAAATCCTCCTTTTTTATATTTGCTTCTGGTAACTCTCCTATAAACCTTGAAGCCATAGACTCTATCCAGTCACCTCTGTACATTCTACTCATTACAAAAGATATATAAGATTCTTTTTTAGCTCTTGTTAGACCCACATAAGCTAAACGTCTCTCTTCTTCTAAAGCTAAATCTCCTTTTTCTTCTAGCGATTTTTGATGGGGGAACAGACCTTCCTCCCATCCAGGTAAAAAAACAACATCAAATTCCAAACCTTTGGCCGCATGCATTGTCATTAAATTAACCTTCTCTCCATCCCAATCTTGATCTATAGAAGTTGCTAAAGCTACATGCTCTAAAAAACCAGTCAAGTTATCAAAATCTCGCATACCTCTGATTAACTCTTTTAAGTTTTCTAATTTGCCTTCGCTTTCTAAATCTTTTTTATCTTTTAACATTTTAGAATAACCAGATTCGTCTAATATAATTTCCATTAACTCATAATGCTTTTTATTTTTTAAATTCATCCTCCATTTTGAGATCATATTTAATATGAATGTTAAGCCTAGTTTAGTTTTAGGTTTAATTTTATTTAATTGTAATAAGTTAATAGCAGAATCTTCTAAAGATTTTTTATTTAGTCTACCCCAATCATGTAATTGCTTTATTGTACTGTCACCTATAGATCTTTTTGGTACATTAACAATTCTTTCAAATGCCAAATCATCATTTTTTTGATTTATAATTCTTAAAAATGCTATGCTATCTTTAATTTCTGCTCTTTCATAAAATTTTGTTCCTCCTAACACACGATAACCCATGCCAATTTTTAAAAATCTTTCTTCAAACTCACGAGTTTGAAAAATAGCTCTTACTAATATTGCTATATTATTTAACGAATATTTTTTTTTGAGTTTTTTTTCTATTGTATCGCTTATTCCTACTGCTTCATCTTTTCCGTTTTTATAGCAATTAAGCTTAACAAGCTCACCATCTTTATTATCCGACCACAATTTTTTACCCAATCTATCATTATTTTTAGAAATTAGACCTGACGCTGCACTGAGAATATTTTGTGTAGATCTGTAGTTTTGTTCCAATTTTATAACTTTTGCGTTTTTATATATTTTGCTAAAATCTAAAAAATTTCTTATTTCAGCACCTCTCCAGCTATAAATTGATTGATCGTCATCACCCACACAACATATATTATTGTTTTGGTTTGTAAGTAAATTAAGCCACTTACTTTGTATATAGTTTGAGTCTTGGTACTCATCAACAAGTATATACTTAAAATTATTTTTATATAAATTAAGTATGTCAGGATTGTCTTTAAACATAACCACACAAAGCAAAATTAAATCACCAAAATCACATGAATTTAAAATTTTAAGTTTCTCTTGATAAAACTTATAAACACTTAATATTGCCTTTTCTAGTGGTACTCCTTTTTTAGCAATTACATCCTTTGGTAATAGACCTTTATTTTTCCATTGATTTATAAAAGATAAAATAAATTTTGGAGATATTTTTTTTATATCTATATTTTCAGCTTTAGATATATTTTTTATCAATCTTAATTGGTCTTCTTGATCAACAATAGTAAAAGAAGAATTTAAACCCACGGCATCAGCATGTCTTCTTAAAAGTTTTGCACAAACTGAGTGAAATGTCCCAAGCCAAGGCAAAGATGAAATTTTTTCATTTAAAGATTTGGATATTCTATTTTGCATCTCACGTGCAGCTTTATTTGTAAAAGTGACGCACAAGATTTGATTCGGCCAAGCCTTTTTTTCTTTAACTATATGTATTACTCTTGTGGTTAAAACTCTAGTTTTACCAGATCCTGCCCCAGCAACAATTAAACAAGGCCCATCAATATCTATTATAGCCTCTTTTTGCTTATTGTTTAATTCAACTAGATAATTTTGTTTGCTAATTTCCATTAAATTTATATTTTACCACATTAATTAAATTTTAAAAAATAAAAAAAAATGAAATTTTTAAATATAAAAAAATACAAAATTTACAAGATTTTAAATAATTTAAATTTAAGTAAATTAGTACACATTAATTTCAAAATATATCAAGTATTCAAAAAGTATAATTTTAAGAAAGCTATAGGTAGTTTATACAACAATGCTTATAAAGTTATTCAAAGTTTATACAATATTACCTATAAAGTTATTAAAAATTTTTCTTATAAGAATTTAAATTTCCCTAAAATTTCTTTGAAAACAGATATTAGAAAATATAAGTCCTATCAAATCCATATTTTAGGTTTTTTTATTTTTTTTATGGCATCTTATTTAGTTTTGCCATTTTTCTTTAATTATAATAAAGCGCAAATAGAAAATATAGTGTGCAAAGAACTAAAAATTAAATGCAAAATTGAAGGAAAAATTACATATAGCTTTTTACCATCGCCAAGAATAAAAATAGAAAATTTAGTAATAGAGGATTTTGCAAAAAAAAATACTATCCTTGCTCAAATAAAAAAAACCGAAGTAAAGGTTTCAATTTTTAATTTATATAATAAAGAGAAAATAAAATATAAAAAAATAATATTTAAAGACCCCGTGTTAAATATAAAATTAGAATATTTTCAAAAATATAAAGATTACTATTTAGGAGAATTTAAATTGCTTCCAATTGTTATTAACAAAGGAATTATAAATTTTACAGAAAAAAAAAATATTATAACGTCTATTAAAAAATTAAACTTTAAATACAATCCCAAAAAAAATAAATCAAAAACAATACTTAAAGGTGAAGTGTTTAATGATAAAATTCTTATAACTATTAAAAGTATTAAAAAAGAAAATGAACCATTACAAATTTTTGTAGTTAAGCTAGCAAATCAAGACTTATATGCGAAAATAAAATTATTTGATAATAAATTAGATTTAAAAAATTCCAATAGTGGGAATGCTTTAATAAAAAAAGGAAAAAATAAACTTACAGCAGATTTTGATTATAAAAATAATAAAATTGTTATCAAAAATTCAAACTTAAGAAACTCTTTTTTAGACGGAAAATTGGATGGAGAAATAAAGTTTTTACCATTCTTTGGTTTTAATCTAAATCTAAATTTAAATAGTACAAATTTTAACCAATTATTTAAAAAACTTGTTTCTTTAAAAGATGAAGATAGAAAAAAATTATTCAAAATAAATAAAAAATTAAATGGTAAAATAAATTTATCTATAAATAAAATATTTTCAAAACATACCTTTATACGATCGCTTGAATCAGAAATGAAATTTGTAAATGGAAATATTATTTTAGATAGAGCGTTATTGAATTTGGGTAAAGTAGGAGCAACAGATATAAATGGAGTTATTAAAAATGGAAAAAGTTTTAGTAATTTCAAATTTGAAAGTAATATTTATATTGATAACTTAAAATATTTTTATAGCAAATTTAATATTTATAACAAACCAAAAGAGCCATACAGTTTATTTGTAGGAGGAAACTTAGATCTAAAAAATTTAAATCTTAGGTTAACTGAAATAACTGATAGCAATAAGTTTAAAGAATCTGATGTTTCTTATATTGAAAAAGAGTTTAATAATCTATTTTTTGAAAATAATTATAAAAGCCTTTTTGATTTTGTTAGTTTAAAGAATTTTGTGAAATCAGTGAATGATGATAATAATTAAATTAAGAAGGTTTTACCATTTTTTTGGGGTCAACAATTTTTTCATACTCTCTTGCAGTTACTAAACCAGATTTTATAGCTTCTTCTTTTAGAGTTGTGCCATTTTTGTAGGCTGTCTTTGCAATTTTTGCAGCATTGTCATAACCTACTTTTGGAGAAAGAGCAGTAACAAGCATTAATGAATTATCTAAAAGCTTTTTAATTCTTTTTTCATCAGCCTTCAAACCTTTAATACAATAATTGGCAAAACTTTTTGAAGAATCTGCCATTATATGAATTGATTGTAATATGTTATGAATAATTAAAGGTTTAAAAACATTTAATTCGAAATGACCATGAGAACCCGCTATCGTTATGCCGTTGTGGTTTCCTATTACTTTAACGCAGACCATTGTTACAGCCTCACATTGAGTAGGATTTATTTTACCTGGCATAATTGATGAGCCAGGTTCATTTTCAGGTAAAATTAATTCTCCATATCCCGCGCGAGGACCTGATCCTAAAAATCTAATATCATTAGCAATTTTCATTAAACAAACAGCTGTTGTGTTCATAGTTCCAGAGAAGTTTACTATTGAATCGTGCGAAGCTAATGCTGCAAATTTATTTGTTGTGGGTTTAAAAGGAATTTTAGTTATTTTTTTTAATTCATTTATTATTTTTTTATCAAAGCCTTTTTTAGTATTTAGTCCTGTTCCCACCGCAGTCCCTCCTTGAGCCAAAAAATAAATTTCTTCTAATGCATATTCTATTCTTTTTATACATTTACTTAATTGTGAATGGTACGCAGAAAATTCTTGTCCTAAAGTAATTGGAGTAGCATCCTGAAGATGTGTGCGTCCAACTTTTATAATTTTATTAAATTGTTTAACTTTTTTTTTTAATTCTAAATTAAGTAACTTAAGAGAAGGAATTAATTTTCCTTTGGTTCTAATTGCTATTGCCATATGCATTGCCGTGGGGAATACATCATTAGTTGATTGTGATTTATTAACATGATCATTTGGATGTACTGGTTTTTTACTTCCCAATTTGCCACCAAGAATTTCATTTGCTCTGTTAGCAATCACTTCGTTAACATTCATGTTTGTTTGTGTACCAGATCCAGTCTGCCAAACTTTAAGAGGAAAGTGATCATTAAGCTTACCTGATATTACTTCATTTGCTGCTTTAATAATTCCTTTGCTTAATTTACTATCAATATCATTGTTTTTTTCATGCACTATTGCAGCAGCTTTTTTTATCATAGCAATAGATTTAATTACAATTGGTCTAACTAAGAAATCACCTATATCAAAATATTTATTGGATCTTTCCGTAGATGCCCCCCAATACTTGTCGTGAGGAACCTTCACGCTTCCTAAACTGTCGTATTCTTTTCTAAATTTCATATATAAGGTATGGCTTTTATAATACATTAGACTTTTTTAATAGGCAAGAATTTAATTAAAATTTAGAATGTAGAATTTTTTAATGAATTTTAACAATTATGATTTTAAATAATAAAAATATTGAAAAAAATCCTACCAAAAAAGAAATAAAATATATTCTAGAGCTTATAAATTCAAATAATTTTGAAAACGCGAAGAAAGAGATTCGTAGACAAATGAAGAAACATCAAAATTCTTCAATTTTGTTTAATTTAATTGGTGCTGTACTTGTAAATCAAAATAGTCTCAACGAAGGTTTAGAAAATTATAAAAAATCTATAGAAATTAATCCAAATTATGCCCAGGCATACAATAATCTAGGTGTGGTTTTACAAAAGTTAAATAAAAAAAATGAAGCAATTGATAAATACAGAAAAGCTATTAACTTAAAAGTTGATTTTGCTGAAGCGTATAATAATTTGGGTTGTGCAATTCAAGATAAAAAAAAAGCAAAAGAAGCTATTTATTATTTAGAAAAAGCATTACATTACAAACCAAATTACGCAGAAGCATATAATAATATTGGTCGTTTATATGACAGCCTGGGAAGAAAGTCAGAATCTATTGATAATTTTAAAAAAGCAATAAATATTAACCCACAGTTAGCAGAAGCTCATCTTAACCTAGGTTTAGTGTTCCACGATATTTCAAGGTTTTTTGAAGCACAAGAAAGTTATGAAGAATCTATAAGTATAAAAAAAAATAATGAAAAAGCTTATAATAATTTAGGTAATTTAATGTCTGATCTTGGTAAAATAGATGAGGCTGAAAAGTTTTATAATGAAGTAATAAAAATTAATTCTAAAAATGCTTTAGCTCATAGCAATATTTTGTTTAATTATAATTACAAAATAAATTGGGATCACAAATCTTACTTAGTAAAAGCAAGTAAATTTAGATTAAATTGTAAATCTATAAAAAAAAATTTTTCATTTAAATACAAGCATGAAAAAAACCCAACAAAAATTAAAATAGGATTTATATCAGCTGACTTTGGTAATCATCCTGGGGGTTATTTTACACTAAGCACTTTAAAAGAGCTAAAAAAAAAGAATTTTACTTTAATTGCTTATTCTTCTTTTGATAGAGAGGATGAAATTTCATATGATTTTAGATCTTTATTTTCAAAGTGGAGTTCCATCGCAAAGAAAAAAGATGAAGAGATAATAGAAGAAATATTTGGTGACGGTTTAAATATTTTAGTGGATTTGCAAGGTCATTCAGCAAAAAATAGGTTGCCTATATTTATTTATAAACCTGCACCAATCCAAATTACTTGGTTGAGTCAAGGATCCTTGGGGATACCAGAAATTGATTATTTTATAGGCAGTCCACATATTACTCCAAAAGAAGAAGAAAATCATTACATTGAAAGAGTATTAAGACTTCCAGAAATATCCCAATGTTTTACTCCACCAAATTTTGATATTAAAATTAAAAATCTACCAGCTATAGAAAATAAATTTATAACTTTTGGTTGCATTAATAAATTTGCAAAAATAAATGATGAAGTTTTAAAGTTATGGTCAAAAATTATACTCTCTCTTCCAAATTCAAAAATTATTTTAAAATGTAAAGAGTTCGACAATCAAGAAATTGTTATTCAAACTTTACAAAAATTCAAAATGCTTAATATTAACAAAGATAGAATAATTCTTATGGGCAGTACAAAAACACGAAAGAAAAATCTCGAGGTTTACAATAAAATAGATATAGCTTTAGATCCATTTCCTTTTCAAGGAAACACAAGTACATGTGAAGCAGTTTGGATGGGTGTACCCGTTTTAACTCTTAAGGGGAATAGATATTTATTTCATTTTGGAGAAAGTATTAATTCAAACCTAAATATGCGTGATTGGATAGCAAAAGATAAAGATGAATATATTTTTAAAGCTGTAAAGTTTGCTTCTAATTTAAGTTTTCTTTCAGATCTTAGAAAAAATTTACGTGAAAAAGCTTTGCAATCACCCGTATTTGATGCTGTGCGTTTTTCAGAACATTTTAGTAATATGCTTTGGGAAATATGGCTAAAATTTAAAAATAAAAAGTAAATTTTTTATAAAAAAATCCATAAAATCAACGAAACAACTGCCATTATTAATATTAAAACTCGAACACCAAATAAATAATTTTTAATTTCCAATGACGCTTCAGTTTCTTTTTTTTGCTTAGATCCCCATGCAATAACGATATAAAACACAAGTAGAAGAAATAGAATAACAAATAGAATTTCAATTTTCTCAAGCACAAATTACCCTTAGTTTAATAGAAAAATTTTGGTTGCGGGGAGAGGATTTGAACCTCTGACCTTCAGGTTATGAGCCTGACG
>Ga0209403_10004421_pt1 | contig 15330 bp, 12 predicted proteins | sample ArcticOcean_MG_C_8_FD_187440 | JGI IMG/M metagenome (GOLD analysis project Ga0209403, IMG submission 187440) | Marine microbial communities from western Arctic Ocean - ArcticOcean_MG_CB11_86 (SPAdes) (version 2) | ecosystem: Environmental > Aquatic > Marine > Oceanic | place: Arctic Ocean... | reverse complement strand
AAGAAAACATTGAAGCCTCTAAAGAGGAGGTTTTAGAAGAAAACATTGAAGCCTCTAAAGAGGAGGTTTTAGAAGAAAACATTGAAGCTTCTAAAGAGGAGGTTTCAGAAGAAAAATTAGATTCAGAGAAAGAAGAATTTAATTGGGATAATATTATTAAAAGTGAGATATATAGTGATAAAGAAAGACAAGAATTAATTAATACATATTCATCAACACTTCCTGTAGTTGAATCTAAGCAAGTTATTGATGGTACAGTTGTATACGTATCAGATAGAGAGGTGATTGTTGATATTAATTTTAAGTCAGATGGTATAATATCTAGCACCGAGTTTAAGTATAAAAAAGATTTAAAGGTTGGTGATATCGTTGAGGTTTTAGTTGAGAAACAAGAAGATAAAAATGGTCAGCTTATCTTATCTCATAGAAGGGCAAGGGTTTTACGAGCATGGGAAAAGGTAAATGATGCTCTTGAAACTGGTGAAGTTGTTAATGGACAAATTAAAAGTAGAACAAAAGGAGGAATGATTGTTGATGTCTTTGGTATTGAATGTTTTTTACCTGGTTCTCAGATAGATGTTAAACCGATTCGTGATTATGATGAATATGTAGGAAGAGAAATGGAATTTAAAATTGTGAAAGTAAATGAGTCATTTAGAAATGTTGTTGTTTCTCATAAGGCATTAATTGAAGCAGATTTAGCTGTCCAGACCAAAGAGATAATGTCTAAATTAGAAAAAGGTCAAGTAATTGAAGGGACAGTTAAGAATATTACATCATATGGTGTTTTTGTTGACTTGGGAGGTATAGATGGATTAATTCATATTACTGATTTGTCTTGGGGAAGAGTTTCTCATCCTGAAGAGATTGTTTCTTTAGATGAAACAATAAATGTTGTTATTCTAGATTTTGATGAAGGTAAAAGTAGAATCCAACTTGGATTAAAACAGTTAGGTTCTCATCCATGGGAAGATCTTGATGAGAAGACTTCTGTTGGTGATGTAGTAAAAGGAAAGGTTGTTGTTGTTGCTGATTATGGTGTTTTTGTTGAATTACAAGCTGGTATTGAGGCATTGTTACATGTTTCTGAAATGTCTTGGTCTACACATCTAAGAAGTGCAAGTGACTTCTTTAGTAAAGGTGCTAAGGTAGAGGCTAAGATTTTAACGCTAGATAGAGAGCAAAGAAAAATGTCACTAGGTATTAAACAAATGTTGCCAGATCCATGGGGAGATATTGAGACTAAATATCCTTTGTCTTCAAAATTAACTGTTAAGGTTCGTAATTTTACAAATTTTGGAATCTTCGTAGAACTTGAAGAAGGTGTTGATGGTTTAGTTCATATCTCAGATCTTTCTTGGCACAAGAAAGTTAAACATCCTGCTGAGTTTACTACTCTTGATTCTAGTTTAGATGTTATTGTTCTTGATATTGATAAAAATAATAGAAAGATTAGTTTAGGGCATAAGCAAACTGAAGAAAATCCTTGGGACTTATATGAAAGACTATATTTAGTTAATAGTGAATTTCAAGGAGTAGTTAGTGAGGTTTACGATAAAGGATCTTTAGTTAAGTTAAATGATGATGTAGAAGCTTTTGCACCTAAACGTCATTTGGAAAAAGAGGACGGATCGTTAGCTGGATTAAATGAAGTTTTAAAGTTTAGAGTTGTAGAGTTTTCTAAGGAAAATAAGAAGATTTTAGTATCTCATACTGCTTCATTCAAAGAAGATTTGATAGCTGAAAAAAAGAAAAAATCAGCTACAACAAAAAAAGTAGTTAAAGATATCCAAGAATCACAACATCAATCAACACTTGGTGATTTAGATAGTTTAAATGCTTTAAAGGATGATTTAGAGAAAGAATAAAAATTAATTAAAGACCCCGTTATCGGGGTTTTTTTTTAGATATATTTGTAGAAAATGAGTGATAGCAGACAAATATTAAATAAAAAACAAATTGCCATTATGATTAGGCGATTATGTCATCAATTAATTGAAAATCATCATGACTTTTCAGATACTGTCATTATTTCATTACTTCCTAGAGGTAGGCAAGTTAGTAAGCAAATAATAGATAAATTAGAAGTAATTACAGGAAAAAAAATAAAGTCTGGAGAGCTTGATATATCATTTTACAGGGATGATTTAAGAAAACATACTGAACCAATTGTCCCATATAAGATGAATATGAATGTCTCTGTAGATAATAAACATGTTGTTATTATTGATGATGTATTGTATACTGGAAGATCAGTACGTGCAGCTATTGATGCATTGATGCCTTTTGGAAGACCTAGATCAATTGAGTTACTTGTTTTAATTGACAGAAGATTAAGTCGACATCTACCAATTCAACCAAATTATGTTGGTAAGGTTATTGATTCTATCGATTCAGAGAGAGTTGTCGTTTCAATAGATGAAATTGATGGTAATGATAAGATATTAATTTTAAAACCTTAATAATGAATAATTTGTCAGTTAATCATTTGCTTGGAATAAAATATTTAAAAACAGAAGATGTTAATTTAATTTTTAATACAGCAGATAATTTTAAAAAGATAATCAATCAACCTATAAAGAAGGTTCCTTCTTTAAGAGATATTACAATTGCAAACTTATTTTTTGAGAATTCTACAAGAACTAAATTATCTTTTGAAATTGCAGAGAAGAGATTATCTGCTGATATTATAAATTTTACTTCTGCTGCTTCTTCAGTTAAGAAAGGTGAATCATTATTAGATACTGTAAATAATATTCTTGCAATGAAAGTTGATATGGTAGTAATGCGCCATCCTAATCCAGGAGCTTCTGTCTTTTTGTCACGTAATATTAATGCTAGAATTATAAATGGAGGTGATGGAACACATGAGCATCCTACACAAGCCTTACTAGACGCATACTCTATACGTGAAAAATATGGAACTGTAGAATCAAAAAAAATTGTAATAGTTGGAGATGTTTTGCATTCAAGGGTAGCATTATCTAATATATATTGTTTAAAGATGTTAGGAGCACATGTTGCTGTATGTGGTCCATCTACTCTAATGCCTAAATATCTTGATAGTCTTGGGGTGCGTTATTTTTCTAAAATTAAAGAAGCATTAGTATGGTGTGATATAGCAAATGTTTTAAGAATTCAACTTGAAAGACAAGAGGTTCAATTATTTCCTTCATTAAGAGAGTATTCTAATGTATATGGAATTGATTCAAGTATTTTAGATAGCTTAAACAAAGAAATTACTATTATGCATCCAGGTCCAATTAATAGGGGGGTAGAATTAACTTCTGATGTTGCTGATTCTCAACATTCTCTAATACTTGATCAGGTTGAGAATGGTGTGGCAATTCGAATGGCTGTATTATATTTATTATCTAATCAAATTAAGTAATGAATTCTAATACATTAGTTTTTAAAATAACTAAAAAAAATGATTTTTTAAAATTAGATTTCAATACAGATGTAAAAAATTTTATAGCAGATCTAACTGATATAAACAAAGAAGTTTATGAGCTATTAATTGATAAATTTATTAAATTTGGTGAAATTATATATGCTAATAAAGGTTCATTTGTTATTGTAAGTAATATAAGTTTTGATGAGAATCTTAATATCGTACCTACTCTTCAAGAAGCGTATGACTTTATAGATATGGAGGAGATTGAAAGACAATTAAATATTTAATTAAATTATTTAAAATGAAAAATATATTTTTAACTTTTCTGGTGCTTGTTCTATACATTACAGCAAATGCACAGTGTTCTATTGATACTTTGATAACATCCCCAGGAATATATCCAGACTCAATTACTAATCTTGATGAGGCCTTTGTAGGGCAACCATATGTCACGCAAATTGATGTATTAACACCACTTGATACAGTAGTTAATCTCAACGGGCTAACTCTTAATGTTACAATTAGTAATATTGATTTAACAAGTGTTTTGGGATTGCCAAATAATTTTTCCTATTCATGTAATCCGCCATCTTGTATTTTTCCAGGTGGAACATATGCTTGTGCTGAAATATTTTCTACAGTTGATCCATCTTCTTCTGATGTAGGTTATTATCCTTTAATAATGACAACTTCAACTTTAGCTATAAATGTTCCTCTTATTGGTAGTATAACACAACTAGATACAGTAGATTATTTTTATATTGATATCTCAAATTCTACAGCTTCTTTAGAACATATTAATAAATTAACATTTGAACTTATGGACGTCTTCCCTAATCCTACAAGTAATTTTGCTAATATTCAATTTGTAATAGGTTCTAGTGATAAAGTTAATTTTTTAGTATTTGATTGTTTAGGGAATATAGTGGAAAATAAAGTTATTGATGCTAATAAAGGAGTTAATAAGTTTAGTCTCGATGTCTCTCAGTATGCCTCTGCTTTATATACTTATTGTTTAATTTCTAGTAATAATTTTCTTTCAAAGAAAATGCTTATTTCAAATCCGTAATGTCTTTAAAACTTTCAATTCTAGGATGTGATTCCGCAATCCCTACAATTAATCAACATCAAACCGCTCAGTTATTAAATGTAAATGAGCGGTTTTTCTTAATAGATTGTGGTGAAAACACACAGGTGCAGCTAAGAAAGCATGAACTTAGTTTCCAAAGAATACATCATGTATTTATAAGTCATTTACATGGAGATCATTATTTTGGATTAATAGGCTTGATAACTAGTATGCATCTACTTGGGAGGAAAAAAGAATTACATATTCATGCACATGCACCACTTAAAGAAATTATAAATATTCAATTATCTGCATCTAATACTGATCTAAATTTCCCATTATTTTTTCATATTTTACCAGAAGATTCTGAGATAGTTTTATTTAAGGATGATAGTATAGAAATATCTAATATTTTACTTAATCACACCATTAGTTGTTCTGGTTTTATTTTTAAGGAACTTAAATACAATAGAAAGATAGTGAAAGAAAATATAGAAAAATATAATATCCCATATGATAAAATTCTTGATTTAAGAAGGGGATTAGACTATATTAATGAGAATGGAGATGTAATATCTAATGATTTATTAACCACAGATAATACGCCAGCTAAATCTTATGCTTTTTGCTCAGATACTAGATTTTTTTCAGATATTATATCTAAGATTAGAGGTGTAGATGTATTATATCATGAAGCAACTTTCTGTCATGATTTTAAAGAGAGAGCATATGAAACAGGTCATTCTACAACTAAAGATGCGGCTACAATTGCAAAAGAGGCTAATGTTAAGAGATTGATTATAGGTCATTATTCTAAGAGATATTCAGATTTAAATCAATTACTACTAGAGTCTAGAGAGATATTTAGTAATACTTTTTTATCTAGATCGGGTGATTTGATAGATTTTAATAGTATTTAGAAAACAAAGAATATTTAGGTATATTTGCTATTAAAATTTATAATATGAGGAAAATTCTTCTAATTGTATTTGCTGTAATATTATTTTGGCAAGATAGCTCTGCTCAAATAGATTCTGTATCTATTCAGGGAATAGACTGTTATAATGACACTGCATTTATAAAAATAGATCTATCAAATAGCGCTTATATTTTACAGTCTGATGAATGGCAATACCAACCTTATGATGATACTTCATGGTATTTCTTAGATACTAACTTATATATTCTAAACTCTACAAATGATACTTTATTTTCAAGTCAGTGTGGTAAGCATAAGGTTTCAGTTTTTGATCAAACATCTTTTGAATTTATAGAGTATATCTTTTTTATTCCATGCCCTGTTACGGTTGGTCTTGGTCAGAAAGAAAAAATCAAATGTTTTGGGGATTCATCTGGTATTTTAATAGCTCCTACATATGGAGGTATAATTTTTGATCCTGATTCAAGTACAATCGATTCTTTAGGTTTTTATTCTCCGAATGATACAACTGGAGACGAGTATTATACATATCAATGGTTTAGTTCTAGTAATTTATTAGGTGCAAATCAGACATCAATAGGTGATTCTTCAAATATTTTAAATGGAGTGTTCTCTGGTTTTTATAATGTAGTTGTTACCGATGCAATAGGTTGTACCGACACATTAGGATATAGAAGAATTAATAATCCTTATCCATTAATGATTGATACTCTAAATGTTACTAATGTAAGTTGTTATGGAGGTAAGAATGGTAGTGTAACAATTAGTGTTAATGGAGGTAGAAAATTTCATTCTAATAAAAATTATTCTTATTACATAATAGACGCTAATAATGATACCATTTTTCGGAGTGATAATTTAGTAGTATCTTCTAATTTTTCTCAACTTTCAGCGTTAAGTGATTCATCATTAATTATTGATAGCATTTTATTTGATAATTTAGAAATGGGATCATATAATATAACAATCGTTGATAGTTTTGATTGTGTTTTAGATACAGTATTTTCTATTTTAGAGCCTTTGCCTTATGAAGCTTTTACTACAGAATTAACTCCTCTACTATGTATTACTGATAGTATTTGGTTTTTTATAGATAGCGTTACTGGAGGACAGGGATCTCAAAACTATTATTGGCTAGAATCAAATTCCATGTCTGATTCACTACTTGTTGGAGAAGGAGATTATGATATTATTATTGAAGATACACTTTATGGATGTATAGATACATTAACAGCACACTGTGAAGCTGATTTCGAAATTTTTATTATTGAGACAATTAATGATGTTGATTGTTATGGAGGTGCTACGGGATCTATTTTTATTGATAGTATATACGGTGGAAATTCTCCTTATAATTATCAATGGGGCGGTAATGTTGGAATCGATGCGATGGCAGATAGTCTTCTTGCAGGAAATTATTTTCTATTAATTGAAGACTCAATTGGATGTGCGCAGTATTTTTATTTTGATGTTGATCAAAATGATCCAATTTATGTAAATAGTATATTATCTCAACCCTCATGTAATGGTTATAGTGATGGAACTATTCAAGTAGATGTTAATGGAGGTCAGTATCCTTATAATCTAAGTTGGTTAAATGGAACAGGTGTGAGTGATTCATTATTTGGATTGTCTACAGGTAATTATACTTTAAATGTTATAGATGATAATGGATGCACATTTAGTTCAATTATCACATTAAATGAGCCAGATTCTTTAAATTTAGAGTTTAATAATTATGTTAATCCTTTAGCATGTTATGGTAGTTTAACCACTATTACAGCTCTAATTACTGGAGGAACTGGTCCTTTTGATATACAGTGGAGTAATTCATCTTCATTATCACAAACAGTTGTTGGAGCTGGTTTATTGACCTGCGAAGTTACTGATAACAATGGTTGTTTTGTGATTGATAATATTTTAATTTTAGAACCAGATTCTTTTTATATTTCTGATTCAATATCTACTAATCCTCTTTGTGTAGATGGAGGGGCTGCAAGTATCGAAACTAGTGGTGGAACCTTACCTATTAGTTATTTATGGAGTACTGGAGAAACTACTCAAAGTATTAGTAATGTAACAGTCAGTTCTTGCTGGGTTATTGCTACTGATTCTTGTGGAAATACTGATTCTATCGGTTTTAATTTAACTCCATATGAATTAATTACACAAGTTAATTATAATGACACTTCACATCTTTCTCAAGTAATTTTATCTCCTTTATCTTCTGGTACAGTTTTTACTTACGAATGGTTTTATATATATGATTTAAATAATTTAGTTGCTAATGGTTCTGATGTTGTTAATTTATGTGAAGGAATCTATATAGTTAGAACAACTGATCAGAGTAATGGTTGCTATGTTGAAGATACTTTGGTAGTTAATTTTTATATGCTTAATGCAATTGTAGATCTAGAAAAAACCACAGTCTTAGCTGATTCTAATTTATGGGGATTTGGTCCTTATTCATATTTATGGGGTCCTACTAGTGGATTATCTACACAACAAGCTAATATTTGTCCTGGTGATCATTGGTTAGAGGTTACAGATAGAGATGGATGTACTGTTGATACATTCTTTACTATTGACCCAATTTCTGTTTTATTAGATCCTATGGGTGAATTCATAGAATGTAATTTAGAGAATTTAGATATTGAGTTATTTGTTTCCACAACTGGTGGTACCGACCCATATACTTATTTATGGTCTAATGGAGATACAGATAGCTCTACAAATTTAGCTTTATCTCCTGGACCTCTAACTATAACTGTGATGGATAATAATGCATGTATCTTAGATACTTTATTTAGAATTACAGCTATGACCGCAGAATGTGTTCCAAATATATTTTCTCCCAATAATGATGATATGAATGATTTTTGGAATTTAGAGCAAGCTTATATCTATAGTGATACAGAGATTAAAATATATGGACGTTTTGGAAGAGAGATCTATGAATCTGTAGGCTATGATAATCCTTGGGATGGAAAGAATAAAAAAGGTAATGATGTCCCTGATGGAGTATACTTCTATCATATAGAATTAGGTCATGGGTATTCTCCTATTAAGGGAACAGTTACTATTGTAAGATAGTTTTTACTATTTCTTGATATTCATCTATTGTAAACCAATTTATTGACCTATCTCTCTTAAACCATGTTATCTGACGTTTAGCAAGTCTTCTAGTATTTTGTTTTATCTTTTCAACAGCGGTTTCTAGATTAGAATTTCCATCTAAAAAGTCAAATAATTCTTTATAGCCAACAGTATTTAATGCATTATAGTGACGGTACTTTATTAAGCTCTTAGCTTCTTCAATTAAACCATCACTTATCATTTTATCTACTCTACTGTTTATTTTTCTATATAATGATTCTCTATCTATTTTTAATCCTATTTTTATTATATTAAAGTCACGTTTTTTATCTTTTTTCTTGTGAAGTGATGATATTTTTTTTCCGGAAGCAGTGTATGTTTCTAAACTTCTCATTAATCTCTGTGGATTTTTAGTGTCAACATATTCAAAGTATTCTGGATCTAATTCTTTGACTTCATTTTGTAACCATGCTAACCCATTTTTTTTATACTGGATATTTAGATTTTCTCTTATTTTCTTAGATATATCTGGTAAGATATCAATTCCTTTACAGACTGCATCAATATAAAGACCAGACCCTCCAACTAGTATAACATTATTGTATTTTTTAAATAAAGACTCAATTTTTAAGATTGCATCTTTTTCAAACTCACCAATATTGTACCCCTCTTTTATAGATAGATTTTGGATAAAGTGATGCTGTATTTTTTTTAGTTCATCTTCAGAAGGAACTGCAGTTCCGATTGAGAGTTCTTTATAAAATTGTCGGGAATCACAAGAGATTATCTCTGTCTTTAATTTTTTTGCTAATTTAATACTTAGAGATGTTTTTCCTATAGCTGTAGGTCCAGCTATTACAATTAGATTTTTCTTATTAGAATTCGTCATATTGATTGTGTTCATCTTCTAAGGATTCTTTACTAGAATTCATATGTTCATTTTTCGAGAAATTTAATTCTGGAGCATCTTTTGGCATTTCGCCAATACTTTTAATACATGTTGCTTTTTGTATTTTCCCTTGGTTATCTGTTAATTCAATTAAAAATCTCCACATGAGCATATAATCGTATATGTATATCAATCGATTAGTTCTTGTATTAAGGATAGATTCTAGTTTTGTATTTTCCATATCTAGATTATTTACATTCTCTTCAAATGTAAATAATGGAATCTCCTCAAGAAGTTCAAGTTCATTATTTGTAGTGTAAAAAGAAGCAAGTTCATCTTTTTGAATATTGAAAGACTCTTTAATGAACTTGTGTAATTCTAAAAGTGAAACTTTTGAGTCAATTTCTATTTTTCTTATCACATCTTCTTTGGATTCTAAATAAATAGTAATACTATACTTCATTTTTCCTTTCTATATTAAGGTCATTAGCTTTTTTAATCAAAAATACTAGAGCATCTTCTTTATTATTCTTAACTATTCCATCAAGTATTGCATTTTTTATGGCACTCTTTAATAAGCCAATTTCTTTTCCAGAGGTAATATTAAATGTTTCCATTATTTCTGTCCCATTGATTGGAGGTTGAAAATTCCGTATTCTATCTTTTTCTTCAACTTCTTTTAGTTTTTCTCTAACAAGCTGAAAGTTAGCTGAATATTTTTTTACTTTATCTGGATTCTTAGAAGTTATATCTGCATCACATAAAGTCATTAAATGATCAATATCATCTCCAGCATCAAATAATAATCTTCTTATTGCTGAATCTGTAACAATATCTTGCGCTAGTACTATTGGCCTAAGATGTAAGGCGACTAATTTTTTTACAAATTCCATTTTTTGATTTAGTGGCAGTTTTAATCTTTTGAAGATTTCTTTAACCATCTTACTTCCAATAAATTCATGAGCATGAAATGTCCATCCAATCCCTTCTTCATATTTTTTTGTTTGTGGTTTAGCTATATCATGAAGAATCGCTGCCCATCTAAGCCATAAGTCATTTGTATTTAAAGATATGTTGTCAAGAACCTCAAGAGTATGATAGAAATTATCTTTATGTAAATGATTATTAATTTTCTCTACACCTTGAAGATTATACATTTCATTAAAAAATTGTTGTAAAAGATTGGTGTTAAGAAGGAGTTTAAAACCAATTGAGGGAGTAATGGTTAGGATTATTTTATTAAGTTCTTCTGTAATTCTTTCTTGTGAAACTATATTTAGTCTTGGTGCATTTCTTTTTATTGCCTCTATTATATTGTGATCAATTGTAAAATTTAGTTGAGTAGCAAAGCGTATTGCACGCATCATTCTTAATGGATCGTCACTAAATGTGGTGTCTGGATTTAATGGAGTTGTAATAATCTTATCTACTAGGTGTTTTCTTCCATTAAATGGATCTAGGAATGCACCATAATTCTCTTTATTAAGTTGTAAGGCCATGGCGTTAATAGTGAAGTCTCTTCTATTTTGATCATCTTCAAGGGTTCCATCTTCTACAATAGGTTTTCTTGAGTCTCTTCTATAAGATTCTTTCCTAGCTCCAACAAATTCATAATTTTCTCCATTAAATGATATCATTGCTGTTCCAAAGTTCTTAAATACTTTTAATATGGCTTTATCACCAAGTTTTTCTGAAACCTTTTTTGCAAGTATTATACCACTACCAATACATACAAAATCAATATCTGTGATTACCCGTTTCCTCTCTAGTAACAAATCTCTTACCCAGCCACCGACAACATAGGTTGGGTAATTAAGTTTATCAGCTATCTTGGAGATAGTTGGGAAAATAGGGTTTTGTAAAGATGTTTTATAATTCACTATCTAATTTTTTCAATACTTCCATCTAAATTTAGTTTTATTATTGATGATGGCTTATTCATTATTTCTTCTTGGCGTAAATTTACTATATAATCCACATTTTCTTTTAATTCCTTATTTATATCTGAAAATATCCTTGGGTTTTCTCCACCACTTATATTAGCTGATGTTGATATAATTGGCTGGCCAAGTTTTATAATTAATTTTTGACAGAAATTATCATTTACTAATCTTATGGCTGCACTTCCATCTTTGGCTAATAATTCTTGAGAAATATTACGTACGTTGTCAAAAATAACTGTTGTTGGCTCCTTCTCATTCATTGCCTGATAAGCATTAGGTGATACTTGATCAATAAGTTTATATAGGTTAGCGTATTCTGCTATTAAAATGATTAAGGCTTTACTTTTAGCTCTTTTTTTAAGTGTATATATTCTTTTTATAGCTTCTTTGTTTGTTGCATCACACCCAATTCCCCATATAGTGTCAGTAGGGTATAAGATAATACCACCATCCTTAAGGACTTTAGATGATTTCTCTATTTCTTTCTCTATCATTATAAGGAATTGTATAGTTGCATTATATTTTTTGCAATCTTTTCATCGGTAAATTTTTGAACATATTGAAATCCTTCATTAATCATTCTCTTGCGTAGATTTTTATCTTTATCTATAAGATTGATTGCTGATGTTATTTCATTTACTGATAATGGATCAATATATATTGAGGATGGGCCTCCTGCCTCTTTAAAACAGCCTCCTCTGGTGGTGATTACAGGAATCTTGCTAAATAAAGCTTCAATAATTGGTATGCCAAATCCTTCAAATATTGATGGATATATAAGTATCTCTGCTTGTTGATAAATAGATGCCATTTCTTCAATCTCTAAACCAGATAAGAATTTTGTTCTTTTTTGAAGATTATTAGCTTTAATATATTTTTGACATTTATTCTTATATGATTTTCCATCTCCAATTATTATTAGTTTATGTTGTGGAAGATTCTTTAATGATTTTAATAAAGTCATGAGATTCTTTCTCTCCTCAATAGTTCCAACATATAGAAGATATTTCTCAAATAATTGACATTTATCTTTAACTTGTTTTTTCTTTTGAGCGGAGATTTCCTTTTGGAATATTGTATTGCAACCTTGATAAATAACATGGATCTTTTTTTCAGGTATTTTAAAAAACTCTATAATATCTTGTTTTGTTTGGTTACTAATTGCAATAATTTTATTTGATTTTGCACATGATGATCTAAATTTTTTATCATATATTTTTCGATTAATTACAGAAAATAGTTTTGGATATCTAATATATATCAAATCATGTATTGTCACTACAGATTTAATATTTGTCTTTTCAATTCCTAAAGGAATTTCATGACTTAGACCGTGATAAACATCAATCTTATTATTAAATAGATCTCTGACAATACTCTTGCTTCTCCAATATGATTTTAATAAGTTTCCAATAAGACTCTTTGGGGTTCTTATAAAGATGTTAGGATAATCATCTATAAAATTCAGTCTTTGATTTTTAGTTTTCTTTGGTGTATATAGAAAAAATTTATTTTCTCTGTAGAAGTTACTAAGTATTCTAATTGTATCTCTAGAATAATTACCTAGTCCGGTATTATTTGTAAACGCTCGTTTTGCATCAAATCCTATTCGCATTTATACGGCTACATTAAATGTTCTTAAAGCCTCGTTAAGAGACGTCTTTTTATTAGTACTTTCTTTCCTTTTACCTATTATTAATGCACATGGAACTGCGTACTCTCCAGAGGGAAATTCTTTGTTTATTGATCCTGGAATAACAACCGATCTACTTGGAACCAGACCTTTATATTCTTTAGGTTTCTCCCCACTTACATCTATAATTTTTGTTGATGCTGTTATTACAACATTAGCACCAAGTACTGCTTCATTTTCTATTTTGACACCTTCTACAACTATTGACCTTGATCCTATAAATACATCATCCTCTATTATTACTGGGGAGGCCTGAATAGGCTCTAACACACCTCCTATACCTACTCCTCCTGATAGGTGTACATTTTTACCAATTTGGGCACAAGATCCAACTGTTGCCCAGGTGTCTATCATGGTTCCAGAATCTACATATGCACCAATATTGACATATGAGGGCATCATAATAACTCCTTTTGCTAGAAATGCTCCGTATCTTGCAATTGCATGTGGAACTACACGAACACCAAGTTCTTTATAATTTGATTTCAGTTCCATTTTGTCATGGAATTCTAAAGGCCCCACTTCAATAGTTTTCATTTTCTGGATAGGGAAGTAGAGTATGATTGCTTTTTTAACCCAATCATTAACTTGCCATTTATTATCCTTTTTATAGGCAACTCGTATTTTACCTTTATCTACTTCTTCTATAATATTACGTATTGTATCTTTGGTAGTATTATTACTTAATAACGCTCTATCTTCCCAAGCATTTTCTATAATATCTATCCATTTTTTATTCATAGAAGCAAATATAGTTTAATCTAGTTTTTTCTCTTTATTTTTTCTTTTTATTTTTCTTACATTTGTAGTAAATGAAATTTGATGTTATGAGAAATATATACTTATTCTTACTAGTGATATGTTTTAGCTTTTCTAGTTTCTCTCAAACAGGGATGTTAGATGGAACTGGGTATGCTCCAGATTTTACTGTTACAGACATTAATGGAACTTCTCATACTTTATATGATTATCTAGATAGTGGCTTTGTGGTAGTTGTGGAGCTTTTAAGTGTTACATGTGGTCATTGTCAAGCATATGCTGCAGGTACTGAAAATTCTTATCAAACTAATGGGCCTAATGGAAGTAATGTTGCTAGATTTTTAGGTCTAGAGGTTAATTCTTCAACTGATAGTACAGATATAGCAAATTTTATGTTAAATTATGGAGTTACATTTCCTATTGCAGATGATGTCTCTCCTTCTGGGATTAACTATCAATTATACTATACGCCAAGCTATTTTGTTGTTTATCCAGATAGTTCTTACACTACTTTTTGTCCAGCATATTGTGTTACTACCAGCTCATGGTCAACTATTGAAAATCTGCTAGATATTGCTATTGCAGCCTGGACACCTCCAGTATATGGGTGTATGGATCCAGCTGCTATTAATTATGATTCGACTGCTACAATTGATGATGGTAGTTGTGATTACTCTTCATATACTATTACTACTGTAGGAATGACTTTTTCTCCAGATACTATTATTTGTGATGTTTGGGATACTATAAATTTTATTTTAGGTAGTTATCATAATGCGGTGGAGGTTAGTGATTCAACATGGATTTCTAATGGAAGCACACCACTTCCAGGAGGATTTAATTTTGGTTATGGATCAACAGGCTATTATGTCCCCGATGATTGCCATACTTTTTATTATGTATGTCAGCCTCATGTCTCATCTGGTATGAAAGGAGTTATTATTGCTCATCACCCACCTGTTTTTGGATGTACTGATTCTCTAGCACTTAATTATGATTCATTAGCCACTGTAGATGATGCGTCTTGTATTTATCCTATATATGGTTGTACTGATTCACTTGCTTTAAATCATGATTCATTAGCTAATATTGATGATGGCTCATGTTGTTATTCATTATATGGATGTACCGACCCAGCAGATTGTAACTATAACCCTTGTGCAACTAGTGATGATGGTAGCTGCACCTATCATTACCCAGGCTGTATAGATACTAATGCATCAAATTATGATCCTTTTGCAGGATGCGATGATGGTTCGTGTTTGTATTGTTCACCTTCAAATTCACCTCCAGCAGCAATTTCAACTAATTGGTCTACAGATACCAAGGCTGAGATAAGCTGGGATAATATGAATGATTCTTGTAATACGGTTTGGAAGTACTATGTACGATATCGAGCTGTTGGAGATCCTTCTTGGACTACTAAATCAGCAGGTGTTGGAAATGGTCTATGTAACTTTGGACTTAATACTACTTCAAAGATTCTTCAAAATTTAACTTCTGGCACTACATATGACTTTAAGATGAAAGCATTCTACTGTGGT
>Ga0209403_10004420_pt1 | contig 15332 bp, 15 predicted proteins | sample ArcticOcean_MG_C_8_FD_187440 | JGI IMG/M metagenome (GOLD analysis project Ga0209403, IMG submission 187440) | Marine microbial communities from western Arctic Ocean - ArcticOcean_MG_CB11_86 (SPAdes) (version 2) | ecosystem: Environmental > Aquatic > Marine > Oceanic | place: Arctic Ocean... | reverse complement strand
GATGGGGCCCCGTTTGGCTGCCGATCCAGGGATCGAACCTGGGTTACCAGATTCAGAGTCTGGTGTCTTACCGCTAGACGAATCGGCATCTGCGAACAGCTACTAATACTAGCAAGACGAATTGTGTTCGCCTAATGGCTTGCGCTATGACTTTAGCCCAAAACATTCCAAGTTCGCCAAAACTCCCGATCATTCTCGGTAATTCCAACACCCACGCCTTCGTAGGCGCTAGACTGACGCCTTCATGTAACAGAACTGACCCCTCTGGAGGGCTATTGAATGGCGACGATCGCAACCGCAGCAGAACGAGCTAAAGAATCTGGCAAGGAACTGGAATTCAAAGGTGTGTTCCCTGCGAATCCCACTCCTGTTCGCTCCGACGGTCGAATCAATGAAGAAGCTCTCAGGGTGATTTTCGAAGACAATCTTTCGCACGGTGTTGGTGGATTCTGGGTCGCCGGTTCTACTGGCGAAGGCCCTGTCATGAGCGACCAACAGCGCGAGACCACCGCCCGGATCGCCGGTGAAACAATCTCCGGCAAAGGCCTTTCGATCATGCACATCGGTGCCATCAGCACTGAAAGCGCAGCCAAAGGCGCAAAGGCCGCAAAAGACTCCGGCTGCGATGCGATCTGTTGCGTCCCGCCGTTCTTTTTCAAGGGCAACGACCAGATGACGATCGACCACTATAAGCGGGTCGCCGACGCTGCCGATGGTTTGCCGTTCTTTGTTTACAACCTTCCCCAACTGACTCAAGTTGAAACGACTCCAGATTTTATGGAAAAGATCGTGGCTGCCGTTCCGTCGGTTGTTGGGTTAAAGCACTCGGCGGTCAACTTCAGCGACATCAGGCTGTTTGCGGATATGGGACTCAAGTGCTTCTCAGGCAGCGGACTTCTGCCATTGCCAGCACTCACCATGGGCGCAGTCGGTACCGTCGACGCTCCTCTGTCGGTCGCCCCGTGGCACTACACCGAACTTTACGACGCCTGGGAACGAGGCGATCTGAAGACGGCTCAGCGACTTCAGGACGGGGTGGTCAAGATCGTGAATATCGTAAAAATGTTCGGTGCGCCAGCTGCGGTAACCAAGATGATTCTTTCGGAGCGACTCGGAATCGATTGTGGTCGACCCATTCCGCCGGTTCAGGACTTGAACGACGAACAGCGGTCGATTGTCATGACTGCCGCCAGAGAAGCCGGGCTACTTCAGGCACCGTAGTCAGCTGTGTAGGCTTCCGAATTCCCGATACTCGATCCAGCGTAACGTCCGTTTCGGCTGACGTACTGCGCCGGTCGTCGGGCGTAACGACTTCTAGATTCGTGCCCTAATCATCGTCATCATCTTCTTCTGGGTCGTGTTCTAGCTCAGGTTCCGGTGGGTCTTCGGGTTTCGGTGGCTTGTTCTGATGCTTGATGGCGTGGAGGGCGTGTTCCCAGGCCTTCTTGAAATCATTGATGGCTTCGTCGCGTTTCTTGAACGTCTCGGCATCCGCAAAGTGTTTTTCTACCTTCGCTATTTCCTTGTTGATTTTGTCCTGTTTGTCCGCGTCGAGGGTTGTTCCGTTTTTGGCATCTGCGATAGCGATGGCTGCCAGAATCTTGCTGGCGGTCATTAGCTTGTCGATCGCTGACTCGATAGCTTCAATCTGCTCTTCGGTCAGTAGATCTTCGTCCTTACCTTTTTCGTCCTCTTCGTCCTTCTTGCCCTTTTCGTCTTTTTCAGCCTTCTTTTCGTTGTCGGATAAGAGTTTTTAGAGGTGCTTTATCGCATGTCGGACTTCGTCAAAGACCTTCTTGCCGTGCTTTGTATCCGGATGTCCTTCATCGATCCAATTATCCCATGGAAGAGCCTTTTCCAGATGTTTTACTGCCTTATCGAACTCTTTGTCATCAACTTCGACAGAACCGAGCTCAACGGCGGCCGCCTCAATCAAGGATCGTCCACCTAGAACGCCGACGATTGCTCCATTAAGACTGCCCTCACGTATCAGTGCAGTGATATCTGAAGGAACACCGGTATCGATCGCCGGATTCGCATCGACCAGAGCAACATCGACACCCGTGAGGATCGGCATCGTAGGGACAAACTGCTGTCCCGTCCGCTGAGTGCTGTGTACTGGAGGGAGCCAACTGTAAGTCCGCCCAGCGTCGTTGACATCCGTCGGCTCGAATGCCTGGTCTTTAGTGTCGTGCGCATCGACCGAGCCACTCTGTGCAAACAGCGCGACAAGCAGGAACAGCACGGTGAAAACCGCTGCGAAAGCCCTGATAGATATCATCCTAAATACACCCACAACACCACTCGTGCCTGACGGCCGGAAAGACGCTATATTTCACACTTTTTATGCGAGATAGCGATTATGTATCATGCTCCAAGTACGAAGTAAAGAATTCGTCGGTATGGAATCGGATATGGTGGTAAAGAGTCGGTATGGATTGATATCGCAACTTGCCACATGGCGACACTGCTCTCAACCATCAAGCGAACTGCGTGCATCAGCTGTAACACGCGCCAGCCTGTTCTCTATCTGTTGAAAAATAAGACGATGTGCCGAGCGCTTAATCCACTAATCCGAACCGCGTGAAATCGCTTCGCTGCCGTATCGCTCGCGTATGGCATCGATCGCCTCGCTGGTGTCTGAATCGACCATAGGATTCGCATCGAGCAACGAAAGCTGTGCCGCCTGCTCACCCAATCCCGTTACGGCTACCCCGAGAAGCCTTATCGGGTCGCCTCGCTGGCGCATGGCAGTAACAAGCAAAGCGTGGGCTGTGTCGTAAATCGTCTGGTCACCGTCGCCCGGTGCCGGAAAGGTCCGCTGGCGGGTGATAGTGGTGAAATCACCGTAGCGAAGTTTAATGCTCGCGGCGCGAGCGCGTTGGCCTGACTTTCTCAGTCGGGTACCAACACGTTCGCTCAATCGTTTTAACACTTTCTCAAGTTCCGACCGACTCGATACGTCGGTTTCGAAAGTCGTTTCTGCGCTGATCGATTTGGCCTTTACTCGCTCTCGAAGAGGGGAGTTGTCGATGCCTTTTGCCCGTCGCCTCACGTGATCGGCATTGTTAGGCCCCAGCGCTCTGCGAAGTGGCCCGACGGGCGTAGCTGCCAGCTCTCCGAGCGTGGAAATATCCAGCTTCGCAAGCGACTCGCCCGCCTTGGGTCCGATACCCGGAAGATTGCGAACTGGCTGCGGCGCAAAGAACGCTTCAGCCTCCTGCTGACGAACCTGAAAAACACCGTCAGGCTTGGCATGTTCAGTCGAAACCTTTGCCACCAGTTTGCTTGGTCCAATACCGATCGAAGCCGGTAGACCCAACTCGTCCCGAACCACTTTTCTTATCATGTCGGCGCCATCCATAGGCAACTCGTAAAGCCGTTCAGTCCCCGACATATCGAGGTACGCCTCATCGACACTCACCGATACGACCGTCGGCGAGAATCGCCGAAGAATGTTCATGAATTTCTTCGAAACGTCGTGATACAACTCGTGATTCCCACGCATGTAGATCGCCTGCGGGCAGAGCCGACGCGCCACCGCAGTTGCCATCGCGGAGTGAACACCGAATTTTCGAGCTTCGTATGAAGCAGTTGCCACCACACCGCGCGGGCCGATTCCGCCGATAACAACAGGCTTTCCGCGTAACGACGGATCAGCCTGCCGCTCGACCTCCACATAAAAAGCGTCGAGATCGACATGGAAAATTACGTGTTCCGTCTCGCTACCTGTTTCGTTATGATCGACGCTGCTGGTCATACCAGCAGATTAGCAGGTGTGATGGGATATCTCGAAGTCAGGATTGGCTTGCCTTTCCGATCCAGCAATCCCTCGTCCCGACCGAAGCAAAACCTCGCCTCGACCCAGCAAACCCCCGTCCCGATCCAGCAGACCCTCGCCTCGACCCGGCAAATCCTCGTCCCGACCGAAGTGGAGGGACCAGCGGCCAACACGACGCAACTATTCGATTCAGCTGCATCCACTCATGCCATTGACACCGGATAGAAAACTGGAAGAGGTGAGTCCGCGATTCCTCCGCTTCGGTCGGAACGAGGGTTTGCGGGATCGGAACCAGGCACAACCGTGACGAGGAAACAGAAGCGGACGAGGAACCACCGACGTAGGCGGACGAAAGTCGCTGAACCTTGGAACATCAGCCCAAACAAAACGTGCGAAAGCCAGCTAAGAAAGTTCGTGGATCTGGCGCATCATGTTCGCCATTTCTACCGCAGCCTCGGCGTATCCGCCAGCGTGGTCTATACGAGCCACCGACTGCTCGGTGTTGTCGGTCGTGAGCACCCCGAAGATGACCGGCTTGCCTGAATCGTCACCAGCTCGAGCTATGCCTTCAGAAGCTGCATAGGCAACATGATCGTAATGATCAGTGTCGCCCCGGATGACAGTTCCGATACAGATAACTGCGTCGATATCGCCGCGCTCGGCAAGCCGGCGCGCCACCAATGGAAGTTCAAATGCTCCCGGAGTACGAATCAAAACAATGTCATCGCTCGCCACCCCGAGTTCTTGAAGTCTGCTCACGACGATCTCGGTCATCTGGTCGGTTATGTACCCGTTAAATCGAGCGGCAACAACGCCGATCCCAAGGCCCTTACCATCGAGGTTCTGTTCGATATTCCGAAGTGACATTAGCTCGGTACCCCGTCATCTTGTGAAGGCTTGGGATCGATCTCCAGGTCATGGCCCATTTTCTCGACCTTGGTCTTCATATAGAAGCGATTCTCGTCGTTGATGGGTGCTTCAAGTGGAAGCTGTTCAACCATGTCCAGACCGAATCCTTCGAGTCCGACAACCTTCTTCGGATTGTTCGTAAGCAACTTAAACCGGCGAACACCAAGGTCGCGAAGAATCTGCGCACCCACTCCGTACCGCCTGAGATCCATCGGGAAGCCCAGCCGCAAATTCGCCTCAACCGTATCCAGTCCCTGATCCTGAAGCTCATAGGCCTTCAGCTTGTTCAGCAACCCGATACCACGACCCTCCTGACGCATGTAAACCAGCACGCCACGCCCGTTGTCGGCGATTATCTTGAGAGCCATGTTCACCTGGTCGCCGCAATCACAGCGAGTGCTTCCGAATACGTGGCCAGTCAGACATTCCGACTCGACACGCACTATCACCGGCTCGGTATCGTCGATCTCACCCATGTAAACAGCAATATGCTCGGCCGGGTCGACAAAGCTCTTGTACGCCACCGCCGTAAACACGCCATGCTCGGTTGGTAGCCGTGCCTCGGCGACCCGTTCGACAAGCTTCTCGTGGCTCATGCGATATGCGATCACATCGGCGATTGTCACGATCGGGAAGTCGTGTTTTTTGGCGGTCTTCTCAAGTTGAGCTCGACGCGCCATTGTGCCATCGTCGTTCAGGATTTCGCAGATGACGGCTGCAGGATGTTTGCTCGCCAGCCCGACCAGATCGACTGAGCCCTCGGTGTGTCCTGCACGAACAAGCACTCCACCCTCTTCGTATCGAAGTGGGAACACGTGCCCCGGCTGCACGAAGTTGGCAGTAGTCGATTCCTTGTCGGATAACAGCTGGATCGTGTGTGCACGATCTGCCGACGAAATACCTGTCGTGATGCCAAATTTCGCGTCGACCGTGACCGTGAAAGCTGTACCGTGCTCGGCAGTATTTTTCCTGACCTGCATCGGCAAATTCAGCCTGTCGAGATCCTTGCCAAGCATCGGCGTACAGATCAATCCACGGGCTTCCATGTTCATCAGGGTGATGCTCTGGTGGGTGGCATCCTGTGCCGCCATCACCATGTCGCCTTCGTTCTCGCGATCCTCGTCATCCACGAGTATCACGATCCCGCCCCGTTTTATCTGTTCGATAGCGCGTTCGACCGATTCGATCGCTCGATCGTCAACGGTGTCGGGTATGTGCGGATTTATAGTCATATGTTGTTGCGTTATTGCAGATTACTTCGAAAGGTTGTCGAGGTACGGCTTTATCAATTTTGCCACGTACTTGGCGGTTACATCTGCTTCCAGATTGACTTTAGAGCCCTCGGGACGCTGGTTAAATGTAGTGTGATTGAACGTATATGGGATGATCGCGATGCTGAAGCTGTCGGCATTACGGTCGACAATCGTGAGGCTGGTCCCATCGACCGTGATGAAACCCTTCTCGACGACGTTCTCAATAATATTCGCCGGTGCTTCGATAACGATCACTCTTGAGTTGCCATCCTCCACGACCGAACGAACAGTTCCGACACCGTCGACATGCCCCTGCACCATGTGGCCGCCCACTCGGTCGCCATAACGTAGCGCCCGTTCGAGATTGACGCTATCGCCAGCGCCCAGATCTCCGTAGTTGGTTCTGGTCCGAGTTTCTGGAACCGTCTCGACAGTAAAAGTCGAGCCATCCTCCCCCAACTCCGTCACGGTCAGGCAGGCGCCTGCGACCATGATCGACTCCGAGATCTTGAGGTCGTCCAGAACTTGATTAGCGCCGACAACCAGCGTCTCACCGTCGTATGAAACAACGGTGCCGACCTCTTCGATTATTCCCGAAAACATAAGCTATTGATGCCTATTCGATCTTAGAAACGTAGCCTTCAATCAGAATATCGCCATCCAGGACCGTGTGCGTGAGGTTATCGAGAGTTAGAGCGCTCTCTAACGACTCAAATCCCTGTCCAGACAAAGGCCCCAGGGCATCTGATCCGCCAATGAGTTTCGGCGCTATAAACGCGGCAACCTTGTTCACGATTCCTGCCTCGACAAACGCACCGGCGAGACCCGCGCCGGCCTCGATCATCACATTGTGCAGCTCACGGGTACCAATAGCACCGATCACCACTGCGAGATCAATTTTTCCGTTAATGCGAGATGCTTTCAGCACCGTGACATTTTCAGTCGGTGGATCCACATCGATATCATCACCAACGACCCAGAGCACCTCACCCGGCTCACTCAGAAGCTGAGTGTCTGAGGGCATACGGCCGTTCGTATCGACCACCACTCGTAACAACGGTCGACCCGTTGCCGCTCCTTCTGCATCACGCGCAGTAAGACGTGGGTCGTCCGACAAAACGGTTCCGATGCCGGTAATCAGCGCATCAGTCTGGCGTCTCATCTCGTGGACCCGGGCTCGTGACGTTTCGTTCGTGATCCACTGTGACTCCCCTATGCGAGTCGCAATCTTGCCGTCGAGACTGGTTGCCAGCTTTAACGTAACCAGAGGTCGGCGGGTTTTCGTATGATGCGCAAATCCCTCTATTAAGAGTTCGGCATGCCATAGCTGGGCTTCGGTGGATTCAACCAAAACCTCGATCCCGGCGGCACGGAGCTGACGAAACCCGTTCCCTGAAACCCTTGGATTCGGATCTTCTAAAGGGGCGACGACCCTGGAAATTCCGGCACGGATAATGACTTCGGTGCAGGGCGGTGCAACCCCTTGAAATGCGTGAGGTTCAAGCGAGCAGTACAAAGTAGCCCCCCTCGCTCTTTCACCCGCTTCCGCCAGTGCGATTGGCTCGGCGTGTCGACCCGGTCGAGGTTCTGTTGCTCCTTCACCGACAACCTCATCGTTCAGAACGACGACAGCACCAACCGGCGGGCGCGGTGCGACTCCGCCTTTAGCCTGTTCGGCAAGCTCAAACGCTCGGTCCAGTGGGTTAGTAATTACGATACCTCAAGGCGAACTCGACGGGCTCTTACGACCGCTTGATGTGGCTGTCGAAGTCAAGATGGGCACGACTGGCAGTGGGCGACTCTTGCCCCTGATATCTACTGCTGAGTTCTTTGGATCCATATGGGAAATCGACCTCGGTGGTCGTCTCTTGAAAAGAAATCTGGCCAATGCGCATGCCCGAGTACAACGTGATGGGCAGCCGTGAGACGTTCGCCAGCTCAAGGGTGAGGTTTCCCGACCAGCCGGGATCGATGAACCCTGCAGTTGAATGGATCATCAAGCCAAGGCGCCCCAGCGAACTCTTGCCTTCGATTCGGGCAACGAGGCTGTTCGATAACGTTAGCTTTTCGAGCGTGCTGCCGAGTACAAACTCCCCGGGATGCAGCATGAAGGGTTCATCGTCTTCAATCGTTACTTCGTCGGTAAGGTTCGGAACTTCCTTACGTAAATCGATGTAGGGGAGTGTGGAGTTGCGAAATACGAGAATCTTGTTGGCGAGATGGAAATCAACGCTGGCGGGTTGAACATCTCGTAACGAGTACGGCTCAATCTGGATCGTCCCGCCTGCGATAGCTTCTTTTATTGATCGGTCGCTAAGGACCATGCGAACTTCCCCTACGTAGCGCTAAAGAGAGGCCAGAACTGCAACACCCGAGTCTGGCGAATAGTGATTACTGTGGCCAAGCAAGATTGTAAGCGTTGGCAAAAGATTACGGGTAACAAAAAGGGTGGACCCCGTTACGAGATCCACCCTTCATGGTGAGATTTCACTGAGTCAGCGAAATCTCACCATGAAGTGGTATCTGATCTGACCTACTGGCCAGCGATTGCGAATACCGCCTGAACTGTAACCGACAGGTTTACGTCTCCGGCAGAGATCGGTGTCGACTTGAATGCACGGTCCATGGCAGCCATTTCAGCCTGCGGGGAGGAGCTTGACATCGGAACCGAGTTACCAAGTTCGGTGAGGTAGACCAACTGGCCGACCGATACACCCAGTGCCCGTGCATACACATCGGCCTTCGCCAGTGCGTTAGCAGCAGCGATCTGGCGAATCTGCTCAGCAAACACTGAAGGATCGTCGACCGTGAACCGGATCGAGTTGATCCTGATCAGGTTTCCGCCTGCGTCAGCAGCGGTGTCGACTACTCCACCAAGGTTTTCGATGTCACGTACCGTCAGCTGAACCGTGTTGGTCACGGTGTAACCCGTGATCCGAGGTTCGCTGTGGCGACCCAGCGCATCGGAAACTTCGATCCAGGTAGTTTGCGGGTAGACGTTGAAGTTCGTTGTAACGATGTCGTCTTCTGCCACACCACTTGCCTTGATAGCGTCGAGAACGCTTTCCATTGCAGTTGCTGCCTTCTGGCGAGCTTCGCCAACGGTGAGTTCACGAGACTCGATACCGATCGAAACCTTCGCTACGTCAGCGGGGATCTCCATGGTCGCCTGGCCGGTAACCCAGATACCCGAGTTCGTTGCACCAACCTGCGAGTTGTATGTAGAAACGGTTCCATATCCAGAAGGTGCACCGATTGGCACGGGAGCATACACGGGCTCAACAGCCGGTGAATCATAGCCAGAGGCGACGATTTCACTGTTATTGACGGGGACGCCCTGTGATGAGCTAGTCGATACTGATCCACCCTCGTTGACGGCACCGGAAGGTGCACCTATCGCTGGTGACTCGTCGTTATTGACAGTGGGTTCAGTCGAACCGTCACTGCATGCGACTGCCGCAACCGAAAATACCGCTATTGCTGCCACCAGCAACCATGCTGTTGGCTTGCGAAACTTGAAAGTACTCATGACCGTTTTCCTTTTGAGAAATTCTTGGTGGTTCAGGTGTCGAATTTCGAACCTGAACCCGTTTAGCTGTTAGCGACATTTCACAGTTTGATTTGTCGTCGTTGTAATAGAGACGTAAAACACCCCGGATTTGTTCCATCGGGTGTTGGGGTAGGGCAGTGGGTTAGCGAATAAGTTGATCGCTACGAATCCGTCGACTCAATCGAACACGTCGATTCCGCCGAACGAGTCGAACACGTCAAACGAGTCAAATCTGTCATCCTGAACTTGATTCAGGATCTCGACAGCCTCGAACTCGCAGCGAACTACTCTCCTCGAGCCCGACGGAGCCCGGCCCACGCACCGATCGCCGCAATCGCAAGTGCTGCGAGAGCTATCTGGAGTTGCCACAATGGCAGTGATATGCCTTTTCCTTCATTACTCGCTGCACCGTCAGCAGCTCCAGCGGCGGCACCTTCAGCGGCACCGAGGGCTGCACCATCCGCTGCACCGTCAGCGATTTCTCCGCCAACCCCATAACCCAGGCTGGAGGTTGTGACTGTTCCTGCTTCCAAATCGTCGGGACTCACTAATTCACTGATTTCGGGCGCTACAGCTGGGATGTCGTTTTCCGTCAGCGAATCCCCATCGACCTCGACTACGAGTGCCGGTGGTGCGGCCGCGATGCTCGGTGGCTGTTCGCCGATTACGTCAGCGTCTGCCTCCGGTTCACCGTCTGGCGCGACTGCCTTGGCTGCCAACGATGAATCTTCCGATTCTGGCGCAACAACTGGGGCCTGGGCCTCAGAAACCAGTGCGGTCGCCACCGGTGCGTCCGTTGACGCAGCCATCTCAGTAGATCCGTCACTTCCGGAATCTCCGGCAACTTGTTTTTCGACCACGACTGTCACTATTACATCGTCTGCAACAGAACTTTCGGACTCTCGCTCAATGATTGAAACGCGGCCCTCTGTTTGGCGCCCAATCTCAGCAGCCTTGGTTGTTGTAAATGAACCTTCTCCGCTCAATCTGTTCTGATCAACCACCCCCGTGATGTCACCTAACGTAAGTAGCGCCACGCCGAGAGCAGTGATTCCCGCGATTACAGCGGGTGCCAATGCAAGCTTTCGCTGGGGAGCAAACAGCTCGGCGAGTCGGGAAAGTCTTGATTCTGATCTTTCTGCAGCCGCTACCATTTCGGGGGTTACGGCAAACGATCGAGGAGCCTCGATGTTGTCGACTCGATCCAATACTTGGAGCAGCGAACGCTGAGTGGTGAGGTCTTTTTCGAGCGCGGGATTCTCACGCACCATCTGTTCGATGAGTTTTATCTCATCCGGAGACGCGTTCCCTTCAACGTACGCATTTACTGCGTCGAGACTCGAATCTGTACGGCCGATAAGCCGATTTAGAACCCTAAAAATCACTCTTTTATAGTTCTCCTTGTCTTATAGACGCATTGCGACCGGTAAAAGTTCCGGATCTTGCTGAACGCAGTCGCTCATTCGTGCCCTGGCGCGGTTTAAACGGGACTTCACGGTGCCGATCGAGACACCTATCGATTCGGCCGCCTCGTCGTACTGGTAGCCCTCGACATCGACCATGACCATTGCGAAACGGTGGTCCTCTGATAAACCGCCAAGACAATGCTCGATCAGGCGAGCGAGTTCAGCGTTAAGGGCGTCGGCTAACGGATCTTGTGAATCGTCTTTGACCGTTTCAGAGAAGTAGACGATGTCCTCGTCGATCGAAGTTTCGGGTCGGCGCGCCTGTTTCCTCAAATAATCAAGAGAGGCGTTTTTGGCTATGCGGAAGAGCCACGCACGGAAAATTCCGCCTCGATAGCTCGAAATCTTGCGAAACGCAGAAATGAACGCATCCTGCGTAATGTCTTCGGCAGCGGCCCGATTCCGCACGGTACGAAGAACGACCGCGAACACCGCGCCCTGGTACTCGATTACAAGACGATTGAATGCGTCGTAATCGCCATCGCGTGTTAATTGAATTAGCCGTTGTTCGTCGAAACTGGTCAATATTGAATCCGTATCGTTGAGCGGCTCAATGCTACTAGCCATCGATCAACTCGACATTCACCAGCAGAAGCGTTACTTGGTGATTACGTGGAACTGGGCTGTGTATTGTTATATTCGTAGTAGGGCGATTAAAGGTTCCAGACTTTGCGACCAGCCTTAGGGATACTCATGCGAGCTGCGCTTCGGGATACAGGGGAGACGATCATCACGGCAGTGGTGATTTTTCTTTTGCTGCAGACGACAACACAGAGCTTCCTCATTGAAGGCTCGTCGATGGAGTCGACACTGATCGAATCCGAGCGACTGCTAGTTAACCGATTCGTTTACGCCCAGACGCCATTCAGCCTGTTCGGGGACGAAAACTACCTATTCGGCGGCCCAAAGCGCGGCGATATCGTGGTGTTTCACCCGCCGACGGGATCCAGCACCGATTTTGTAAAGCGGATCATCGGACTCCCCGGAGACTGGATCGACCTCGACGGTAGTTCAGTCTTCGTAAACGGTGTTAAAACTGACTGGGTCGACGTAGAAACTGCCAGACGCCACGATAGGTATCCTGTTCAAGTGCCACCGGGGGAATATTTCGTGCTCGGTGACAACAGGCGCGTTTCCGTTGATTCACGGAACTGGGATTTCGTAAGCGCCGACAATTTAGTTGGACGCGCATGGGCCGTGTACTGGCCGCTCAACGAATTCGGGGTGTTTAGCTAACCCGTCGGTTCTTCATGAAATCGGCGATGCGCTCACCGATCATCATTGCTGGCGAGTTCGTGTTGGCACGTGGACAGTCGGGCATGATCGAGAGATCGGCAACGCGTAATCCGTCGATACCGTGAACCTGCCCGTACTGGTTGACGACCGCCATCGGATCAGACGCAGCTCCCATCCTTGCAGTACAGCTCACGTGGTGCATTGTGCTCGCTCTGCTCAGCAACCACCTGTCGAGTGCTTCGTCCGACTCCAGATCGTTTGGCATCGGATCTGTTAGCTCTTTTAGAATTCCCTTGTACGCCGGGTGCTTACCGAATTCGATCTGCATTCGAACACCATCCCGCATCCTCGAAAGGTCGTACGGGTGGTCCAGCAGGTGGTAGTCCAGGTCGGGTTGCTGATGAGAATTGTTTGAACTCAACCTCAGCTCACCCGACGCCTTCGCCAGATACAGTCCCGCGCTCATCAAGTATTCTCGGTTCGGGGAGCTCCACCTCATCACCGCGATCATGTCGTTACGAAGCTCAGACCCACGAGCCGTATATCGCAAAGCCACTTTTTGCGGTCCGACCTCCACGTCAGGCATCGGGAAATCGTCTTCGGCGCGCCATCGAACGGCCACCGAAGGGTGATCACGAAGATTCTGCCCCACACCTCGCATGTCGGCGATCACATCCACACCCGCGGCTTCAAGCTGCTCACTCGGCCCCACACCTGAGAGCATCAATAGATGAGGCGAACCGATCGGACCAGCACTGAGCACAACCTCGTCCGCGTAGGCCTGGCGTAGTTCGCCGTTTTTCTCGTATTCAATACCAACTGCCCGGTCGTTTTCGATCAGCACACGCGTCGTGTGGCTATCCGCACTGATAGTGAAATTCGGACGATCTCGCGACATTGTCAGGTACCCGAGCGCAGTGCTCCAACGGACGCCATCCGGGTTGTTCAGGGGCAGCGGGCCAACACCGCTGGATGCCGGGTGATTGTGGTCGGCCGTTCGAGAAAACCCAGCAGCCGTCACAGCTTCGATAAATGCAGACTGATCGTCAACAAGTTCATCGGGCTGGTAACGGCGAACGATAATTGGCCCGTCGTTCCCGTGGTACTGATCGACGATATTGAGGTCATTCTCGAGCTTTTTCAGATACGGCAGAACCTTCTCATACGACCACTCGTCGTTGCCCTCAGCCACCCAGAAATCGAAATCCTCCGGGATAGGCCTCAGAAACACCTGCCCGTTGATCGCGCTGGTGCCGCCCGTGATTTTCCCGCGAGGCACAGGCATATCTGTATGCAGCGGAGTTGCCCGTGCAGTGAAGCCCCAGTTGTGAATACCGTCGGGCTCGATTGTGAGATCAGTACCGGTAGCGTGACCCTGCCTGATCTCGTCAGGCAGGTCATCGATGTTCGCGTAGTCGTGTCCTGCTTCGATCAACAGAACCCGGCGCTGAGCATCCTCAGAAAGTCGTGTTGCGAGCGCGGCACCAGCCGAACCCGCACCAACGACGATGACATTGAAACCTGGTTTCGTCATTTTTCCTGAGGCCTCAGGTTTCTAACTTTAGAGAACAGGATTGGTCGGAGGAGCCGCCGACCAGTCGTCGAGCGACCGACCGTTTTTGTCCCATACGACCCGACCGTTCTTGATCGTCATCTCGCAAACGATTCTCTTGTTCGCCTTGAACACTCGGTGAGCCGTTCCGTTATCGACGAGACCAAACTCGCCCTCGGAGATATTCAGCACCGCAATGTCTGCAGTAGCTGTCTGTCCGAGGTTCCCGAGTTCTGGATGCCCAATTGCCTGCGCAGGTACCCACGTTGAGCGGTTGACGATATCGGGGAGTTCCATCCCGATCGCCAGCAGCTTTGTCATGGTTTCGGGCATCGTGGCAAGGTTGCCCATGATGCTCGAACGGTGCATGTCGGTGGAAACAGTGTCTGGCAGAAATCCCTGTTCGATCGCGGCCTTGGCGATACGGAAAGAAAAGCTTCCCCCGCCATGACCCACGTCGTATTTGACGCCACGTTCGCGTGACTCGATGAAGTATGGCTTTACCTTGTCGTTGACGTCGGTCATCGGCTTACTCAAGGCATAGCAGTGAGTCACCATGTCACCAGGGCGGAGGTGATCGAGAACCATCTCGTTCATCGGTCGCGTGTGAATCGGCGACTGATCGACCATCAGGAACACACCTGCGTCTTCTGCAGCCTGTATTCCTCGATCGAGCGGCTCCCAACCCGGGCCCATGTAGTGCGCAACTTTTACGCCAACAATTTTGTCGGGCCGCTGTTCGATCTTTGCTGCCGTTAGTTCGGCATCCATTCCCTCAAGGTCCTGCTCGGGCTGGCCTACCATTCCTTCACCAACGATATTCAGCAGAGCGAACACATTGGTGATTGCCGGGGCAATTACGAACTCGTTGAAATCATCGAAAGTAAGGTGTCCCGAACCGCCAGCATCAACAGCCGTCGTCGTGCCCTCAGGGAGGCAATGCGCATCGGGAGAAATCGTGCCGTCGTATCCGTAGAAGTGGGCATGGAGGTCTACCAGTCCCGGTGTCACAACAAGGCCAGTTACATCGGCGACCGTGCGTGCGAGGTCAGGGGAGATGTTCTTGTCGACGAGGGCTATAGACCCCCCGGACGTAGCAACATCAAACAGTCCGTCAATATTGTTGGCAGGATCGATTACTCGTCCACCCTTGAGAAGTAGATCGTATTTGCTAGTCGCTGCGTCTTTTGTCGTCACCCTGACCTCCGAAGTCATGCCATTAGAAGTCACACCTTTAATTGATCAGGCATGAACTTTGTTAGTTTTCATGGGCGACATATTAGCCCTGTGAAACACTTATGGCGCAACTCTCCAACGTTCATTCTTGATGAATTAGTTGTGGGTAAGCGGATCAGGAGCGAACACAAATACGCAGGCTCGGCTATGTGTCCGAACTGGCTGGACAACGCTGGGCAGTAACCAGTTTGGCAAACGAATGAGGAATGGGCTCATACTGACCCGAGAAAAGTATCTGTATCGAAATGACCTAGTGGCGAATTATTAGCACTCCCCAACCCACCGATGCTGTCGTACCCTTGATAGCCGAGTTTGAAGGGCCTTTAGCTCAGCGGTAGAGCATCGGACT
>Ga0209403_10004418_pt1 | contig 15342 bp, 16 predicted proteins | sample ArcticOcean_MG_C_8_FD_187440 | JGI IMG/M metagenome (GOLD analysis project Ga0209403, IMG submission 187440) | Marine microbial communities from western Arctic Ocean - ArcticOcean_MG_CB11_86 (SPAdes) (version 2) | ecosystem: Environmental > Aquatic > Marine > Oceanic | place: Arctic Ocean... | reverse complement strand
TTAAGAAAACCGAACCGCAAATCTGCCAACGCATCGAAACACTCACAAGGCTGCACGCCGCATAGCGGCGACAAGGAGAGATCACGATGGCCGAAAGGTCTATGAAGCCAGTCCACGTGGACGACGCGACCCTTGAAGAGTTCAAGAAACTGCCGGTCGCCACAATCTGGAGCACCGTGCAGAGCACGCTCGGTGTCCCGTTTCCGTTCATGGAGGGCGTACACCTGATATTCGCTCCGGGGCAAAAGCGACTGGCGGCGCGTGCCAGAACACTTCGCTTTCACCCGATGCGACCAGACCTTATTGCTGAGGTTCGGGACAACGAGAACTCGCCCGAGTATCGAGCGATGGCCCGGTGCGGCCCGGGCGATGTACTTGTGGCTGACCAGCAGGGCGTTCGTTACGCGGGAATCGCCGGCGACGTAAAGCTGCTCCAGCTCAAGATGAATAACGCGGAGGGGCTAGTCACAGACGGTGCCATACGTGACATGAGCGTGCTGCGGGACGAGAACTATGACCTGATCGTCTATGCACAGGGCCGGACGCCTTACGGCCAGCAGCCCTGGGGCGAGCCTGCCGAGGAGAACATCGACATCCAGTGTGGCGGCGCTCTCGTGCGGCCGGGCGACGTGATAGTCGGTGATGAAGACGGTGTGGTTGTGGTGCCTTCATGGTTCGCTAAGGAGTGCATCGAGATCACTGCGGAGCATGAGGCGGCGGAGATCTGGGTCAAGGAAATGACCGTCGCCAACAACGGGATTCCAGGCAAGTATTACGGCAATGATTTGATGGAAAATTTCCGTAATCGGGACAAGTAGAAAATTCTATTATTAGGTTCAGATCATTAATATATTTGGCAAATAATAACGCTAAAAATTACAACCCAAGCATAGAGGAGAACTATATATGTCAGACCGGTCATTCGCACCCGTAGACGTCCCGGATAGCGTCCTTGCTCGCTTCAAAAAACTCCCCGTGGCAACTATCTGGAGTCACGTCGTTCGGGACGCAGGTGTCGAACTCCCGTTCATCGAGGGTTTGACCCTCTACACGCCGGGCATGGAGCGACTTGCGGCGCGAGCACGTACCCTCCGATTCCTACCGCCCCGCCCGGATCTTCTGTCTGAAGTGCCGTCCGGAGAGCATGCTCCTGAGTATGTTGCGATGGGCCGATGTGGGCCGGGCGACGTGCTTGTCTGCGACATGATGGGCAACACGAATGCCTGTGTATTCGGAGACGTAAAAGCTCTGCAACTCAAGATGAACAACGCCGACGGCATTATCACCGATGGCGGCATGCGTGACTTGGATGTGATGGAAGACGAGGGTTACGACCTGATCGTGTACGCACGAGGCCGGACCCCGTACGCATCAAACCCGTGGGCGCACCCCTCCGAGGAGAACACGCAGATCCAGGTGGGTGGCGTTCTGGTTCGTCCCGGAGACGTTCTTGTTGGCGATGGTGACGGCGTCGTGGTGGTTCCGTCTTGGTACGCAGAAGAGTGCGTCCAGGTTGTCGAGGACCACGAGGGTGTGGAGGCGTACGTAAAGATGAAGATCGAACGGGACAACGTTCCTCCCGGTCGCTACTACCCGCCGTCCTCGGAGATGTGGGAAGAGTGGCGTCAGAGCCTGAAATAGGAAGGGCAGGCACGCCTGCACCTAATCCTGACGGGGCCTTTGTTTTGTGACATCGGCCTTGCTGGCGAGCGGGGTTCGTCTTGTGTGACGCCGTAAGGGTGGAGCTTGTTCCGTCCTTACGGTTGTTGTGCACAATGTTGGCGTTGCACACAACATCGGTTTTGGTCGGCACAGGCTTGGCTGAATAGGACCTTTTTCGTCGCTACGGTCGCTAGTTTGACCCTATCGAATGGCAATTCTCACTGGCTTCAGCTCGTAAAACGGGCTGATCTGCAATTGAGACGGTGTCGCTCCGGTGATAACCTCGGAGGAGTCGTCCGGGCGGGAGACCGTGTGGGCGGCGTTTCGCGTATTTGAATCGGTAAGTTGATTCGGCGCGAAAGTGATGCATCGTGGTGGGCGTAGTGTAGTGGTTAACACGTCAGGTTGTGGCCCTGAAGATCGAGGGTTCGATCCCCTCCGCTCACCCCATGCATCAACTTTGATAACAACTTGAAATACGATCACCGGGTCCTTCTCAAGTAGGGACGGTTTTCATGTACGGACGTGACCCTCTTCCTATGGAATTACGGGGGCGCGTACCGGGAGTTTTGAATGACAGGATCCTCTCACCCGGATGTGCCTTCCGGCATAAGCGTTCGCCGGTGGGGCGCCGGGAACGGCGATGGCCTCGTCATAGATGTAGACACAAACGGCGGTCCCAGGGTCCACGGTATTGGCGTAGAGCCGCCGGCTGACGCCTCCCGGGCAAACGGCCCTACCTGGGCCTACGTGATCGAAGACGATGGCGTAACGCTGCTCGACCCCGGCCACCTCGGGTCATTCGATTTTCTTGCCGACGGATTAAAAGTGCTCGGCATGGTCCCGTCAGACGTGGACCGCATGGTGGTCACACACGGCCATTGGGACCACGACGGCGGAGTTGCGGAGTTCTCAGGCGCTAGCGGCGCTGAGTTCTGGGCGCATGAACTATGGCGGGCTTACTCGCCGTACTCGTACGGGCAGCTTTTACGGGCGGACGAATCTCCATTGCGGGTCGAGATGACACGCATCGGTGAACGTATGCGCGGGGCCGGGCCACGTACCTATGGTGGATCGGTGAAAAAGGACCGTACGCCCGGCGACGGCGGACGTGACAAGTACGATGAAGTCCGTTCCAGCATGAAGGTCGATCACGAGCTGGTTGATGGATTCAAGCACGGTTCGCTGGAATATCTCCACACCCCGGGCCATTGGCCCGATGAGCTCACGATTAAGCTCGGGGACATCATATTCACCGGCGACCACGTCTTGCCGGAGATAACACCGCACCCGTCGATGGCATACAAACATCCAGCGGAACTCTTCGGGAGCCTCCCGGATAGATACAAAAATGCCGGGGACGTATGGGGCCTGATGGCCTACCTGAAGTCGCTGCACCGAGTATGGAACTTGGGGCATGGCATGACGGTCTTGCCGGCGCACCGACTGTTCAATCGTGACCAGTTCCGTATGTCTGATGAGCGCAGGGCCGCGGAGACGATTGCGTTCCACCTGGAGCGTTGTGAAATCCTCGTATCGGCTATCGAGGCCGGGCACACCGATCTTGAACCGGCGACAAGAGAACTGTTCTCGTATCGACCGTTGACCGACAGCTACCACCTGATGTCGGCGGCGTCTGAGACAATCTCACACGTCGAATTGCTGGAAGAGACCGGCGATATGGTTGTACATGATGTTGAGGGTGGGGACGGCGTGCGCCTAGAATTGACGGGTAGCCGTAACTACCGCGACGTGATCGGGGCATTGATCCCGGATTAGATCCAGGTGTTCAAGCGGCCGCCGTCACTTGAGTGACCTTCTTGAGTGATCTCGGGGTCACAAGAACGACCAGAGACCTGATGACCTGACATGCGCCCGTAGCTCAGTGGATAGAGCACCAGGCTTCGAACCTGGGTGTCGGGGGTTCGAATCCCTCCGGGCGTACCAGGCCAATGTCTTGGATTTATCTGGATACTCCGATCGGTCGGAATTCGTAATAACTACTTCAAGCTCGAGCTAGGCTTGAGTATGAAGTGCCGGGACTGCTCCGCATCACGGATGAGTCAACCAACGGTAGCGGGGCGAAATCGGATCGCGATCAATTCGGCACAACGAACGGCGAGTTCCGCCGTGCTACTAACGGGTTTAACCGGGGAAATCTGACCAGGCAGGGTGCTCTGTAAACGTAGCTTCAACCACTGTCTTTTGTGCGTGATCAAGCCAGGACGAGTTGATGCCGTTCAGTATCACTGTGCGTATCTCGTCCGGGGTGAACGCCAGTTCGCTCATCAGCGCCGTGTAATCCTCACTCAGTGAGTTTCCGAACATAGCTGGATCGTCTGTGTTGACCGTCACCATCAGGCCCTGGTCGAAAAACTGCCTGATGGGATGTGCTGCCACCGAGTCTATAACCCCAGTGGCGACATTCGAAAGGGGGCACATCTCAATTGGCGTTTGTGTGTCGGCCAGGTGGCGCACCAGGTTAGGATCTTCTACGGCACGCGTGCCATGGCCGATGCGTTCCACTTTAAGAGAATTGATCGCTCCCCACACACTCTCTGGGCCGGCTGCTTCTCCTGCATGTACTGTGGTGTGGAAACCTAGTTCCCGGGCTCGTTGATACACATCGGCAAACTGTTCTGGAGGCTGGTTGTGCTCCGATCCGCCCATTCCGACACCGATGACGCCGAGTGATCGCAATTCTGAGACCTCTTCAAGTACTTCCATTGCTGTAACGGGACCATGGTCCCGTACGAGGTCGGGGACCAGTGCTACCTGGACGCCCCGAACTTGATCCAGTCCGGAGCGGACAGATTCAAGAAGCCTGCCGGTCTGGAACCCCTTCCCTCGAAATCTGTCGGGAGAGAAAAAGACTTCGGCGTACTGGATATTTTCCTTTTTCAGCGCCCCAGCAACTGCGGCGCTGAAAAACGTGAAGTCGTCGTATTCTCGAAAAAACTGATTCTTCCAGACCCACAGCTCGATGAAGTGGGGGAAGTCACGGAATATGAAGTGTTCCTTCAGTGCCGATTCACTTGGGATAGCCGGATTGCCGCCGTACTTTTGAATCAGCTCCCAGAGGGCCGGGATGGGGATAGCGCCTTCCAAGTGGAGGTGCAGCTCCACCTTTGGAAGTTGACGGCACCATTCGAGGAGGTTTGCGTTGTTTTCTGAACACATATGAGAAAAGTGTCTCAAGGGACGAAAGAGCCCAATTAAGTTACAGCGTTCCAGAGCCAAGCTGCGGGTAGATGTCTGGGTATATGTTACCCGGTACGTATGGATAGTCCTCGAACTTGGACTCGTCGATTTCGATCCCTAGGCCCGGTCCCATTGGAATGGCCAACTTGCCATTTTTCACGTGATCCAGGTCAAAAATTGGGTCCTTCAAGATGTCATCTCGGAGTGGCTGGTACTCCGAGCCATCGTACTCAAGAATCACCTCGTCGACCATGGACGCGAAGTGCATGTTCGCTGCCTGGCCAACGGCCGTAAGACCTCCGATGTGCGGGAACACTCGGATGTCATTGGCCTTCGCGATACCGACCACCTCAAGGCACTCCAACAATCCACCGGCGACCGTCACGTCTGGTTGCCAGTAATCGGCAGCCTTGTAGTCCGCGAGCTCCTCGAACTGGTGCACCGAGTACACACGCTCTCCTACAGCAATCGAAACGGGTGAAGCGGCCGCCAGCCTGGACAGTCCTTTGATCCATGTCTGTGGGATTGGCTCCTCAAACCAGAAAACGTCAAGGTCGCCCATGTGCCGGGCGATCCTGATAGCGGACTCCACGCCGTAGTTGCAGTAGGCGTCGACCATGAGTTTGATGTCGGGGCCGATGTGCTTGCGCACGCCCTCTACTTGCTCCATGTCCTTCGCTGCGCCGGATGCGATGCGAGTTTTGACGCCCACGAAGCCTAGCTCTAGGGCTTGGTCGAAGAACTGCCCGTGCCACGTGGCATCTTTCTCGGGGAAGGTGCTGCCGGTCATGTAGAGCGGAATGGAATCCACGACCGATCCACCCAGGAGTTGGTGGATCGGCACGTCCAGTGCCTTGCCCTTGATGTCCCACAGAGCGATCTCGATTGCACCGATCACCTGTGCGGAGATGCCGTTCACTCCAAGCCACGGATTGAGATACCGCTCCATCTCTTTCTTGCGTGACCGAATCTCAAGAGGGTCTTTCCCAAGCAGCATCGGGCTGAGGATGTCGTCGACTATTGACTTCATCACGGTCGGGTAGAAGTGACCGTATGACGTCGAAGCCTCGCCGTAACCGATGATCCCGGAATCGGTCTCTATGCGAACCAGTGAGAAGGCTCGGCTCAGTACGGGGAAGTCTTTCTTGTAGCCGAGGGGAATGACCCTGACGGATTTGATGTTCATGGCGCGTCAATTCTCCGGTGAGTATCTTTTTATACGGGTGAGCGGGAGGTGTCGAAGAACGCCGCATTTGTGAGCAAGCCAAGGTTTCGTCCGGCCTGATGCATCACTCGGTCGATTTCCAACATCTGCTCGCTGGTCAGACGCGGAACATTGCCTGACCGTTGGGGGATTGTTGGTTGGAGTGGTCCTATATTTTTGATGGGTGGTCTGGATCGAATGGCTGGTACGCTTTTCATCGGTGTTATGTAGGATGTGAACGTAGCCAAGCCGGATGCCACTAGATCGTGCCAGGCGGGTACACCACGGTCCGCCTGTGTCAGACGAATGTCAACAGTGCGTAGCCCGTGCAATTTTGGCATGGGAAAGGTTGGGTGATGATTGCGCTTGGGATACTGCTTCTAGTAGTTGGGCCATTACTTTTGTTTTTGCCGCATCAGATGGCGCGGCTAGGGCGTCCCTCGTCTCGCACCGGTCGGGAGAGATACGAACAGGGTCTTCGCATACGTGGTGTCCCTCTGGGCAGGGATGGGGAGAGCGACTTTAGCAGAACGAGGGAGCGGATCGCCGGGGCTGTGTTGAGTGTGCTGGGACTGATCCTGATTTTTCAGGGGTAGCTCGGATGCGTTTCAGGCGGACGGCGGGGTTAGTGCCGCCCCTAACGTTGTATTTTCCTGATGGCAGGGGTTATTGATCCCCGAATGTACTAGTGGGGTTGACCGTGGTTGAAGCCGCATCGCCCTGAACGTCGATTTCCGGCCCATTGTCTTGCTCTCCATCGGGCGTGCCCTGGAATCGTTTTCTTCGGCGCACTACTCCAATACGCCTAACTCGTCGCATTTTGACACTCCAACGTTTCCAACGATACCGCCCGATGAAGAGTGTCAAAAAGGTGCCTGCACTACGTTGGCGTGGAGGTGAAGACTAAGGCAATGGACGATAATCGCAGAGATTGTTTTCAAGCGGTGGCAGCGGATTGGCACACATTTCTGAGCATATTTATATATAGTCCGTCATATCACCTTCGAAGGAGGCCCTTATGCTGAAGAAAGTCCATCACGTTGTTCGACGCAGAGGCGCGAGCCTTGAGTCGCCGATAGTTGAGATTCCGGTAGCAGAAGATATTGCCGGTGTTCCGGGTATACCGCAGATAGAAAAAGACGTCAATTTTTATAGTCGTGAGTATCCTCTGGAAACCCAGAACATAGAGAAGGCTGCGGACCGGGAGTGGTCTTGGAGTGTCTACACACCTGAGGTGTTCGAGTACAGGGAACTCCACGAAAAGGCGAATGCACCGTTCGTGCAAGCCGCCGCCGTAACCGGAGAGATAGAGCCCACCGCTGAAGCGGTCGGTAGGGATATCACAGAAGACGTTCGTCGGAAAGCATACGAACTCGGTTTTGGCGATGTCGGGTTTACTGCATACGACCGTCGATACACCTTCACAAGCAAGAAGCGATGGGCGAAGTTCCCGGGCGCTATATGTGTGGCGCTTGAACAGGACTACGCACAAACGCAGAGCCTCCCAAGCCTGGAAGCGGAGTTCGCTCATTTCGGGACCTATGAGACCGAGAACGAGCAGTGCTTGGCGCTTGCGGACTTCATACGATCACTCGGGTATCACGCACAGGTCCATAGTCCCAACGACAACAGCGCACCATTCATTCCGATGTTTGTCGAAGCAGGAATGGGACAGCTCGGTGCAAACGGCCAGCTTTTGTCCCCGCTTTTCGGCTCCCGCGCCCGGCTTGCGATCATCACGACGGACGGACCGCTCACTTACGACGAGCCTGAGGACTACGGTGTTCACAAGTTCTGCCAGGAGTGCCTCGTCTGCTCAGACCGTTGCCCGGCGCGAGCCATTACACGCGACAAGGTGTGGTACCGCGGAGTCGAGAAGAACAAGCTTATTTACGACCGATGTCGACCGGTTATGTCCACGTATGAGGGATGTGGCGTCTGCATGAAGGCCTGCCCGATTCAGCGCTATGGCATGAAGCCGGTGATGGATCACTACGTTGAGACCGGCGAGGTGCTGGGCAAAGGCACGGACAACCTTGAGGGTTACTCGATCCGCGAGAAGGGATACTTTGGCCCGGGCGAGCTTCCGTCGTTTGACAGAAGCATGTTCGACTTCCCTCAGGGCACGAAAGACGAATGGCTCTTCGCTGAGTTCAAAGACAAGGTAGAGTCCGGCGACGGCCGGCCGACAGCAGAAGAGACATCAGCGTTCCTGAAAGAGTTGAAGGAGATCCTCGCAAAGGGGACCACCACGGTAGGTGACGAGTAAGTAACGAACGACCTACTTCGGATCACGTCGGCATAAAAGATCAGATAGATACAGACTAGAAATGGGAGTGAATCGTTGTTCGATAAGTCCTATCTGGACTCGCTTTTCGGCGATCTTGAGGGATCGCATGGCAGCACCACGGATTACGACCGCTTACTGAAACAGGCTCACCTCGCAATAGCCCTATCCGATGCCGGTCGGCCGCTTGATGACCAGTTCGATCCGATCGTGATCGAGTTGGTCGAAAAGCACCGTCCCGTCGGATAACACCTGGAATAACGCAAGCGCGCGGCCATGTTTTCGATCTCTGTGATTGATGGCCTGGGCGGCGCAGGCTGGCCTGTTTGCAGCTCTCCTTGGATCTAATTGAAAGGGGAGGGCGGCAGCAGCGGCCGTAATGTGATGCCCAGACAAAGTTCCTACGTCGCGTTCTAGGCTGATCGCAGAGCGTGATATCCCGGACCAGAACTTCACATGCGAAGCCGGATGGACTGGTATTCGGATGCTTGTGTGCTGCGGAACCACTTGTTGCAGAGATAATCATGGCAGGGTGCCATCTGGGATAGAGGCCGAAACGGAGGCCATGACGCCTTTCTATCGTGGTCCCGTCAACTAAGACCGTGGCATCAGGAATCATGCCGCCTAGTCCATCTAGTACGTTGACGTTGCTGAAGGCGATGCGGTTCGTCAGGCGCCGGGGTCGTCTCCGTAGATAAGGTTCTCTGGGACACGTACCGATCCGTCTATATTACCCAGCGATATTTTGCCGCCTGGATTCTGGTCAACCGATAGGTCCCCGGCGACGCCGCTCACGTTTAAATTCCCGTAGCCAGCGCTTCCTATCGTCACGTCGCCCCCGATGCCCGAGATTCGTGCAGGACCGCTGCGGTTGTCTCCGATAAGCACATTGCCAGAGATCATCTCAAGGTCCACCTCGCCGTAGCCGTGAATGGTGTCTGCCGTCACGTCACCGTAGACGTTGATTAGCGCCATTGATCCTTCAAGATTTGTAACGTTCACGTCTCCGCTGATTCGCGTGGCGTACAGGCTCCCAAAATCAATGGAGACCTTCAGCTCCTGAACGTCGGATACCAATACAGGGCCATCACCGCTGTCGACCTCAATCATGAGGAATTCGTCAGGGACGGAAATCTCCAGATCCATCCTAATGTCATCCACCATCTTGCTGCCGAGCCGTGGCAAAACCACGGAGACGATGATTTCATCCCCGACGTGGGATGTATTCAGAATCACCGAGTCCAGATATATCATGGAATCGACACCCACACAGGTTTGACCTTCGACTAGGACGGTTGTTATTCCAGAGCGACCGGCGATCGAGATGTCGCCGCGATCCCCGACAACCCGGAGGACGGTAGCGCCGCCAACGTCCACGCTCGCATTGTGCACCGGTCCGCGCTCGCAACCATTGTTGATGATGGAGTCATATATGGCTGATATCGGCGGGAACAGCATCACGAAGGAGATGATTCCGACCAGAAATAGGCCGACGAACATCGCCCAGCCAAGGATTACGTTGCGGAGTATCCGTAATCGCAGTGGCGCTTTTGGTTCTTCCGGGTCTTCGTAAAAGGTCAAGGGCAATCCCTGTGCAGGCCGTAATTTCGGGCTAGTTTGCCACGGTCGTTATGTCTCAGCGAGGACGAAACTTAGACTTCGTTCCTGAACTGGCTCTCTGGCATACGATGCGAGCGCTCAGTAAAGGTTTCTGAAGCAACTATGGCTGACGATGATTAAAAACGGCGTTGTCTCGGATCACACGCCCGGATGTAGTCATAGTAGGAACGACTCAATCCAACGACAGCTTCCCCTTTACCAGCACCTATGAGACCGTTCTTGGCTACGACGTCAGACATAGTTCCCCAAACTTTGCGCTATTGAATCGGGACTGTTGCCATTTAGGGACGGTATGATGTGGCGACTTCCGGTGGAGAAATCCGCCGTTACCTCTCAAGAAGAATTGAAAGAGATTCGAATGAACACGAACCTTCTGATCAAAGTGACGATGCCGTTCATCATCCTGGGATTTCTGGCTTTCCCGGTCATCGTTGCCTTCTTCGCTTGGCAGAGGGGCCTCGGAAGTACCCACTAACCGGGTTGCGCTGATTCCAATCCTGCAGCCGATCGGCCGGGATAGACATTCAGATTTTCCCTCACCATGTCCGTCTTTAGTAGACAAGCGGACATGGGATTCGAGCTTAACTCCAGTCAATCATGTCTGCGTTTACGCAGTTTGGCGGTAATTCTCCGTCGATCGTAGCTAGGATGTTCTCCACCGTCATTTCAGACATTTTTCGGCGCGTTCCGACCGTTGCTGATGCGATGTGTGGGACCAGCGTTACGTTCTCAAGACTCACCAGCGGATGGTCGGCCGGAATCGGCTCAGGGTCGGTCACGTCAAGCGCTGCGTAGGCGATCTCGCCACTTTGAAGAGCAGCCGTTAATGCGTCCGTGTCCACGATCGGACCACGAGCGGTGTTGATCAGCGACGCTTCCGGCTTCATGCGCTTGAGCTGATCTGCCCCGATCAGACCGTTTGTCTCGGGTGTGAGCGGACAATGTATCGAGACGAAGTCAGACCGCTCAAGCAACTCGTTCAGGTCGTCGACGCGTTCGCATCCTAGATCGTCAACCGGCTGACTCCGGGAAACATAGATAACGTTCATTCCCGACCCGATGGCTCGTTGTGCTACGGCGCTGCCGATGCGACCGAAGCCGACGATACCCAGCGTCGAGCCGTTGATGTCCACGCCAAGCAAGTCCAGCGGCTCAAACCACTGCCACTCGCCGCGTCGGACAAATCGATCACTCTCGGCAATTCTGCGTCCGGCCGTCTGGATCATAGTGAACCCGAAATCGGCCGCAGTCTCGGTAAGTACGCCTGGCGTGTTGGCAACAGCGATATTGCGCTCGGAAGCGGCGTTTACGTCTACGTTGTCGAAGCCGACTCCGAACTCGGCGATCACCTTTAGATTGGCCCCGGCGGCATCCATCACGGCTGCGTCTATGACGTCCGTGATGTGGGCGAATATGCCGTGCGCCCCTGTCGCTGCCGCTCGTAGCTCATCTGGCGTCGCTGGCGCCGGGCGGTCAAGAACAAGGGCGTCTGCAACCTCATTCAGACGATCAACCTGATCCTGAAACTGTCGTCGTGTAACAAGGATCTTTGGGCGGGAACCGGTTGGCGAAGTCAATTGAAGAGTTGTCCCCCCTCGGGCGTTTAGTGTCGGCATGTGTGGTGGATCCAGTCGAGATCATGAACGACGTGCGGCTCCCGGGCAAGTGCCGGGTGCCCTTGCGTATAGGATCGACCTGTATGATCTTGGCTGTTACGGAGAATTGACGGTCGAGTTTTCTCAAGAAACTCACCGCCCGGGTGTTGCCCGCTTATGGAGAAACAATTGTTGAAACAAGGCTCGCACGACACCGGCGAAGTGACGCTGAATTACATCGAAGTTGGCGATGGTGATCCTCTCGTTCTACTGCATGGATTTACCAGCGACTGGCGCGCTTGGACGCAGGAGATCGGATTGCTGTCCCATCGGTGGCGAGTACTCGTTCCAGATGCCCGCGGACATGGCGACTCTTCCGAGTCGGAAGAGGGCGACTACGGATATGGAGCCCGGACCAGGGACGCTGCTTCTTTCATAAAATGGGTAGTTGGTGGTCCGGCGGTTGTAGTAGGACACTCAATGGGCGGGGCAACTGCTATGGGTGTCGCTGCGCTCCACCCGGAGCTGGTGAGAGCCGCTGTCCTAGAAGATCCGCACGTATCTAGCGATCGAGATATGCCAGAAGCAGCCCGTTCGTGGATGGAGGGTAGTCGGGATATGTTACAAACATCTCCATCTTTCCAAGAGGCAGTTCAGAAGATGAGTAGCCCGAATCCCAACAAAAACTCAGTCGCTCTTCGTCTCGACGCTGCTCAGGCAATCAAGATGGACCCGGAGACGTGGAACCCGTTCATCGAGAGTGAGATGTTCGACGGATTCGATCCAGACACCGTGCTTTCAAATATCGAATGTCCCGTACTTCTGCTCCAGGCTGACCCGGATCAGGGCGGTGTGGTTACCGACGAGGCAGCTGAGCGAATTCGGTCTGGAGTCGTTGACTGCACACATGTCAAATTTGATGTGGGACACAGCATCCACAAAGACGCGCCGATCGAATTTCGACGATCGTTGTTCGATTTCCTGGACACGATATAGGTCTGTGCGTCCGTATGAGACACGTTAAGCCAACTTACGACGACGGGAGTAGCTAGTGACCGATTTAAATACTCACAAACGGTTCATACGTGCAGCGCTGGTGGAGGCCGCCGTGTCGGCGACCGAAGGGAACCAGGGCGTTGGGTCGGTGATCGTTCTCGATGGGAAGGTCATCGCAACCGGCCGAAACCTTGAGAACACCCACAATGACCCCACCGCTCACGCAGAGACCATTGCTATCCGTAACTTCGCCGCGACTCGGGCCGCTGATGCCAGTCAAGAGTCGTGGGGTGAGTACGCGACGAGGCCACGGATTCTGGCCGGAGCGACCCTGTACTCGACCTTTGAGCCATGTCCGATGTGCTGCGGAGTGATCCTGGTATCCGGCATATCGACCATGGTCCTTGGCGGTCGCCCTGAACCCGGGGCGTCGAAATGGGGCGACTACACGGTCGAACGGATGGTAGATATCACGGCGTGGGGGGATCGGATAGAGGTTATCACCGGCGTGCTTGCCGACGAGTGTTTCAACACCCGAAATCTGTAGAGCGGTCACCTGTTGGGCAGGCAGTCCGTAGGCACCGACCGGATGTGGGCCCTTGCACCTCATAACTATCGAGGAGCATCTCTTAGTTTAGCTCGTTGTGACAATTGCGTTGATGTACAGGCCACACGAGTCCGCTAAATCCGATAGGATTCCGGCCACAACCGGCCGGTATGGGACCGGGCGATCCAGAAGATCACGCTAGATCAGGACGGAGATATTCCCTTTATATGTACACACTTGAGGTTCAGAACCCGGTAGCAGAGCAGCGAGGCGTCGTGAACTCGTTTACGACCAGCCCGCGCCCGAAGAGCCTGGACGGGTTGACCGTCGGCTTGCTCTGGAGCGGCACACACGGGGGCGATGTTGCGCTCAACACAGCTGCCGATTTGATCAAGCAGCGCTTTAATGATGTGACCGTCAACTTCTACAACGGGAACAACTACCCGGCCCCGGAGCATATCCGTCAGAAATGTGCAGAGGAGAGTGACGTCGTTATCGGCGCCACCGCTGACTGAGGGACCTGCGCGTCGTGGATGTGCTACGACATGATCGAAATCGAGAAGACCGGCGTCCCAGCCGTTCCGATCGTCTCCGGCCGCTTCGTTGAGGACGCGGTTGCGAGTACGCGGGCATTTGGCATGCCTTCCCTCCAATGGGTAGTTGTGCCGCGTATCTACCGGAACCTTGAACATGACCTGTGTCGAAGCCAGACGGCGGACGTTATAGATGACCTTATCGGGCAACTGACCTCTGAGATTGATGCCCGGGTATCCGATATCGACACGGTTGGTAGTCGAACGTACGAGGCGGACGACCGGTACGAAGCTGTACTGGCGATGAACGACGACTTGATATCCGAAGACTTTGGAGACGGGTTACCGCTTTTCCCTGCGACTAAGGAAGCCGTGGAAAAGATGCTCACCGGCACAAACCTCCCTCCGGATCATGTTGTTTGTGACATGCCCCCGGGATTTGGGATAGCGACGGTCGAGAAGATCGCCATCAACTCCGTGATGGCCGGTGCGAAGCCGGAGCACCTCCCGGTGGTTATCGCAGCCGTCAAAGCGATCTCTAATATCCAGGCGGACGGCGGCAAGTCGCTGCTGATGTCCACCAGCCCCCAGGCGCCGTTCCTAATCGTGAATGGGCCGATTATTGACGAGCTTGGGTTCAATCCGCGCTCCGCAATTGGACCGGGTCGGGATAATCAGGTCAATACTGTCGTCGGTCGTGCATTTGCGATGTGTTTCAGGAATATCGGTTACTGGTACCCGGGCAAGATGGACATGGACACGATCGGGACAACCCGAAAATTTATCCAGTGCATCGCCGAGAACGAAGAGATGAGCCCGTGGGACCCCTTCCACGTGGATCAAGGATTCAACCGTGACGAGAGCACGGTAAGCCTCTTTATCACGGACGGTGAACTGGACCAGCAGGACCAGGGCAACACCACCGCAGAGGGCCTGCTGAAGAATCTCGCGTACGGCTGTGTGTTCGGAACGAAGAGCATCCAGGAAAAGGGGCACACACAGCGTCTGATCCTGATGCCTCCGGACGTTGCCGGACCTGTCGGAAAGCAGGAATTCACCAAGCAGGCGGCCAAAGAGTTTATCCAGGCGAACGCTAATCATTCGCTTGGCAAGATGATCCAATACATGCCGCTTGAGGGCGAGGCCCGGGTGGCGGAGAAATGGAAGTGGTTGGAGAACTTGACCGAAGAGCAGCGGCTTGAGATCGAGTTCCCGGTGATGGATTCGGCAGAAGATTGCTACATCCTCGTGGTAGGAGCGGACCGGGCAAAGACGGCGATCTTACCGAGCGGTCCTGCTCCGGTCACTGAAGGGATCGATCAGTACAGGGCGTAAAGCTAAATAAGACCTGATAACAACGTCAAAAACCAAACCGACGCCCGTAATTACCGTGGCGGCGGTTTGGTTTTTGAGCGTGCCGAACAGGCGGAGTTAAGAGGTCTCATATTTGGCAATGATCGGGCTTGTCACCACGGACCAGGTACCGAGCGCTGAGTTCGTTGAGGCGTTCCAGCAGGCATTCCGTACGTCAGGGAGCAGTGTCGAAGTAGAGCTGGTCGGTGCGTTGGACGGACTGTCTATGGACGAGATCGATTCTTTGGCTGCGCGTCCGTCGCCGTACCCGATTCAGACGATTCTGGCCGACGGGACTACGCGTGATATTGACCGGTCGTCGCTCGCTCCTTTGTTGGACAAGC
>Ga0209403_10004417_pt1 | contig 15342 bp, 16 predicted proteins | sample ArcticOcean_MG_C_8_FD_187440 | JGI IMG/M metagenome (GOLD analysis project Ga0209403, IMG submission 187440) | Marine microbial communities from western Arctic Ocean - ArcticOcean_MG_CB11_86 (SPAdes) (version 2) | ecosystem: Environmental > Aquatic > Marine > Oceanic | place: Arctic Ocean... | reverse complement strand
AATATTAAACTCTTTTAGTTTTTCAATTATCATTTCTGCAGAATTATTTACATCTTCAGGTTTCCATCTTGGAGTAGTTGAAAATTTTTCTACTAAATCCCAAGCAACGTCAATTTTAACTTTATCTAAAATATTTTTATCCATAAAAAATTTATAACTAAAATTAAAAATTAACAAAGGAAAAAAAAATCAATACCGTGATGATTAATTGTCATCGTTGTATTTTTAATATTATCGTTTACGATGGTTTAATTATGAAAGCTGTTTTTTATACAAGGACTGGTTTGGCTAAAGGTGTGTTAAAAACTGATATATTTGATGATCCAAAAATAAAATCTGATGAAGTGTTATTAAAAATGCTTTATTCTAGTGTCAATCCTGCCGATACAAAAAAAAGATCCGGCTGGATTTCAAAAAAAATTAATCATGATTTTATTATTCCACATTCTGATGGTGCTGGTAAGGTTGTAGAAGTAAGCAATAAAAAAAATAAGTCACTTCTTGGAAAAAATTTTTGGATTTGTGGAGGTTCAAAAGATCAAAAATTTGGAAGTTGTGCTGAATTATTTGCTGTGAAAAGAAAAAATATTTTAGAGATTCCAAATACAATCAATGCCTCAATTGCATCATGTTTAGGTGTGCCTGTAGCTACAGCATTTTATTCCTTATTTTCAGATAAAAGGCATAAAGAAAAATATATATTTATATCAGGTGGAGCAGGGGCTGTCAGTCAATATGCAATTCAATTTGCTAAATTAAGTGGCTCGAAAGTAATAACTACTGTTAGTTCAGAAAAAAAAGAAAAAATCTGCAAAAATTTAGGTGCTGATCTTATTTTAAACTATAAAGAATTAAATGAAAAAAAAATCATTAATGAAGTTACAGATTTTACAAAAGGAAATTTAGTGGACAGATGTATAGAAGTTGATTTTGGTTATAATATGCAAATGCTTCCAAAATTATTAAAAAATAATGGAATTATTTCATCATATTCCTCTTCTACAATTACTAGTCCAATATTTCCATACTATTTATATGCTCCTAAAGGTATTAATATAAAGATAGTCCAAGCATTTTTGCATGATGATAGTTATCTTCAAAAAATCGGAAGTTACGTTAATAAGCTATTGAGCCTTAAAAAATTAAAACATCCAAGTATTAAAACTTTTAATATGAAAAATGCCTATAAGTCACATGAATTTGTTGAAAATCCAGGCACTGTTGGAAAATCAAATATTAAAATATAAATAACTTTAGCGCTGACTTTTTATCATCAGCATAATGATTTTATGCCGCTTTTAAATCTTTCTTTATTGTGTTTACTTGGAAAAAATAAAAAATAGGGAGGTAATATGGTAAAAAGATTAACAACCATAATGATTGGTGTAATGTCATCAATTCTAATTACTTTTTTTGTTAATTCAGCAACAGCAGAAGAAATTAGAAGTATGAAGTTATGGGCTAGAGAACAAGCTGCTGGTCCAGCTCCACATACAGCCGCTTTAATTATAGCGCAAACTTTAACGGAGCTTGGATTGGATATCAGCGTAAATGCTGTTCCATGGCCACAAATGGCTGATCAAGTATGGTATAAAAGAGCAGATCCTGAAAGTAGCTGGGATTTAACTATGTGGCAAATGGTAAGTAGACCTGAAAGAAGTGATCCAGATGAATTCACTTATAATTTATTTCATTCTTCTACTGCAGAGAAGGGTTACAATTTTATAGGCTATGTAGATCCTGCATACGATTCTTTAGCTGAAGAGCAAAGACGTACAATGGACCCTGCAGCTAGAAAAGTTCTAATCGATCAAGCTCAGCAACATTTACATGATACTGCTGCAAATGCATATTTGGTTCATCCTCTTTTAAATTTTGCTTATGATAATACGCAATTTAAAGATGGAAGTGCAATAGAGCAAGCGGGCTTAGGTATAAAAAATATTTGGACTTATTTAAATATTGAGCCAATTAATGGCAATCAAGATATAGTAGCCCAAAGTTTAGATGAAATTCAAGCAATTAACCCATTCTTTATTTCGGGTGGAACGGATTCTTGGATTACAGAAATCGTTTGGGATAGACTGTTGAGAATTGCTCCAGATGGAACGGCTCAACCTTGGGCAGCTGAATCCTTTAATTGGGTAAATGAGCAAACAATTGATGTTACTCTTCGTAGTGGAATGAGTTGGCATGATGGTCAGCCTGTTACAAGTGAGGATGTAATATTCTCATTTGAAGCGCCTATGGATGCTGAAATTGTTCCTATGTATTCTCCATTCGTAAAAAACATAGAATCAATGGAAGATCTCGGTAATAATACTGTAAGGTTTAATTTAAAATCAGCTAATGCAGCTTTTTTAACTTCATCTTTAGCAAAATTAAATCTTGTTCCAAAGCATCACTATGGTCCGATGCTGGAAGCATTGAAGGGAACAGGTAATAATGCTGAAACACTAATTGAAGAAAAAAGAATTGGTTCAGGCCCTTTTAAATTTGTTGATTGGCGGTTAAGAGAGCAGGTGATCTTAGAGGCTAACTCTAATCATTTCAATCCACCTAAAGTTAAAAGATGGATTATGAAAGAAGTTCCAAATGTTGAAGCTTCTCTTGGTATGTTTAGAAAAGGTGAGGTTAACTTTTTAACTGATTATAAGGGAGATCCGACCGTTCTAGCGAACATTGTGGCTGACGATGGTGATATTACTTTGGTAAAATCAATTGATGTTGGCTTTCAGTATATGGCAATGAATCAAAGGAGAGCTCCTTTTGATGATGTTAATTTCAGACGAGCATTGTCTTTAGCTATTGATAGAGATGTAATGGTTAATGCTGCATGGAATGGTAACGCTGTTAAGGCGGGATCTCATGTATCTCCAGCTTTAAGTTATTATCATAAACAAGGTATCAGTGAATTTGAGACAGGAGTTGATCTTGCTAAAAAAATCTTATCAGATGCAGGATATACTCTTAAGGGTGGTAGGCTTCACTATCCGGAAGGAGTCTCTGAAAAATATTAATATTTAATTAATCGAGGGGGCGATGTTTGATTTTTGGTCTATTCTAAGAAGATTTGCTTACATGCTATTTGTTATGTGGGTAGTTGCAACAATAATCTTCTTTATGTTCAGGTTGATGCCAGGATCGCCCCTCACTGCTTTTATAGGCACTACTTTTACAGATGAACAACATGACTTACTTGTTCAAAGATTTGGTTTAGATAAATCTCTCTTTGAACAATATTCTTTATTTTTAGTAAATACTCTTAAAGGAGATTTTGGTTTATCGTTTACATATAACAAACCTGTTATTGATATGATAATTGAGGCTTTACCAAATTCAATAATATTAACTCTTTTTTCTTTATTAATTGCATATATTTTTGGGATCATAGCTGGAGCATATCTTGCGTGGAAAAGAGCAACTTTAATTGAAGGAATATCAATTCCTATAGTTTTGGCCACGAGATCTGCCCCAGAATTTTGGTTAGGAATGATAGCTTTGGCCTTATTTAGTTTTCAATTAGATATATTCCCATCTGGAGGTACTAGTGCACCTGGAGTAATTTATGCAAGTACATTAGATAAGTTATTGAGTATTGATTTTTATCATCATTTAATCTTACCTTCTTTGGTATTAGCATTATATCTTCAAGGTTTACCCCTTCTATTAATGCGTTCAAACATGTTAGAGGTTATGCAAGAGGATTTTATTACTATGTCTAAAATGAAAGGCTTATCCAGTTGGAGAATTGTCATTTATCATGCTGCAAGAAACGCATTGTTACCAGTTGCTACGGCATTTACCCTTGGAGTAGGCTTTGCATTTGGGGGCAATGTTGTTATCGAGACAGTTTTTAGTTGGCCTGGCCTCGGAAGATTATTAGTTTTTGCAGTTTCGGCAAGTGATTATCCACTGGCTCAAGGGGCATTTATTTTTTTAACAGGCATACTCATCCTCATGAATTTTTTAGCAGATCTAATGTATTTATTTTTAGATCCAAGAGTGAGTTACAAGACAGCAAATTGAAAACATGTTAGCTAATCTTTTTAAAATTTTTAAAGAAAATAATTATGCAACTATTGGGGTCAGTATTTATTTAATATTTATTATTGTTGCTATTTTTGCAGATTTTATTGCTCCAAACGATCCTTTAAGAATACATTTTTCAGGCAGTGGATTAGCTAGAAATTTAGCTCCAAGTTTTGATTTTTATCTTGGAACAACTTCGAACGGTAGGGATATTTTTTCTCAATTAATTCATGGATCTAGAAACGCTTTAGCAGTAGGTTTAAGTGCAGCGCTTGCTGTTGCAATTCTGGGTACGATAGTTGGGTTAGTCTCTGGTTATTATGGAGGATGGGTTGATAATGTTATAATGCGATTAGCAGATATAGCATTAGGACTTCCCTTCTTGCCATTTGTCATTGTTCTTGCAGCTTTTCTAGGACCAAATTCTTGGAATGTTGTTATTGCAATAGCTCTTTTACTTTGGCCCAACGCTGGAAGAATAATAAGGAGTCAAGTACTTACTTTAAGAGAAAGAGGTTATATTGAATCGGCAAAAGTTTCAGGTTGTAGTAATTTTAGAATTATTTTTGTTCACATAGCTCCAAACATTTTACCTCTTTCTTTTCTTTATGGATCTATAGCAATTGGCTGGGCAATATTAACAGAGGCTAGCGTTAGTTTTTTAGGATTTGGACCTTCAGATGTAATCTCATGGGGATATATGCTGCAAGATGCATACAGCTCTCAAGCACTTTCATTAAAGGCGTATATATGGTTTTTGCCACCAGGTTTTTGTATCGTTCTTATGGTTGTGGCAGGTTTTTTTATTAGTAGAGGCTATGAAGAAATTTTATTTCCTAAAATGAGAAACTAGATGTCTATATTAGAAATAGAAAATTTAAGTATACATTATGTCAGTAAAACGAGTACCGTAAAAGCTGTTGAAAGTGCCTCTTTAAAATTATTAGAAGGAGAGCTTCTGGGTATAGTTGGTGAGTCAGGATGCGGAAAAACTACTTTGGCAAGAAGTATAATGGGTGTAAATCCTCAAGCAGCAGAAATTAATTCTGGACAAATATATTTTGAGGGCAATCCATTATTAAAAACTTCAAAAAAAGATTTTGTAGAAGATTATAGGTGGAAAAAAATTTCATTTATACCTCAAAGTGCAATGAATTCTCTTGATCCTGTTTATAGAATCATTGATCAAATGCGTGAAATTTTAGTGATACGAGGGCGATTAAGTAAAAAAGATGCTGATCACAGATCTGAGGAGCTCTTTCACTTAGTCGGAATAGATATAAAAAGATTAAGAGATTTTCCTCATCAGTTTAGTGGAGGAATGAAGCAAAGAGTTGCAATCGCTATGGCCTTAGCTTTGAATCCTAAGATTATCATTGCAGATGAGCCAGTCACAGCACTTGACGTTATTGTACAGAGACAGATTTTAGATTTATTTAATGAATTAAGGGAAAAATTAAATCTTTCCATTATTTTAGTTACGCATGATGTTTCAGTAGTTGCTTATATTTGTCAAAAAGTAGCCGTTATGTATGCTGGAGAAATTGTTGAAATGGGCCCAGTAGCTTCAATTTTAGAGGAGCCCCAACATCCTTATACAATGGGTTTAAATAATGCTTTTCCTGATTTGCAATCTAATGATGATTTTTTGGTTCCTATAGAAGGATCACCTCCAAATTTAGCTTATCCGCCAACTGGGTGTCGATTTAAAGAAAGATGTCCTTTTTCAATTAAGAAATGTGATGAAAAACCTATCCGGTCTTTTACCAGTGAGAAAGAAGTAATTTGTTGGAGAGCTGATGAATCTAAAGAATTACAGAATGAATCAAAGAAGTTAACAACATGGATAGTAAATGAATAATAGTAAATTTATATTAGAATTTAACAATGTTTCAAAGTTTTATGATGTAAGTCGCAATTTAAAAGAAATATTATCTGGAACTAAACCTCAAGTAAAAGCTGTAGAAAATGTTTCATTTCAAATATCGCAAGGAGAATCAGTTGGTATTTTGGGAGAATCAGGTTGTGGCAAAACTACATTAGCAAAATTAATTTTAAATTTATTAAAACCAACTCAAGGTCAAATTTTTTTTGAAGATATTGAAATTAATAAATTAACAGAGAGAAAAAAAATAATTGATTATAAAAAAAAACTTCAATTTATATTTCAAAACCCATATGATTCTTTAAATCCAAGATTTAGCATTAAGGAAATCTTACTAGAGCCATTAAAGTCTCTTGGTTTTGAAAAAATTAAATATGATGAGATGATTTCCAGTGTAATGAGACTTGTAAAACTTAAAAATCAAGAAGAATACTTACACAAATATCCACACGAACTATCTGGTGGTCAGCTTCAAAGAATTGTTCTAGCTCGGGCACTAATAATTAGCCCAAAATTTGTAGTGGCAGACGAACCCGTATCGATGCTAGATGTTAGTGTAAGAGCTGGTATTTTAAACGCTTTTAATGAAGCTAAATCAAAAATGAATTTTACTGCAATTTATATTTCTCATGATTTAGCTTTAGTTAAGTATGTGTGTGAAAGAACTATAGTAATGTATCTGGGGAGTATTGTTGAAGATGGTCCAACAGATGAGGTGATTAGAAACCCCCTCCACCCATATACTAAGGCTTTAGTTAAGGCAGTACCTGTACCTCACGTGAATCAATCACATGAACCACTGCCTATAAAAGGAAATATACCTGATGCTACAAAAGTTTATAAGGGTTGTAAATTTGCTGATAGGTGTCCTCAAGCCAAAGAAATATGTTTTAATGACAATCCTAAATTAGAAACTAAAGGTCAGATAATGCATAAAACTGCTTGTCATTTTGCTTAACTTAAGCTTTTCTTTTTTTTAATTTTTTTTTAAGTTTTTCTGGATAAGGGTAAGCTATTTTACTGTGACTAATATCCATAGAAATTAATAATTCTGCCTGTTTTAAAGCAACTCTCCCAGCATTTAAAACTGGTATACCTAACTTATCTTCTAGTTTTTTATCTAGACCTGCAAAAGACATTGTCATACATCCAAACAAGATAGCATCAGCTCTATCTTCTTTGACTATTTTTTCCCCTAATTTTAGAAGTCTTTTGTAGGTAAAATTTAGATCATTTAACAACTCTAAAACAGGAATATTTATAGCTCTAACTGAAGCTAAGTGGTGATTTAATCCATACTCATGAACTTGTTTATATCCCATGTTTAACATCGAATCAAAAATAGTTATTAATGAAAATTTATGACCAAGTTGGCATGCAGTGTGCATAGTAGTTTGGGCAGGACCTACAATAGGAAAATCAAACATTTCTCTAAATACATCGAGTCCAGGATCTCCAAAACAACCTATTATAGCAGCTTCAATATTTTCAACCTTATTAAGCTCTGAGAGTCTATCAACAGCCGGTATTATAGAAGCAATTTCTTCGTATGTAGATTCAATTGAACTACCGCCATTTGGAACATCAAAAACTTTAATTTTTGAGTTTGGGAAAGCCCATTTTTTTAATAAATTTTCTCTTCTTTTTATTTCTTTAATACCATAATTACTAGACGACAAGTTGCCTGGAATTAAATAAACTATAGTCATAACAAGTATTTATAACTTATTTAAAAAAAAAATAAAGTGAGGATAAATCAATATAGTGATGTATATTTGTCTTATGCTAATAAAAATCTTATTAGGATGCGATGGGTATGCTTTCTTGCTATGACTTAATTTCATCTTAACAAGAGATTGTGCCATCATTAAACTTGCTTTAACAGGATTCATTAAGGAACTGCTTAATGGATCAAAAATATTAAATTCTAAATTTAATTAACTAAATGTTAACACTAAAATGTTAACACTAAAAATAAATGTAAATCAAACAGAATGCATTAATATTATTAAATGAAATAATTTTAATATAAAAATATACAATTATTTCCCTGTGTTATTTATTTTTTTGATTTGTGGACAGATAAATTTCACGATACTTGGCGACTTCCTTTTCGGTTGCAATGCCGTGATTGTTGCCGAACGAGTTCTGGATATAGGTAGCGACGGAGGCTATTTGTCGATCGGTCAGGCTGGCGAATGGCGGCATATAGGAGCCGCCTTGGATGATTTGAACTACAATCTCTCTGACCGACAGATGGGCAAAGTTCCCGTCAAGTCGTGGTGCTGCATCGTGGCCATGCCACTGACCTTCACCATTGTGTCCGTGACATTTAGAACACTTGTTTCGGTAGACACTTGCGCCTTCAGCAATCAATACTTTCTGTGATACTTGGGTCTGAGCTACCTCGTTCAGAGTTACTGTAGCTATTCCGTTATTAAAATCTTTTACTGATACAGGTGCAGCCAACATCAGAATAACTACGAATGTAATAATTTTGATCATAGCTAAATTTCCCAAAAATATGAAGCTGGAAGAATCACTGTAAAATACTCCAGTTAAATTTTTATAATTACAGGAATACCTAAAAAAGACAATCGATTATGAACTTACATCTCAAGGTATTTAGTTAAAAGAGGCTAAATAAAGGGCTAAAAATAAGGAAAATCAGTCGTTAGTGTTAGTAAGTGTTAGTATAAGACAAATATACATCACTATATTGATAAATCTTCTCTTTATATAATGCTTCAAGTTTGTTACAAATATTAACATATAACTGGGAGGTTAATAAAATGTTTAATAAATTAATTAATGGTACGCTTTTATTGGCTGTTATGTCTTTTGGCGTATCTGGAGGACTTGTCGTAGCGGACCCTATAGATGATATTACACCCGTTACCGATGAGATGTTACTAAACCCGTCAGACAGTGATTGGTTGATGTGGCGACGCACCTACGACGGCTGGGGCTATAGCCCACTCGATCAGATTAACAAAGGAAATGTTAGTGAGCTTAGGTTGGCCTGGGCCTGGGGTATGTCTCCAGGAGGGCGAACACAAGAGACTCCAGTGGTCCATGACGGGATCATGTTTCTTCAGAATTCCAGCCACCTAATACAGGCACTCGACGCGAGCAATGGCGATTTGATTTGGGAATATGATTACGATCTGCCGGATGACGCGAGAACACAAGGCGTTCGTAGCAAGGCTATCTACGGTGATAACTTGATTATCGCAACACGCGACGCTCGTCTACTATCGATAAATGCTAAAACTGGTAAATTAAACTGGAATTCGCAAGTTGCAAATTATAAAGTTGGATATTCATTTTCTAGCGGACCTATTGTGGCTAATGGTGTCATAGTTCAAGGAATGACCGGGTGTAGTAAAGCGCAGCCGGGTGGATGTTATATCACTGGTCATGACGTAGATACTGGTAAAGAAATTTGGCGTGTTCACACTATCGCTCGTGGTGATACGCCTGAGGGCAACAGCTGGAACGGCGTTCCACTGGAAAGTCGCCACGGTGGTTCAGCTTGGATCTCAGGATCTTATGACCCTGATACAAATTTGATCTTGATCGGAACAGGTCAGCCTTATCCATGGAACATGGAGATGGCAGGTTTGAAGCCTAAGAGCTCTGATCCCAACGTGACCAATGACGCGCTGTACACTAACACTACTCTTGCTATAGATGCGAATACTGGCGAGATTAAGTGGTACCATCAGCACCTTCCTACCGACGGCCTCGACCTCGACTATGTTTATGAGAGAGTTCTTATCGACTTACCGGTTAATGGCGTAATGCGGAAACAGGTGGTGACGACTGGTAAAATAGGTATCATCGAGTCGATCGATAGAACTAATGGCGAATGGTTATGGAATAAAGAGACCGTACGTCAAAATGTAGTTCTGTCATGGGATGAGAAGACTGGTAAGAAAACCATTAATCCGGACACGTTTGCGGTTGCTGGTGAGACTACCGTTAACTGTCCAGCTGACCCAGGCGCGCATGCTTGGCAGCCTGCAGGCTACAGCCCTCTAACGAAGGCAATGTATGTGCCGACGGTTGAGTTCTGTTCGAACACCACTGTGAAATCGCTCGATCCGGGCGAAATTTACACTGGTGGCGGTATGCAGACCTACAGTCGCGTGGAACATCCTGACGGCGACAGTAATATTGGTCAAATCTTTGCCATCAACATGACTGACCAGTCAGAGTTGTGGCAATACCGACAACGTGCGCCGATCACTAGTTCTACACTGCCGACAGGTGGTGGCGTGGTGTTCGCTGGAAGTATGGACCGTAAGTTCTTGGCTTTCGACGACACGACTGGTGAAATTCTGTGGAGTAGCGGGAAGCTGAGCAATGCTCTAGAATCTTTCCCGATTTCTTATGAAGCTGGTGGTAAGCAATATATCGCTATAATGGCGAACCACAAATCCGGTTTGGGCCGGTTATCATCTATAACCCCGGAAATTCAACTTCCGCCGGATAACCCAGCGACTCTATACGTGTTCGCGCTGCCTAACTAATTGGGTTGAACGAATCTTAAAAATTGGCCTTGGGGCGGACTGGGACTTCCAGTTCGCCCGGTGCCTTTGTGAGGTATGATCTTGCCCACTATATATTATTTTCTTCATCTAACTGGTCTGCTCTTGGCGGTCGCGTTGACAGTTCTGGTAGTGATCTTCCCGAGCAGTCCTATTTTGGCTAATGATCCAGAATTCTTTGATGTGCCTTTTGCCAATAATCAGTGGAACATCGGCCGACGTGTAGATGAGTCGAAGCTTCGTTACTGCATTGATCGTCGTAATCCCGACTGGGAATTGGCAGCCGAAATTGTTGAAGCTGTTGCCGGAGCCCTGTTGCTCGAGCCGCAACGATACGATGTTGAAAGCGATTTTATTATTGAGGACATCACAAGAATCTATGCGATTATGCTGGAGCATTGCGATATTCATATGGGTTTCAAGTTGACCCCTGGGGGCTATGATAACTGGATTACCCTAACCCGATCCTATTACCATTCGGAGTATGTATTTGTTACGGCTGACCCCAACCTTTTGACACTCGCCAACCTAGCGCCCACGCGTGCGATTGGACCAAAGATCGGAACGTCTGCACATATTCGACTGGTTTCCTATATCAAGGCTTTGCCTACTGAAGATCGCTGGCCGATTTATCCAATGGGTACAAGCGATTTGATACTTAAGTCAATTTTGAACGGAACAATCGATGTTGGGCTTCTCTGGGCCCCGACTTTTTGGGCCAAACATCGCCAAAACCCCGCCTATGCCGAGATTCACGTGATTGATCCATCGCCTCTACCACCGACCACCCTAGGTGTGGGAGCCCTATTGCTCGCCGACAAGATCTTTTTGCGCACGGCTTTTGACGAGGCAATTACTGCGTTGATCGAAGACGGAACGATCACTGCTATCCTTGAGAAATTTAATTTTCCAGCTACGGCTAGGCCATAATGACTAGCGAGCTGAAATCTTGCCCGGCTATTTGCCTCGACGAAGTATCTAAACGCTACGGGCGAACGCTTGCTTTGGACAAGGTGAGCTTAAAGGTTGGAGAACAACAGATGTTTGCGCTGCTGGGCCCCAACGGTGCGGGTAAGACCACACTGATGCACATCCTTTCCACCTTATTGCGTCCAGATGCAGGCAAAGCCTTTGTGTTGGGAGTCGATGTTATGCGAAAACCGTTGCAGGCACGGCGTCGTCTTGGCATCGTATTTCAGGAACCCAGCCTTGATGACCGACTATCGGTTCACGAAAATCTTGATTTGCACGGGCTGATATTCGGTGTGCCGCGCACATTGCGTCGACAGCGGATCGAGGAACTACTGGCGTTAGTTGAACTAACCGATTGGACTGATAAGATCGTCCGTACGTTGTCATCCGGCATGAAACGGCGGCTTGAGATTGCCCGCGCGTTTATCCATGATTCTGAAATTCTTTTGTTGGACGAGCCAACAGTTGGGCTTGACGCCCAGACTCGCGACCGTATATGGCACTATATCCGCCGGCTGCAGACCGAACGGGCGATCACTGTGTTGGTGACAACACATTATATCGAAGAGGTCGAAAATTGTGATCAAGTCTGCATTATTGACAATGGCAAAGTTCTGGCTGATGGCGCGCCGAAGGAGCTGAAACGCCAATTTGGTCAACAGCTTTTACGCATCGCGCCCAAGACAGAAGCTGACCACACCGAGATAGTCACTCGCTATGCTGGACGGTTAAGCAGAGCGGACAAAACTGAAATTATTTTAACCTCAGATGATATATTTTCGGAATGCTTTTTGTCTGAAAACGGTGCGCGTATCCGAGCCTTATCGATCGAAGTACCAAGTTTGGAATCGGTGTTTCTGAACCTGACTGGCCGCAATATCCGGGACAAAAAGATCGGTGCGCGTGAGCAAACCAAGACTTTCGGAAAAATCGGCGGGGAGCATACCAGATGACTGATCCGGGGATAAAGCGTTCTATGTTAATGATACAACTCGGAGGACTTTACGGATTGTGGTTGCGAGAGGTGAGACGATCGTTCCGCGATCGGGGCCAACTGATTGGTGGCATCAGCCGACCTATTCTGTGGGTAGTGATTCTTGGCATTGGCCTGAACCCTTATTTTCGTGGCGAAGTTTTCGGTAAGGTCAATTTCGTAGTGCCGTTCACCTATCTACAGTTTATCTTTCCCGCTGTAATAGCTCTGAACATCCTGTTCACTTCGGTTCAATCTGCGATTTCAGTGATTTGGGATCGTGAGTTCGGTTTTCTGCGCGAGGTTCTGGTTTCGCCACTTTCGCGAGGTACAATCCTGCTAGGCAAGGTGCTGGGCGGGGCGACAGTTGCTGTAATGCACGGCTGCCTTGTTCTACTGCTGGCGAAGTTTGTAGATGTTAATCTTACATGGATGAAGGTTCTGGAGGCGTTAGGCCTGATGGCGATGCTAGCCTTTGCCTTGACCTCGCTGGGGGTAGTGATCGCCAATCATATCCGTAGTTTCCAGGGCTTTGGCATTTTCTCAAATGCAGTTATTCTTCCACTTTATTTTACGTCCAGTTCAGTCTTTCCACTGGATCCAGCGCTGAGTCAGGCGCAGACACGCATTGTCTACCCCGAATGGCTGGTGATTATGGTAGAATGGAACCCGTTAACTTATGCTATTGATTCTCTTCGCGGAGCGCTGATCGGGTACAACCAATTCGATCCGCATTTGGGTATTCTGATAATGGGCATCTCTGGTATAGTACTGTTTGCGTTGGCGCTTTTCGAATTTCGTCGAGTCTGAGGCATGAAACGGATGTACCGAATAGCGGTTGATCTGGGCGGACTAAGTTTGATCGTTGTGCTATTGCTGCTGGTTGGATTGGTGCCGCCAGATACTTCACTGTTGGAAATGCGCAAGACCGGTGCGCTTAAAGTATGTGTTCCGATTACTTATCCGCCGCTGGTTACCGGTGATCCCACTCAACCTGGAATCGACATCGAGATTCTCCTTGCTATTTCCAATTACATTGGCGTCGAGATGTTACTCAGTCACAACGATGCCATTGGCCGTGACTTCAATCCACTCAATTGGGGCATCACCCGTGGCGATTGCCAAGTGCTTGCCGGTGGCTTTGTAGATACATCACTCACTCGGTCATTCCTTGATATTGGTCCACCTTACGCCGAAACCGGCTGGGCGATCGTGGCGCCAGCGCCGATTGAATATATCGGAGGTCTGACGATTGGGGTACTGACCAACATTTATGGTCTCGATCGCATTGAGCTCTCCAGATATCTCCGCAGCCACGATGTCATAGTCCGTATCATGCGCAACAGTCAAGAGCTTGTTGATGGTATCGCCAGCGGTGAACTTGACGTGGGTGTCACCGAAGCGCTTTTAGCTGGCAAACTGGCGGCGGACAAAGACTGGTGGGCAGCTTTTCTTCCTGATGAGCTTGTCCGCTATAATCTGGTCTTCGGACTTTGGAAGGGCGACCTCACTCTGAAGCGAAAAATAGTCCAAGCCTTGCGTCAGGTTGAATCCGATGGCACCTTGGTGGCCATTCTCGAGCGCTATGTACAACTACCGAAAGAACTGACAAACCTTAAGTAATGAAAATGAGCGACGCCAGCACCGAATAGGCTGGATATAAAAGCTGGTGGATAACACCTGTTGCTACTCCTACGAGCAGTATGATGGCAAGGATCCACTGTGTCTTTTGTGGAACCCGGAGGCCAATGATGCTGATGAGTAGCCCCCCGGTGAGAGGCGGGATGGGAATGAGGCTTAGCAGTGCGAACCAGACCGTAAGGCTACTCGCACCTCTTAAGAATTCTGCAGTAGCTATCCCCACTGTAAACGGTAACATCGTCAGTGCGGGTAGGACTAGTTCGTTGAGTAGTGTTGCCACGATCAACAAACCGATGAAGCCGGCAAAAATAGTGGTGATAATGCTGACGCCACTGACGCGGAATTGTTGTGAATCAATATCCATCTGTTTGGCCCAGCCGAGTCCGAAGATAATTAGACTGATTGCACCTGCAAAATCTATGTGGCTGAACGGCATAATGGTTAAGCGGCCGTCGTATCTCGGCCCCTTGTCGCCCAGCAAAACCGCCGTGGCCGCTAGGATTCCACCCTGAATTCCAACAATAATAAGAAGTGTCAAAACACGAAAACCAATCGTTTGTAGAGTGAGGTCTGTTAGCCACATAATCAGGGTCCAATCGAACGCCTGACATTCATCATTTTTTCATGATCAATTGCTCAAGCTCTACAATATCTGAAGGCAATGGTGCTCCGGATTTGAAACCGTTCTTTTTGAGAATGTAGGCCATCATTTCTGTGTACTTTTTAACCGAAAACCGTCCCGCTTGATCTGGAGGCATCATATAATACATGAATTCAAACAACCAAGAAGCTGGTGCCCCATTGGCATACTTTTCCAAGAACGAAACGCCTCGAAGTACTGGCCCACCATTCACTCCACCTTTGAATTCTTTTCCGTGGCACTCAGCACAGTATTTTTCGTAATGCTTTTTTCCGCGAGTGGCCTGTTCCTTACTGTAGGATACAAAACTTTCAACTTTAGCCACCTCAATTTCTTCTTTTATTTCCACCCCATCACCTTTCGTATGACTTTCGGTGAGAGCTGGCGTTACCAATATAGCCAATGTGGAGGAAAGCATAAAAATTTTCACGTAGCAGCCTGCTACGGCAACTGTTGCCCTTAACATCAATATTTTTTCGGTGATTGACGTGTTGAATCGGGCGAAGAAAAACATTATTGGCATCTTTTTGGCAGAGGATAAGTTACCATTGGAACATCAAAAACTTTAATTTTTGAGTTTGGGAAAGCGCATTTTTTTAATAAATTTTCTCTTCTTTTTATTTCTTTAATACCATAATTACTAGAC
>Ga0209403_10004416_pt1 | contig 15344 bp, 8 predicted proteins | sample ArcticOcean_MG_C_8_FD_187440 | JGI IMG/M metagenome (GOLD analysis project Ga0209403, IMG submission 187440) | Marine microbial communities from western Arctic Ocean - ArcticOcean_MG_CB11_86 (SPAdes) (version 2) | ecosystem: Environmental > Aquatic > Marine > Oceanic | place: Arctic Ocean... | reverse complement strand
CCACTCAACTTTCAGCATGACATTGTGCCGATCCTCAGCCGCTTCGGCTGCAACGCGTCGGGCTGTCATGGCAAGGCGGAAGGCCAGAACGGGTTCAAGCTGTCGGTCTTTGGTTTCAATGCCGAGGCCGACTTTCAGTCGCTGGTAATGGAAGGACGTGGCCGCCGGCTCTTTCCAGCCTCGGCTGAAAAGAGCCTGCTGTTACGCAAGGCGGTTGGAACGACGCCGCATGGTGGTGGCGCCCGGCTGTCGATCGACCGGCCCGAGTACGGCACCCTGCTGGCCTGGATTGAATCCGGTATGCCCTGGGGGAACGACGAGGATCCGCGCGTGGTCAAGATCGACGTCGCACCGGGGGAGAGAGTTGTGCAGACGGAGACAACCCAGCAACTGCAGGTGACCGCGACTTTTTCTGACGGACGCCAGGAGGATGTTACCCGGCTGACTTCATTCCAATCCAACAATGATGTTCTCGCCACAGTCGATGAATTCGGACTTGTCGAGGTGGGCAAGTCACCCGGGGTGGTGGCCGTGATGGGAACCTACCTCGGCCAGGTCGACGTGTTCCGGGCGATGGTGCCGCAGCAGGTCGAGGGTCAGGCTGTCGAAGTCGCGGCCGAGTTGAATTTTATTGACAGCCATGTGAATAACCAGCTCGAGCGATTGAACATTCAATCCTCGGCACCCAGTTCAGATGCGGAGTTCATGAGGCGCGTCTATGTCGATGTGATTGGCACATTACCGACCGCGGCCGAGGCCAGAAAGTTTCTTCAGAGCAAGGGACCCAATCGCCGATCGGAGCTGGTGGAGCAGCTGATGCAGCGGCCGGAATTTGCAGATTACTGGGCACTCAAGTGGGCTGATGTACTGCGCGTTGACCAGCTGCAACTGGGTCGCAAACAGGCCTTCCAGTATTACCGCTGGATCCGGGACAGCATGCGAGCCAACAAGCCACTGGACCAGTTTGCCGGCGATATCCTGCTGGCCAACGGTCCCTTGCGGGAATCGCCAGCCGGGATTTTCTACAAGGCAGTTCCGGGTGCCAACAAGGTGGCCAGCACGCTCTCGCAGGTCTTCCTGGGTGTACGGATTGAGTGTGCCGAGTGCCATCATCATCCACTGGATCGCTGGAGCCAGCGGGACTATGTGGGAATGCAATCGTATTTCACCCAGGTCAAGTTCAAGGGCTCGCCCGTGGGCGAGATGATTTTTGCCGAGGGGGATCCAGCGGCCACACACCCGCGGTCTGGCGAGCCTGTGTTTGCTTACCCGCTGGGCGAGGAGATGCCCGAGGCGAATCCCCAGGGCGACCGCAGGCAACAGTTGGCTGCCTGGTTCACCTCAGGCGATAACCCCTGGTTTGCGCGCAACATGGCAAACCGGGCCTGGGCTCACTTTATGGGCCGCGGCCTCGTTGAACCGATCGATGATGTGCGATTGACGAACCCACCATCCAATCCTGAATTGCTCGATGCACTGGGCCAGTACCTGGCGGACAACGAGTTTGACTTTCGCCGGCTGATCGCTGCGATCACAGCCTCCGCTACTTACCAGCGGTCATCCATCGTGCATGAGCTGAATGGGCGAGACGAGCAGAACTTCTCACGCTACCTGTTCAAGCAACTGGAAGCGGAAGTCTTCATGGATGCGATCTGCCAGGTGACGGGCGTTCCAGAGAAATACCATGGCGTGCCGGCGGGCAGTCGTGCCATCCAGTTATGGGATAGCAGCGTGCCACATTACCTGTTGAAGTTGTTCGGGCGACCCTCTCGAACGACCGCTTGTGACTGTGAGCGGGTCTCCGAGCCGACGGTTGGCCAGGTACTGCATGTGCTCAATTCGCCTGCAATTCACAACAAAATCAAGCATGCGGGCGGGCAAATAGCTGAACTTGTGGCAGCTTATCCAGACGATGAAAGCCTCGCTGAGGAGCTTTACCTGACGTTCTATGCACGATTTCCAGATCCCAGCGAGCGAAAGAATGCGGTAGAATACATAAACACCCAAGGTGACCGTCAGCGTGCTGCCGAAGATATCTCATGGAGCATGTTGAATTCGCTGGAGTTCATATTCAACCACTAATGATCTGCAACGAGGGCTGAGTGATGAGAAAATCGAATACATTCTGTGATGGGTCGACTCGTCGTGACATATTGCGATATGGTGCGGCTGGCGTCTTTGGAATGGGCGTTTCGTTGCCACAGTTGCTGCAGCAGCAGGCGATGGCAGCTCAGAAGGGTGAATCCAGCAAGGACATGTCGCTGATCATCCTCTTCCTGCAGGGTGGTCTGTCGACGATCGATACCTGGGACATGAAGCCGGACGCCCCGTCCGAGTTCCGCGGAGATTTCGATCCGATCCAGACGGTGATCCCGGGAATCCAGCTGTGTGAGCACTTGCCCCGCCTGGCTGGCCAGATGGATAAGATGTCTCTGGTCCGATCCTTCGGCCACAGCAACTCGGGCCATGGCCCCGCCGATCACTGGATGCTGACCGGCTATCACCCCCAGGCCGGATTCAACGCAGGCCTGAAACCGAACAACCAGAAGCCCAGCATGGGATCCGTGATTGCCCGTGAGTACGGCCCCCGTGGCTCGGTGCCCCCCTACGTCTGCCTGCCCAAGATGCACAACAGCGGCGGATCCTCTTACCTTGGTTCATCGTACGCACCCTTCGTGGTCGACGCGGATCCGAATGCACCCAACTTCAAGGTGCCGGACCTTGTCCCACCGGTCGAGCTTGCCGCAGACCGGCTCGACGATCGACGCGCACTGTTGTCGCGAGTTAACCGGTTTGAAGGCTCGCTGGAAGTTCAGTCGAACAAGGGCGCCAGGGCACTCAGCACATTCCAGCAGAAGGCCTTTGACCTGATGACGTCGACCCAGACCAAGGCGGCGTTTGATATTCACCGTGAGTCGGATGGAGTTCGGGAAGAGTACGGCCGGCACTCGCTGGGCCAGTCCTGCCTGATGGCCCGCCGACTGGTGGAAGCAGGTGTGCGGTGCGTGTTTGTCGACCATACCAACTGGGACACACACTACAACAACTTCCATGTACTCAAGAACGATCTGCTCTGGCAACTCGATTCCGGCCTCTCAACTTTGCTCAAGGATCTTGACGAGCGGGGCATGCTGGACACCACGATGGTGTTGGTTACAGGTGAGTTCGGTCGGACGCCCCGGGTGAACCCGAGTGCCGGCCGCGATCACTGGGGACCGAGTAGCGCGATTGCGCTCGCCGGGGGTGGTATCCAGGGTGGCCGAGTGGTGGGTGCCTCGAATGCCCGCGCCGAAAAACCAGAGACCACTCCCTATGGTCCAGCTGACCTGGTAGCCACGATCTACCATTCGATGGGCATCGATCCCAGGCGAGAGTTTAAGACCCCGGAGGGGCGCCCCGTGCCAATCGTGCCAGGAGAGGGTCGAGTAATTCCTGGCTTGTTTTCCTGATCGCAGTGCGAATGGCCCGTCTGTCAGCCGCCGCTGTCGTACGAGGGTGATGATGATTCTGCCCGGTCCCCGCTTATTAAGCCTGCTGGCTTTACTGGCCTGCTGCTCGGTCATGATGGCTGACGCGCCCTCCGTATCCTATATTTTCCCCGCCGGTGGCCAGCGTGGAACAACGGTCCATTTCAACGTGGGGGGCCACTACCTGCATACCGAATGTGGTTTCCAGATGCTGGGACCAGGGGTCGAAGTAAGTTCACGGATCAAGCGAGCCGAGAAGACAGTCTGGTTTGAGGGACCGCTGATTCCCCTGCCCGCCTCACAGGCCGGCGAGAACTATCCCAAGGACCAGGCCGGCCAGGTTGTGATCGCCGCCGATGCGCCACTGGGAATCCGCCGCTGGCGGGTAATGACAAGCCAGGGAGCTACCGCAACGCAGAAGTTTATTGTCGGTGAGCTGCCTGAAGTCATCGAAGAAGAGATCGATGGAGATCCGATTCCCGTCGCCGTACAACTACCAATCACAATCAATGGCCGCATTTTTCCGCGTGAAGATGTCGATGTCTGGGTCTTCAAAGCGAAAAAAGGACGAGGTTATACCTGTGAAGTGATGGCCGCCAGGTTGGGCTCGCCGCTGGATTCCCACCTTGAGTTGCGTGGACCCGATGGTCTGCTTGTCGCTGATAATACTGATACGCTGGGCAATGACTCTCGGATCTCCTTTGTGGCGGCAAAGACCGGCGAATACCAGGTTCGTATCCATGATGTGCAGTTCGCTGGCTTGCAGCAGTATGTCTATCGCCTGACGATTACCGATCAACCGTTTGCCACGGCTGTCTTTCCACTCGGTGGCCAAAGAGGTACCACGCTTAAGCTGTCACTGCTTGGGCAGAACCTGCCTGCCGATGGAATCAGTGTGACAGTTGCGGCAGATGCCGCTGAGCTGCTGTCTGTTCAGCCACGGATCGGAAAACAGGTGCTCAACACAATTTACCTGGAGACAGGTGATTCCCCTGAGGTTGTCGAGCAGGATTCAGCGGACGAGACAGTTCACACTGCACCGATTGTCTTCAATGGCCGGATCGGAACGGCGGGCGAGCGAGATAGCTGGTGGCTGCAGGCAACTGCCGAAGAGAAGATAAATATCGACCTGCGAGCTGCCCGACTTGGTTCACCACTGGATTCCATTGTCACCCTGCTCGATGCAGAAGGAAAACAGCTGGCCGAGTCGGATGACCTGAGCGGAGGGCAGACCGATTCGCAGCTGACTTTCACAGCACCAGCCGACGGCAAGTACCAGCTGGTGGTCCGCGACCGCTTCTCGCACCGAGGTGGGGAGAACTATGCCTATCGCCTGCTGGCTACTCCAGCGACTGAGCCGAAAGTCGGATTCAGACTTACCCTTCCCGCTGACACACTGACGATCAATCGAGGCAGCGAGGCCAAGGTCAAGATCGTGATTCAGCGAACAGGTGGATTTGCCGGCGAAGTGACGCTGGCTGTGGCAGGCTTGCCCGAAGGGATTGAATTATCTGGCAACACGATCGCGGGCAATAAGAATGACACCGAGCTGGTTCTTAAAGTCCCCGAGGATGCCAAAGTCGTGCTGGCGCCGCTGACGATTACCGGTAGTGCCATGGTTGAGGAGCAAGAACTCAAAGCACAGGCAAACCTGGCCGCCGAGACACCGGACGACCTGGATCGCGATGTACTGCTGCTGTCGGTAGCGATCCCCACGCCTTACAAGATCGTCGGTATCTTCCAGACGCAGTACGCGCCACGCGGCGGGACGTTTCTGCGAACCTATTCCATCGAACGCAATGGTTACGAGGGACCGGTGACAATTAGCCTGGGAGATCGCCAGGCTCGGCACCTGCAGGGAGTCACGGGGCCGACGATCGTGGTTCCAAAGGGTGCGACCGAATTCACCTACCCAATCAAGCTGGCACCGTGGATGGAAGTTGGGCGGACAAGCCGGACGGTGGTGATGGGTGTCGCCATGTCGCCCGATGGCCATGGCACAGAGCATAAAGTCAGTTACACGTCGCATGAACAGAATGACCAGATCATCGTGTTGGTCGATCCAGGCCAACTCTCCGTGGAGCTGGAGTCGACGTCGCTGATCTTCCAGCCGGGCAAGACCGTTGATCTACCATTTGCAGTCGATCGGGGACGTGGCCTGGAAGGGGATGTGACTGTTGAGCTGGTCACGCCGGAGCACATCACGGATATACAATCTGTCGTGGTCAAGCTTCCCAAGGGCCAGCGAGAAGGCGTCTTGAAATTGCAGTGTATGGACGGACTACAATCCAGGTTGAATATGCCACTTGTCGTCCGCGTCACTGCAATGCCAGCGGGCCGGCCCTACACCGTGGAAGCCAAGTTTACGGTTCTGCCGCCAGTCAGATAGCTGACAGTGATTGGCCCTGGCCTGCAATCTGCCAACGGCGGACAGGCACGCTGGCCTGCTCCAGAAGTGTCGCTTAGAATCGTCCCCAGACTGACTGGCGATCTTAATCTGGAGATTCTCATGGGCCGATTGTTTTTGCGTCCACCGGCCTGGCTACTGGCCCTGCTTATTGTGACCAGCTTCTGCTCAGCTCCGCAGGCAGCCGATCGACCCAATATCATCTTCTTCCTGGCTGACGATCAACGCTGGGATCAACTGGGCTGTGCCGGGCATCCGGTATTGCAGACGCCTCATGTCGATGAGCTGGCGCGTCAGGGCGTGCGATTTCGCAACATGTTTGTGACCACATCGATTTGTGCTGCCAGCCGCGCATCGATCTTCACGGGCCTCTACGAGCGATCACACCGCTACACGTTTCGCACCGTCCCGCTGGCTCGAGAGAAGACCTTACTCAGCTATCCAGCTGTACTGAAACAGAATGGCTACCAGACCGGCTTTGTCGGCAAGTTCGGCGTGGGTGTTGAACGTGGCGTCACGGACGAGATGTTTGACTACTACAAGCCACTGAACCGGAATCCGTACCACAAACCGCAGTCGGACGGTTCCACCCGGCACGTTAGCCAGATTGCGGGTGATCTGGCGATCGAGTTTATCGACCAGATGGTGGAGGACAAACCGTTTTGCCTTTCGGTCAGTTTCAATGCACCGCATGCTGAAGACAGTGACAAGCAGAATCACTTTCCCTTTCCGGAGGTCGTCGCGGATCTTTACACGGACGCCACGATCGCGGCTCCGCGGCTATCGGCCCCGGAGATTTTTGAGTCGCAGCCCGAGTTTCTCAAGCGGGGACTCAATCGGCAGCGATATTTCTGGCGCTGGGATACGGAGGACAAGTACCAGAAGAACATCCGCGGTTACTTTCGCATGATCAGCGGCGTCGATCATGTGGTCGGGCGTGTGGTCAAGCACCTCAAATCGGCCGGGCTGTCAGACAACACGATCATCGTTTACTCGGGAGACAACGGTTATTACCTCGGCCAACGTGGTTTTGCCGGCAAGTGGTCTCATTACGAGGAATCGTTGCGAGTGCCACTCGTGATTCACGATCCGCGTGCTGCGGAGGATCAGCGCGGTATGGTGCTCGACCAGGTTGCTTTGAATATCGATATTCCAGCGACGATTGTTGAGCTGGCAGGCGTCAAGGTGCCGGAGTCCTATCAGGGCCACGGTCTGGGGTCCCTGCTGGCTGGCGAACAGCCCGACGACTGGCGCAGCGACTTTCTCTGTGAACATCTGATGCATATGCCGGGCGGTATTCCCAAGTACGAGGGTGTCCGCAGTTCCCGCTGGGTCTACGCCCGTTACATTGAGCAGGATCCGCCGTTTGAATTTCTCCATGACCTGGAAACTGACCCAGACCAGCTGATCAACTTTGCCACGGATGCTGAGTTCTCGGAACAGCTCACCAGCATGCGGCGGCGATGCGATCAACTGGTCGACAAGCATGGCGGCGAATACTCACGCGAGAAGTTTCCCTTGCGCGGTGATCCACCGAAAAAGCAGGGGAATGTCCAGCCGCGGCGACCCGCTCGCCAACTGGATAACGAACGCCCCAACGTGATCCTGATCATATCGGACGACCAGACCTGGACCGATTATGGCTTCCTCGGTCACCCGGTAATCCGGACTCCATCGATCGATCAACTGGCCCGACAGAGTGCCACATTTGTGCGCGGCTATGTGCCAACGGCCCTCTGTCGTCCCTCGCTGGCAACCCTGATCACGGGGCTTTATCCCCGGCAGCACATGATTACCGGAAACGATCCTGCACCGCCGAAAGGTCTGGGCGGAGCGGCGCTGCGGGACGATCCAGGCTTCCGTCAGCAGCGCGCCCAGTTGATCAGTAATATTGATCGAGTTGCCACGATCCCGCGATTACTGGCGAAACAGGGCTACCTCAGTCACCAGAGCGGCAAGTGGTGGGAGGGAAACTATTCACGAGGCGGTTTCACGCACGGCATGACGCACGGCGATCCGGATCGAGGGGGACGGCATGGCGATGAGGGCCTCAAGATCGGTCGGCAGGGCCTCAAGCCAATCTTCGATTTCATCAAGGCTGCTGGCGACAAGCCGTTCTTTGTCTGGTATGCCCCCTTCCTGCCTCACACGCCACACAATCCACCAGAACGGCTACTCAGCAAGTACCGCGCTGCTGACCGACCAATCCAGCTGGCTCGCTATTATGCAATGTGCGAGTGGTTTGATGAGACCTGTGGTCAGCTGCTGGACTTTGTTGACGAGCAGGGACTGCGGAAGGAGACGATCGTGATCTATGTCACCGACAATGGCTGGATCCAGCGAACGCCCGAGACAAAAGTACCCGAGGGTTGGCGCCCCAGCTTTGCCCCGAAGTCCAAGCAATCACCATTCGATGGCGGCACACGAACGCCGATCATGGTTCGCTGGCCAGGGAAAGTCCGGCCTGGAACCCGGCAGCAACTGGCTAGCAGTATTGATATTGCCCCCACCGTGCTGCGAGCCTGTGGTATTCAGCCGCTGGAATCGATGCCAGGAATCGACCTGGTTGACCTGTCGGCTGGCAGGGGTCCGAGCCATCCGCGCCTGTATGGCGAAAGTTATGCTCACGATATTGCCGACTTGAACGATCCATCCAAGACACTGCTTTACCGCTGGTGTATCGAGGACAACTGGAAACTGCTGCTGACCTATGATGGCACGATCGGGCGTTACAACGCCGTGCACCCCCAGACAGCCAGTTCTCCACTGTTGTTTGACCTCTCAGCTGATCCGCACGAGCAGCAGGACATCTCGAAAGCTCATCCAGATGTCGTTCGGCGCTTAACAGGAGAGCTTGGGATCCAGTGACCGAGCTGTGCCCAAGGGACTGGCAGCCTGTCAATCAGACTTTCGGCTCGAACTTCTTGTCATAGTTGCGACGCCAGAGTTCCATTGCGACCTTGTCGTTCTGGATGTGCCCGTTACTGGGGTCACATTCCAGTGTGCGACCGGTCCGCTGGGAGATGTTACCGAGGTGACAGAGCAGCGTGCTCTTGTGGCCCTCGGCGATTTCCGAGTTAAGTGCCAGCGGCTTGTCATTACGAATCGCGGCCAGGAAGTTGTCGATATGCTCGACATCGCCACGGCTGCCCGCCTCTGTCTTAACTTCCTTGTTGTTGCGGTCATAGATGGTGTACTCACCGCCACCACCGATAACCATCGAGCCGTTTTCGCCAAAGAAGCTGACAAAGCCACCGCCGTTGCGGTTACAGCTGAGTCCCTGCCAGGTGATCGACTTGCCATCGGCGAACTCATAGCTGACTGTTTGGGTATCGGGTGTCTGCTGGTCGTCCTGGAAGGCGTAACGACCGCCGACGGAACTGATCCGTGTGGGATAATCCACACCGAGTCCCCAGCGGCAGACATCCAGCGAGTGGACGCCGTTGTTACCCAATTCGCCATTACCCCAATGCCAGAACCAGTGCCAGTTGTAGTGCACACGGTTACTCATGTAGTCGGTCCGTGGTGCTGGCCCCTGCCAGAGGTCGTAATCCAGGTGGGCTGGCACATCGGCCGCGGCACCGGTGCCGATCGACCCTCGCAAGCTGAAATAGAATGCGCGCGAATGATAGACCTTGCCGATCACTCCGTCGCTTAACATCGCCATAGCCTTACGCAGCGTTGCTCCACTGCGTCGCTGCGTACCCATCTGGACAGCTCGCTTGTGCTTGCGAGCGGCCTCAACCATCCACTCACCCTCCTGCGGGTTGTGGCTGCAGGGCTTTTCCACGTAGACGTGTTTGCCTGCCTGGCAGGCGAAGATGGTCGCGGGAGCATGCCAGTGATTCGGTGCGGAACAGACCAGTGCATCCACATCGGGATCGTCGAGGATACGGCGAAAGTCACCGATTGCCTGCGGCTTCTTGTTGACAGCACCCATTAGCAGGTCGGCGCAGCTTTCGGCACGCTGGCTATCAACGTCACAGACGTACTTGATCTCGACATTGGGCCGCTTGGCAAAGCTGGTGGAAAGTGAGCGTCCGCGACTGAGTCCCATCACGCCGATCACGATCTTCTCACTGGCGGCGGTTGACTGGGCGCTGGCAGTTGCGACCAGGGCAGCCTGGCTGACAGCAGCACTGGTTCCGATGAAACGGCGTCGGCTGATTGAACTGGACATGAACTTTTCCCCTTGGCAAATCAGGACAGCAGGCGGTCGGGTTGTTACATAATTTCCGAAATTGGTCGCGGGTTGCTTACCAGGTGGACCGGACGTCCTTCGGGTGTGTAGAAAATCTTATTGGGGTCGATCCCGAGTTTGGAATAGACCGTGGAAAGGAAGTTTTCCGGACTGAGTACACGTTCGACGGCGGAGAAGCCCTTGCGATCGGTGGCTCCTACCACAACGCCGCCCGGAGTTCCGCCCCCTGCCATTAATACGGACATCGCATTGGCCCAGTGGTCGCGCCCCGCCTTGGTCTGGCCAGAGAGCGTGGAGATCTTGGGCGTGCGGCCGAACTCGCCGAGTGCGATGACCAGCGTGGTGTCGAGCAGTCCTCGTTCATCCAGATCGTTGATCAAGGTCCAGACCGACTGATCCCAGCGTGGCAATCGCTCACGCAGACTGCCGAACAGGTTGGCGTGGCTATCCCAGCCGCCGTCATAGACGGTAACGAAGGGCACACCAGCTTCGACCAGGCGGCGAGCCATCAAGCATTGCTGACCGAACTCATTACGTACGTACTGCTCGCGGACTTCTTCCGTCTCCACGGAAATATCGAACGCTCGCTGAGCTTCGGGCGATGTGACCAGGTCCATCCCCTGCTGGTAATATTCATCGAGGGCATTTACCGGATCGCCGGCCGCCTTGTGATTGATTCGCTTGAGCTGATCCAGCAGCTTGCGAAGGTCGCTGCGCTGTTGGAATTGACCGGTTGTCAAACCGCGTGGAATGGCGACATCGCGAACCTGGAACTCAGCTTTGTCCGGGTTGCCAGGCACAACGAAAGGAGCATGCTTGGCGCCGAGGAAGTTGGGTCCGCCAGAGCGAGACATGCGCGGCATGGAAAAATAGCTGGGCAGCCCATTGTCGCGGCTCAGTTCATGGCTGGCGACCGAGCCCATGCTGGGGTGGAAGCTGACAAAGGCACCGCAGCTGACGGGAATCCGCGGCGGAGAACCGGTCATCATGTAATGATTGCCAGCCCCGTGATTGCCCTGGTTGTGTCGAATCGAGCGGATCAGCGACCACTTGTCCAGCGATCCTGCCAGCTTGGTCATATACTCCGACAAATGGATACCGCTGACGGTGGTCTGTGTGGTAGCAAACTCGCCACGAATCTCCGCTGGCGCGTCGGGCTTGGGATCGAATGTCTCAAAGTGCGTGGGACCGCCATCCATCCAGATCAGGATGCAGTTGGTCGCGGTAGCGTGAACCGTCTTGTCCTGCGGTGCCGCCTCGCCGCGACCGCGTAGAGCATTTACCAGGCCCCCACCCAACAGGGACCCAAGACCCAGCTGAAGGGAATTCCGACGTGTCATGCCCTGGCAGTTTGTTGAGTATTTCATGGTGCTTATCCTTCAATCAGCCATGTATCGCCTAACTGGCACATTCGTTGTCTGTTTGAATTCTAGCTTGCTCCTGCAGGCGCAGCTACATCAAGAACGAAAGCCATTCTATTCATCGGCAGTTCAGACGGTCCCCCGCACCGCTGGCATCGTATATAACCACTAAACAGCAACCAGATTTTAGGGAAAAATACCATGCGCCAGACGACTTGTAGCCTGCTGTTTCTGACCCTGATACTGCTTCCACTCAACCTGCTACCGGCGGCTGGGCCAATCCGGCTGGCACATTTTTCAGCCGATGTAACGATCCCCCTCGGCCATCGTTGCATGGGAGTGCTACCTACCAAGTCCCTGAAGATCGTGGACCCGCTCGAGGTTCACGGATTCGTGCTGCTGGGAGCGGGCCAGCCAATCGTGCTGGCCGCCTTTGACTGGTGCGAAATCCGCAACGGGGCGTTTGACCAGTGGCGAGACAGGCTGGCTAAGGCTGCCGGTACGACTCGCCAGCGAGTGCTAGTGAGCAGCTTGCACCAGCACGATGCGCCGGTGATCGACCTGGAAGCCCAGCAGATGCTCGACACCTTCGGCTTGCAGAACGAACTTTATGATACCACCTTCCATCAACAGACTTTGGAACGAGTTGGGCAGGCAGTGACCGACTGTCTGGAAGAAGCAGAGCTGATCACCCATATCGGGCTGGGCCGCTCGAAAGTCGAGCAGGTTGCTTCCAATCGTCGTGTCGAGTTGCCCGGTGGCCAGGTCAACTATGGTCGCGGCAGCAGCAGCGGTGGGCGCCAGCAGAACGCGGACGCGGACGCGGGGGAAATCGATCCATGGCTCAGAACGATCAGCTTCTGGAATCGTGGCCGCCCGTTGCTGGCGCTCCATAGCTATGCGACTCACCCCATGAGCTACTATGGCCGTGGTGGTGTCAGCTGGGATTTTGTCGGTATGGCCCGCCAGCGTCGCTGGCTGGATGATCGCAGCGTTGCCCAGATCTATGTCTCGGGTTGCAGTGGTGATGTGACAGCTGGCAAGTTCAACGACGGCAGTGAGGAGAAGCGAGCGCTGTTGGCTGACCGTGTCTACCAGGCAATGGTCCGTGCCTGGGATGCGACGCGGAAAGAGAAAGTTCGCGAGGTCGGCTTTCAAAATGTCAGCTTCTCCCTGAATTTCAACGACCATGAGAAATTCACACGGCAGGCGCTGACCACCACGCTGGAGAACAGAGAAGCCGATGTCGAGCAACGAATCATGGCGGCAATGGGACTCAGCAGCCTCGATCGAATAGCTGCCGGCCGCGAGATTGACATGCCCTGCCTGACGCTGGGCGAGGCGCGGATTGTGCTCTTTCCCGGTGAGACGTTTGTTGGCTACCAGTTAATGGCCCAGCAACTGCGGCCTGATAACTTTGTCATGTCCATCGGATTTGGGGAATGCTGGCCGGGCTATATTCCGACCCGGCGGGCCTTCAGTGAGGGCTTTGGACATAGCTGGCGGTGGGTTGCTCCAGGAGCAGATGACCAGCTTGAAGCGGCACTCCGAAAGGCACTCCAGGTCGAGGAGTAACAAGCCGCATCGATCACGGCACGGTCAGCTCGAAGAGGTTCGTCGCTCCGCCCTGCTGGGAGATATAGACGAGCTTTGTGCCATCTGCAGACCAGGAGGGAAAGTCATCGCGAGTTTCATTACTCGTCAGCTGGCTGAGCTTCTTCGTCGCGAGATCCAGCAGGAAGATCTCATGATCTCCATCCCTGACGCTGACAAATGCGATACGTGAGCCGACGGGCGACCAGGCTGGATGAATGTCACGCAGCGGGTGATTGGTCAACTGGGTCAGCTCGGTTCCATCCAGGTTGACGGTAAATAGCTCGTAGTTACCTGTCTTACTGCTGCAAAATACCAGCTTCTTGCCATCCGGTGATGGGTCTGGCCAGCGGTTGTTTGCCGGGATCTCGGTTACCAGCCGGCGGTTCTTACCCTCGTAGTCGACAACGGATATCTGTTGTCCACCCTCCCCCGACTCGGTAAACGCAACCAGCCTGGTGCCGGGAACGAAAGCGGGTCGGCGAGCCGTGCTGCGAGCACCGACGGGCATGTACTGGGCTGTTTTCTTTTCCTGGGTGTCACGAATCATCAGTATCAACTGGGGAGATCCAGCGGACTGGCAATACGCCATATAGCGACCATCCCTCGATATCACCGGGTCAAACAGGTGGTCTGTCGCTTCGAGCAGCAGTTGCTTGTCCTTTCCCGTCTGCAGATCGAGTTGATGCATGAACATGCGACCTGGGTTGGATGACTGGCAGTAGTAGACCGATTCGCCATCCGGAGAATAGCGTGGACTCAGTTTCCAGACGCCGTCGCTGGTCAGCTGGCGCGGTTCAGCGCCGCTGCTGACGCTTGCCAGCATCAGCAGGACCAGCAGGGCTTTACATGAGCGGATCAAATACATGGCTATCCTGGAGTACATTCAGTTCTGCTCGTTGCTGGCCGCTGATCCCCATTTTTTCGAGGATCGTTGTGCCGACCATGGCGGGGGGCAGCGGATTGGTCAGTGGATGCTCTGCTCGCCGGTCACTCATACCGACAACCTGGCCACGTGGCACACCCGCTCCGGCCCAGATTGAGAAGTAGCAATCGTGCCAATGATCGCGCGACCCGATACTGTTGATCCGTGGCGTGCGGCCAAACTCTCCCATCATGATGACAAGGGTTGTGTCGAGTAGCCCACGGTCATCGAGGTCATTCATCAGGGTAGAGAAGACATGGTCGAGCAAGGGGCCATGCCAATCTTCCATTAGCCCAAAATTATCGGCGTGAGTATCCCAGCCGTAATCAGAGAAGCCATAGAGAACCTCGGCATACTGACTCCAGTTGACCTGCACGTAGGGCACACCGGCTTCGACCAGTCGTCGACCGAGCAGGCAACTCTGCCCAAAGGAGGATTGGCCGTATGCCTGGCGAGTTGCCTTTGACTCATCCTCTATATTGAAGGCCTTGTTCGACCGGGCGGAGGTGAGCAGGTTGTATGCCTGTCCATAGAGTGCCGAGAGTTCGGAGGATGCCAGCCCATCGACTCGTCGGGAAGCAGTGTTCAGTTCCTGCTGAAGTTTCCTGCGATCACTTAATCTCCCTGGGCTGAGTCCTTCCAGTAAATCCAGTCCCGGCAGCGTGATTGCTCCGGCCTGGTCACAGTGGATCATGAAGGGGTCGTGATGTCGTCCCCAGACATTGCCCCCGGCAGCCAGGCTGGGACCGCGGCCGTCACCAATTGGCCCCTTGGCAAGTGAAACAAAGCTGGGTAGGCCATGCCGCCGAATCGAGCGCGAGACAATGGAACCGTAATTGGGCTGGTAGCCGGCGGGAGCGCCGTTTCCTGTTTCCCCACCGTCGGTCGGCAGGTATCCACTCATCATGGTCGACATGGCGATCAGGTGGTCGCCACTATGGTTCACATTCGTGCGGACGACAGTGTACTTGTCGCTGATGGCTGCAGACTTGGGCAGCAACTCGGAAAAGTGAACACCTGGTGTGCGGGTCTGGATGGCAGCGAAGGGACCGCGGTATTCCGCGGGTGCTTTGGGCTTGGGATCAAACAGGTCGATATGACTGGGGGCACCGATCAAGTTCACGAATAGCACGGACTTGGCACTGGCATCGGCCGCCGCTTCTGCTGCTGGCTGGGCGCCGAGCAGGCTGACGAGCGGAAGTGTGGTCCCAATTTTCAGCAGCGATCGCCGTGAAAGCTGATTTCCACACGTCTTGATCGGGTTGGACCCGAGATTCAGAATTGCCATTTTAGCACCATGGCCGAGCGTCAACTGAGAATGTCGTGAACCACCCGGGCCTTGCGCCCGTTGGTGATTGTCTGCTCCTGTCCATTATGGAAGTAGACCAGG
>Ga0209403_10004415_pt1 | contig 15345 bp, 14 predicted proteins | sample ArcticOcean_MG_C_8_FD_187440 | JGI IMG/M metagenome (GOLD analysis project Ga0209403, IMG submission 187440) | Marine microbial communities from western Arctic Ocean - ArcticOcean_MG_CB11_86 (SPAdes) (version 2) | ecosystem: Environmental > Aquatic > Marine > Oceanic | place: Arctic Ocean... | reverse complement strand
CCTCCTGATTGGCCTCCGTATTGCCGAGCTTGTCGGTCCGCTCGCGAGTTTTGGGTCCGGGGCCATCATCCGCCTTCTCTCGTGCGAATCGAATCGCACCCGACAGGAGATCGCCATCGATCAGCTGGTCGACCAGGCCAAGTTCAAACGCCTTCGGTGCTTTGATCGGGCGGCCGCCCACGAGCATTTCGACTGCCGCTTCAATACCAATCAATCGAGGAAGCCGCTGGCTGCCCTCAGCGCCCGGAATGATGCCCAGGTTGACCTCAGGCTGCCCCATTCCGGCATCGGCACTGGCCACCCGATAATGTCCAGCCATGGCCAGTTCGAGTCCGCCACCCAGAGCTGTACCATGCATCGCCATGACGATCGGTTTCGGACAGTCTTCGATAGCTCGGAGGAGATCATGAATGTCGGGCCCACCCGCCGGCCCTTTGCCCGCCGCGACCTCTTCCAGCGCTAAAGCATAGGAGATATGTCCAGTGCCGGCGCCGTTCCATTCCTCGGGCACCAGCATGCCGAGGAACCCGAGCTCCCCCATGCGGCGGATCGCGTCCTCGGGGAATTCAGCGGTGCGGTCCCACTCCGGCGCGTTAGGCACGAGTTCGCCCTGTGAGAAATCGCGGGCCGTGTCACGGACCATTTCCTGTTCTTCGGTGAGGATCATGGGTCTTGGCCTAGCCGTCGGATGTCAAAGATGTCCCGAAAAAGAATACCAAACCACCCCCACCCTACTCTCCCCCTGCCAGGGGGGAGGGAATAGATTGGAGCCACTCCCGCCCACCTCTCACCCTATCAAGGAGGGAAATAGTTGGGGGGTGTGTTGTTTTTTTCTGCAACTACAGCGCCTTCACCTCAGGGACATGTATTTCCATCTGCTCCATCGGATTTCGCAATGCTGCCCCAAATCCTTCCGCCGAAATCTCGAAAACATCGCCGGGACATGTCGTCACATCCGCGGAATAGCTGAGTGTCGCGGTCCCGAAGAAATGGCAGTGCAGATCACCCGGCCGGCGGAAGTTCGGGTATTTGAAGTGATGGTGTTCCAGGTTCGAGAGGGCGTGCGACATGTTCTCTTCACCGCTCGCGAACGGCGCTTCCCATACCACTTCGTTGCCACGACAGAGCCGGACGTGACCCTGGACGTCGCGCGGCAGTTCGCCGAGCAAGAGTTCGGGGCCGTAAGCGCAAGCCCGCAGCTTAGAGTGGGCCAGATAGAGGTAGTTCTGCCGCTCCATGACATGATCGGAGAACTCGTTGCCGATCGCGAAGCCGAGCCGCCAGGGCGCACCGTCGTCGGCGATGACGTAGATGCCGACGATCTCCGACTCCTCACCGCCGTCGAGTGCGAATTCTGGCAACGGAAACGCCTGTTCCGGTGCTATCACGCAACGACCGTCACCCTTGTAGAACCATTCCGGCTGGACGCCGACTTCGCCGGGGGGTGGTTTGCCGCCTTCCAGTCCCCATTCGAAAATACGCATCGAATCGCTCTTCGGTTCGCCGGATTCGGCGGCGGCATGCATCGCATCGCGCGCGCTGGCACTGCCGAGATGCGTCAATCCCGTACCGGTAATCAACCACCGGGCCGGATCGGGATGATCGACCGGCGGCAGGACCCGCCCCTCGTCACGGACGATCCCATAATCGATAAATTCTTCGGTGAGGCGGGACTCAACGAGCGCCGCGAGCCCTGAGCCCGCGTCAATCGCTTCACGCGCCAGGTCGTAGACCGACTGCACGCGCGCCACAATCCTGAGCCGCAAGCCGTCTTCCTCGGCGACCGCGACCCGGCGTTCGCCCTCCGATGTCAGGAACTGTACCAGGCGCACAGCCGCAATCCCGGGGTCTACGACCCGCGATAGGCGGTAATCTCGATCTCGACCTTCATGCGCGGGTCGACGAGACGCGCCTCGACCGTCGTGTTGGCCGGATTAATTCCTTTGAAGTGCTCACCGAGAACCGGGGCAATCGCCTTGAAGTCATCACGATCAGCAAGATAGACGACGATACGCACGACATCGCTGAGGCTGAATCCGGCCTCGTCCAGCAGCCAGTTGATGAGCTTGAAGGCCTGATGAGCCTGTTCGGCCGGATCTTCGGAAATGCTGTCGGTATCGGGGTCATATCCCGTACAGCCGGACGCAAATACCCAGTCACCCTGTACTACGGCTCGTGAGAAACTGGCAATCTTCTCGAAGGGCGAACTGGTCGAAACGAGTTTCCGGTCCATCGCATGATTCTCCTATGAAAGTCGCTCGACCGCGATGGCTGTCGCCTCACCGCCTCCGATGCAGAGCCCGGCGATCCCGCGTTTCACATCCCGCTGGGCCATCGCACCGAGCAACGTGGTCATGATGCGCGCGCCCGTGGCGCCGAGAGGGTGGCCCAGCGCGCAAGCACCGCCGTGCACGTTGACCTTATCGTGGCTCAGCCCGAGATCGCGCATCGCGACCATGGTGACCACGGCAAAGGCCTCGTTGACCTCGTACAGATCAGCTTCGTCAGCCTGCCAGCCGACCTTGTCGAGCAATCTCTCGATGGCGCCAACCGGGGCGGTGGTGAAGCGCTCCGGCGCATTGGAATTCGTGGCGTGTCCGAGGATACGTGCCAGAGGGGTGATTCCCCGGCGCTCGGCTTCGGACTCGCGCATCAGCACCAGGGCCGCGGCGCCGTCAGAAATCGCGCTTGAGTTCGCCGCCGTCACCGTGCCGTCCTTGGCGAAGGCCGGGCGCAGCTTTGGGACATTCTCCGGATCGACGGAGAACGGATGCTCGTCCCGCGCCACCGTCGTCTCGCCCTTGCGTGTCTTCACGGTGACGGGCGTGATCTCCTTATCGAACCAGCCCTCCTCCGTGGCCTTGCGGGCGCGCTTGAGGGATTCGATTGCGTAGGCATCCTGCTCGTCGCGCGAGAACTGGTAGTCCTGTGCCGTTTCATCGGCATAGGTGCCCATCAACCGGCCCGGGTCGTAGGCATCCTCCAGTCCATCGAGGAACATGTGGTCCTTGATCTCGCCATGGCCCAGGCGCAAGCCATTGCGTACTTTCTGCATCAGGTACGGCGCGTTGCTCATGCTTTCGAGGCCGCCGGCGACGACGATGTCATCAGTGCCGACCTCGATGAGATCGTTGCCCAGCATCGCGGCCTTCATCCCGGAGCCGCACATCTTATTAATCGTCAGGGCGCCGACTTCTACCGGAATGCCGGCATAGATCGCCGCCTGACGAGCTGGAGCCTGCCCGAGACCGGCCGGCAGCACGCAGCCCATGATAACTTCGTCCACGTCCTCCGGCGGCACGCCAGCGCGCTCGAGGGCCGCCTTGATCGCCGCCGCGCCGAGTTCAGGCGCCGTAGACGCGCTCAATCCACCCTGAAAGTCGCCGAGCGGGGTACGCGCCATGCCGGCGATGACGATTGGGTCTTGATCACTCATGTCGTTCTCCTTGCACTAAACTTTGATTCGCGCGTGTCTCATTCACGAGTCAATGGGACACGCGCGAAGTATCAGGGGGCCGCGCGCGAGATATCAGGCAACTTCGCGCTGAGCGCGTTTCGGCCGCTGCAACAGTTCGCCGCCACAGTTGGGACAGATATGGTTCATACCATCGGAGCAGTCACGGCAAAACGTACATTCGTAGCTGCAAATATGGGCCTCAGCACTCCAATCGAGTCCGGTCTCACAACGTTCACATTTTTCTCTCATTTCCAGAGGCATTACGCAGTCTCCTCAAACAATTCGCGGCCGATCAGCATGCGGCGGATTTCACTGGTCCCGGCGCCGATCTCATAGAGCTTGGCATCCCGCAACAGGCGGCCCGTCGAAAATTCATTGATGTAACCGTTGCCACCCAGGCACTGGATGGCTTCGAGGGCCATCCACGTGGCTTTCTCCGACGCATACAGGATGGCGCCGGCAGCGTCTTTGCGCGTGGTCTGGCCCCGATCGCAGGCCTTGCCGACGGCGTACACGTAGGCCCGGCAAGCGTTCATCGTCGTGTACATGTCGGCGAGCTTGCCCTGCATGAGCTGGAATTCGCCGATCGCCTTGCCGAACTGCTGGCGGTCGTGCACGTAGGGAATGACGACATCCATGCATGACTGCATGATCCCGAGCGGCCCGGCGGCGAGCACGGCGCGCTCATAGTCGAGGCCGCTCATCAACACCCCGACGCCCCCGCCGGGTGTCCCGAGGATATTTTCTTCCGGCACTTCGCAATCCTGGAAGACGAGTTCGCAGGTATTGGAGCCCCGCATGCCAAGCTTGTCGAGTTTCTGGGCCGTCGAGAATCCCGCGAAATTCTTCTCGATTATGAAGGCAGTGATGCCGCGCGAGCCCGCATCGGCGTCGGTCTTGGCATAGACGACGATGACGTCCGCATCGGGGCCATTGGTGATCCACATCTTGGTGCCGTTCAGCACATAGTGGTCGCCCCTCTTGTCTGCGCGCAGGCGCATGCCGACAACGTCGGAGCCGGCACCCGGCTCACTCATGGCCAGCGCACCGACATGGGTGCCGGATATCAGATCGGGTAGATAGTGTTTCTTCTGCACCGCGGTGCCATTGCGGTGGATCTGGTTGACGCAAAGATTGGAATGCGCCCCATACGACAGGCCGACGGACGCCGAGGCGCGGCTGATCTCCTCCATCGCCACGACGTGTTCGAGGTAACCCATGCCGGCGCCGCCGAACTCCTCTTCGACCGTGACGCCGAGGAGGCCCAGCGACCCCATCTTGGGCCACAGGTCCATGGGAAACTCATTGGTCTCGTCGATTTCCGCGGCCCGGGGCGCTACCTCGTCGGCCGCGAAGCTCATCACGGAGTCGCGCAGCAGGTCAGCTGTATCGCCAAGGTCAAAATCGAGTGTGGGCCAGCTATTCGGGATCATTGTGTACCAACTTTAGCGTATTTTCCCGCCGTGTGAATGATCTGGGGTCGGACCTGAGGTCCGACCCCAGATCATTCCCGGTCGGCGTTGTCGGGCGTGTCCGGCAGGAGCATCAGGGTTTCCAGCGCGACGGCACAAAGCCGCTCTTCGCCCTTGTCGAGCGCATAGACCTTGGCCTCGCACACGGTGAGTGTCCGACCGGGTTTGACGACCACGCCCCGGGCGATCAAGGCTTCTCCCTTGCCCGGTGCGATGAGATTGAGCTTGTACTCGACGGTCAGCACGCTGTCGGTTGCCGTTGCCAGGCTATAGGCCGAGTAGCCGCAGGCGTTGTCGGCGATGGCGCCAACGGCCCCGCCGTGAAAGTAGCCATGCTGCTGGCCGAGTTCGGGCCGCCAGGGTAGGCGAACCTCGGCCCTGCCCGGTTCAACGACAGCAAGTTCGGCCCCGATATGACGCATGAACGCCTGACGGTCGAAGCTGGCGCGAACGCGCGCCTCGAAATCTGGATCCCTTGAGGCAAAACCGGTCATCGCAGGTGGCGCCTCAGAGCAGGAACCAGGCCCCGAGACCGAGGAAGGCGAAGAAGCCCACGATATCGGTCACGGTGGTCACGAATACGGTGGCGGCGACGGCCGGATCCACGCCGAACCGGCTGAAGCCGAGCGGAATGAGGATTCCAGCAAGGGCGGCGACCATCATGTTGATGATCATGGCGGCGGCGATGACACCGCCAAGCGCGGCGCCGCCAAACCAGAACGCCGCAATGGCCGCCACCAGGGCTGCGAACAGCACGCCATTGATGAGTCCCACGACCAACTCTTTGCTGACCACGCGGAAGGCGTTGGTCACGGTCAAATCGCGCGTGGCCAGCGCGCGGACCGTCACGGTCATGGTCTGGGTCCCCGCATTACCGCCCATCGACGCGACGATCGGCATCAGGATGGCCAAGGCGACGATCTGCTCGATGGTTGCCCCGAACAGCGAGATCACGATGGAGGCGAGCACGGCCGTACCGAGGTTCACCAACAGCCAGAGAAATCGCCGCTTTGTCGTCTCGGCAACGGTCCAAAAGATGTCGCTCTCACCCACCCCCGCGAGGCGCATGATGTCTTCCTCAGCTTCCTCATGGATGACGTCGACCACGTCATCCACCATGATCACGCCGATCAGGCGATTGGAGTCGTCAACCACACCAGCAGACGCGAGGTCGTATTGCTGGAAGTAATAGGCCACGTCTTCCTGGTCCATCTCCACCGGGATGAGAACGGGTTCCGTTTCCATGATATCGCCGATGAGGACCGGACGCCTGGAACGCATGGCACGGAAGAGCGGAACCGTGCCCATCGGATGATGCGAGGGATCGACCACGAAAATCTCATAGAATTCGTCTGGAAGATCATCGGTGCGGCGCATGTAGTCGATGGTCTGACCGACGGTCCAATAGGCCGGAATCGCCACGAAATCCCGCTGCATGAGACGGCCGGCGCTGTCCTCGGGAAAAGCAAGACCTTCTTCGATCTGCAAACGTTCGAAGGCGGGAAGCGCCTGCAGGACCTCGCGTTGCTCGTCTTCATCGAGATCTTCAATGACATCGATCGCGTCGTCGACATCGAGTTCCGCCATGGCGGCCGCAACGTCTTGCACGCCGAGATGCTCGACCACATCGTCGAGCAAGGCATCGCCGAGATGCGGCAACACCTCGGACACCACGAAATTGCGGATGACGTCAACCAGGACCCGGCGTTCGTCAGGCTCGAGCTGCTCCACCAGATCGGCGACATCGGCCGAGTGGAGCTGCTCGACCAGTCTCCTGATACCATCGACATCGCCGGCGTCGATGGCCTGGATCACCGCCTGAACCTGATCCGGTGTTAAACCCAGCGAATCTTCAAGAGACGCCTCCGGTTCGGCGATCCCGGTCGGCGCATCAGTCATGATGTCACAGCGCCCTGGGCTCAGGCCACGTCGCGCGGCGGCAGGTTGGGTTGGGTGTAAGCCGCATCGGCGTGAGCTTGCGCGTCCACGGTCGCCAACGCCGCCATGTTCACAAGGCCCCGTACCGTAATCGAAGGCGTGACGACATGCGCGGCATGCGCCATGCCGACCAGGATCGGCCCCACGGAGAGGCCGCCGGTCATCACCCGGGAAAGGGAAAATGCGATGTTCGCCGCATCGAGCGACGGCATGACCAGAAGGTTGGCGCCACCCGATAGCCGGGAATTGGGGAACAGGCGCTCTCGCACGCGGGGATCCAGTGCGGCGTCCGCAGTCATTTCGCCCTCGACCTCCAAATCCGGAGCGAATTCAACCGTCAGCTCAAGAGCCCGGCGCATCATGCGCGCCGATTCATGGTCCGACGACCCGAAGCTCGAATGAGAGACAAGTGCCACCTTAGGCTCAATCCCGAACAGGCTGACCATTTCTGCCGAGAGAATGGCGTGCTCTGCGATCTGTTCGGGACCCGGTGCGTAGGTCACATTGGTGTCCGTCATGAAGAGAGAATTGTTCTGACTCACCAGGAGCTGAAGGGCCGTGGCTCCACGGACGCCATCGCGCAATCCGATGATATTCATCACATCGTGCAGGTGACGGTCGTAGCGGCCAACCGTGCCGCAGATCAACGCGTCGGCATCTCCGCGAACGACGGCCAGCGCCCCGATCACCGAGGCCCGGGTTCGAACGGTGGTCCGTGCCGCATCCGGCGACACACCGCCGCGCTCCATGAGCTTGTGATAGTGCGTCCAATAGTCACGATAGCGGGGATCGTCCTCCGGATCCGTGATCGCGAAATCCTTGCCGGGGCGAATACGCAGGCCGAGTCGGCCGATCCGCGATTCCACCACCTGCTGCCGTCCAATGATCTGTGGCTCGGCCAGGCCCTCGTCGATGATGATCTGGATCGCGCGCAGGACGCGCTCGTCTTCGCCCTCGGCGAAGACCACGCGCCGCGGATCGCTTTTGGCACGTTCGAAGACCGGCCGCATGATCATCCCGGTGCGATAGACATAGCGATCGAGACGGTTCTGATATTCCTGCCAGTCCTCGATCGGTCGGGTGGCCACGCCGCTCTCCATGGCCGCTTTGGCGACCGCCGGCGCGATGGTGGAGATCAGGCGGGGGTCGAAGGGTTTGGGAATGAGATAATCCGCGCCGAATTGCAGGGACTCGCCTTCGTAGGCCCGCGCCACGATATCTGAGAATTCCGCCTTGGCGATATCGGCGATCGCCCGCACGCAGGCGAGCTTCATCTCATCGTTGATCGTCGTTGCACCGACGTCCAATGCGCCGCGGAACAGGAATGGAAAACACAGCACGTTGTTGACCTGATTGGGGTAGTCGGAGCGACCCGTGGCTATGATCGCGTCCGGCCGCACCGCCATTGCCTCTTCGGGCATGATCTCCGGCGTCGGATTGGCGAGGGCCAGGATCAGGGGGTTCGGCGCCATTTTCTTGACCATTTCGGGCTTGAGCACTCCGCCGGCGGAGACGCCGAGGAAGATGTCCGCCCCTTCGATCGCATCGCTGAGCGTGCGCGCCGGGGTATCGATGGCCCAGGCCGACTTGTAGGGATCCATATCCGCGTCGCGTCCCGTGTAGACGACGCCTTCCTTGTCGGTGACGGTGATGTTTTCACGTTTCACGCCGAGAACGACCAGCAACCCGAGGCAGGCCAGTGCCGCCGCGCCGGCGCCCGAACAAACCAAGCGCACCTCTTCGACCTTCTTGTCAACGACGCGCAGGGCATTGTACACGGCGGCCCCCACGCAGATCGCCGTGCCGTGCTGGTCGTCATGAAATACCGGAATACCCATGCGTTCGCGCAGTTTCTGCTCGATGATGAAGCACTCGGGCGCCTTGATGTCCTCGAGATTGATGCCGCCAAAGGTCGGTTCGAGAGCCGCAATGATCTCGATCATCTTGTCGGGATCGGTCTCATCGATCTCAATATCGAAGACGTCAATCCCGGCGAACTTCTTGAACAGAACCCCCTTGCCCTCCATCACCGGTTTGGAAGCAAGCGGCCCGATCGCGCCCAAGCCAAGAACCGCGGTCCCATTGGTGATCACCCCGACCAGATTTCCACGGGCAGTCATGTTGACCACTTCTTCAGGGTTCTCCGCGATGAGCTCGGAGGCCGCCGCAACACCCGGGGAATAGGCAAGCGCGAGATCACGCTGGTTTGCCAGGTCCTTGGTCGGGGTCACGCTGATCTTCCCGGGAGTCGGGAACCTGTGATACGCGAGCGCGACTTCTTTCAGATCGCCTGCCACTTCCGCCTCCTAGACATCATAAAAAAACCGATACGAGAGCACACCGGAAAGCCCCTAGAGCAGATCGGGTTCAAATGAAAACACTTCGTGATCCCATTTGAGCGCCTCAATTTTCTCTGGGCCGCCGATGCACACCAGCAGTATAGCGTTCAATGCCCGTGCAATCCCGTCAGCCTTGAGGATTATTCAGAAAAGACGAAGCCCGCGGCAAATCTGCCGCGGGCTCAGAAATTGGTGCGGTCGAGAAGACTCGAACTTCCACGGGCTCTCACCCACAGCGACCTCAACGCTGCGCGTCTACCAGTTCCGCCACGACCGCTCATCGATGGCCGGAGATACCAAATCGCAACCACTCACGCAAGAACCGCCCTGTTAACTCGGTCCGCTTTTTTCGTCGCGCATTACCGCGCACCACTTTGGGCCCGCGCGCGTTCTTCGGATGGAAAACGCCTCAATCAGTCTCCGGATTTCGTCACGTTTTCGGTGATGGAGACACCGAGGTTCTCGCCCACGACCATCACCTCGCCCCGTGCGATGAGTCTGTTGTTGGCGTAAACCCAGCAATCATCCTCAGTTGTGGCATCGAGCTCAATGACGGCGCCACGACCCATTTTTAGGAGCTGGTGGATCGGCATCTGGGATCGACCGAGCACCACGGATAATTCGACCGCAACGTCCTGAACGGCACGATCCTCGAATTTGCTCAGATCCGGCCGCGCGACCCCGGCCACCATCGTCTCGGCAACCTCGCCGCCGCTTTCACCCAGGATGTCGTCGATCGACGGGCCATCCCCGCCACCTGCGTCATCCTCGAACAACGCGTCGATCGAATCCTCGCTGGCCTCTTCGTCGCCGGCACCGGCATCCGCCGGCGCATCGTCGTCGGCCTGAGCCATGATCGCGTCGATATCTGAATCACTATCTGACATGGTTCGCCCCGTACCACTCTGTGGTGTCGTGCAATCTTGATCCTAGAATCGCCTGAACATGCTTAGCAAATGGTTAATGCGGGGTGGAAAAGACGGGAATACCCTGCACTCTAGGGCAATGGCCGGCTTTGGCGGCCGGCCTGGGCTCTAATTCCCCCTAACCCGGTATATGTCCATATTATGGGTAGCGACATTCGCATCGAAAATAAGTCCTGGTGCGACACACTTGCTGTGCTTGGGGAGATCGCAGTTGAGCTGAGACAGCCCGACCCACAACAGTGTGTGCGGATTTACGATCATGGTGAACAGGAACAAGATCAGGCCAACGCTTACGAGCATGACCTCAGGGGCATATTCTCCAATCAGATTTCGCATTTCAGCCATGTTTTGTTGCTGACAGGAATTTATCATCGGACCGACAGTGACGATGGATCCTATTGGCCAATGAGATTCAGTGTCCGGAGCACGTCATCCACCTTCTGCTTGTGGTCCTCCGACAGTTCATGTCCTGGAATTCGTGGCGCACCAAAATCCCATCCCATGCGGTTCAGCATGTAGAACACGGCATTCGGGACCGGCTCGATATGAATGATATCGAACAGCGGCAGGCATTCCAGGTAGATGTCCCTGGCCTTCTCGTGATCCCCGTTCTCCCAAGCAGTTTGAATGGCGACAAGCCTGTCGGGAACGATGTTCGCGGCAAAGGTGAGCACGCCGGGGGAGCCGAAGGCGAACCCGAACAAGATATGATGTTCGGACTTCGGCATGACTTTGATTTTGCTCGATAGGCGGCGGACCACCTCCGGGAATTCGTCGATGTTGCTCTGCTTGAGGCCAGCGTAGTTGGGAACCACGTCGGTGACCCGGTCCATGGCATCCACGCCCAGGTTGATCCCGGCCCGTGCCGGATTGTTGTAGAATACCAAGGGAATCTTGGTCCCCTCCGCGACGGCCTTCTAGTAGAGGTAAAGGCCTTCCTGATCTGGTGTCGAGAAGAAGGGCTGGATCAGAAATTCCGAGTGGGCACCCACGTCCTCTGCGATCTGAATCATCTCGATGGTATCCCGCGGATCGGGCCTCCCGGCATACGCGGTAACAAACGCGCGGTCGCCGATCTCTTCGACTGGAATTTCGAGCAGGCGCCGGTATTCTTCCCGGGTTGTCTGCATCGACTGGCCTGTGGCGGCAGCCGGCTGGATGAAGCGTATTCCGTTGTCCGTCAACCAATTGATGTGCCGACGGTACTCCTCCTCGTTGACCGAACCATCAGCGTTCTAAGGCGTCGGATTTACGGCTCCGATCCCACCCACTTCATAACTCATAGCGTGTCCAATCCTATTGATTTGTTGGCGTCACATTTCCCGTCTCAGGCCAGCACGCGGTGAATCCATTCGGCGGCGACAAGAGCCTTGTCATCATCGCCGTACGGGGCGGCGACCTGCGCCCCAAGAGGCAGCCCATTCGGCCCCTGTCCAGACGGCACCGTCACCGACGGTCCATACATCACCGTCCAAATCTTGCAGAAGGTCGGATCACCGGTGCCCTCCTCCCGGACCGGTGCCTCCCCCGTCGCGGGCAGGGACAGCACGACGTCGTAGTCCTTCATCATTTCGGCAAACAGCGCCCGGCACGTCACGGCTTGCTTCAGCGCCGCCCGATAGCCTTCCCCGGTCCGTGCCTCGCCCATGGCCAACAACTCCTTGAGACGCGGGCTCAGCAGACTCGGGTACATCTCACGCTCGAACGTGAGGGTGCGCCACATCTCGAAGCCGACCAGCGTGTCTATCGCATCCTCCAGTTGATCGAATTCCGGCGGCAGCGAGATTTCGTCAATGTTGGCTCCCGCCTTGGATAGCCGCGAAACGGCCTCCTCAATCGCCGCCTGCGCGTAGTCATCGGCCTTGGACCACTGCGGCGTGCGGCAGAACGCAATCCGCGGCGCCGCTTTGACAGCATCATCGAGGTCGATCGGCTCAAATTCCCACAATGTCGTGGCAAGCAGCATCGCGTCTTCAACGGTCTTGGACAGAATGCCGACCGTATCCATCGACGGCGCCAGAGGCTTCATGCCGCTCACGTTGATGGCGTGAAACGATGGCTTGTAACCAATGATGCCACAATAGGCAGCGGGCCGGATGACGGAACCCGTGGTCTGCGAGCCGATGCCGATCGGCGCCATGCCGGCCGCCACGGCCGCGGCGGATCCCGCCGAAGAGCCGCCCGGCGAGCGTGAGAGGTCGTGCGGGTTATGGGTCTTGGGAGGATGCTGGGTGGCAAACTCGGGCGTCACCGTTTTGCCGAGTATGACGCCCCCCTTCTCCCGGATCATGGCGACGATGGCCGAGTCCTGCGGCGGCTGATGATTGCGGTAGATGGGCGAGCCATAGGCCGCCGGCATATCGTAAGTGTCGAATACGTCCTTGATCGCGATCGGCACACCGTGAAGCGGTCCGCGTGCCGGCTCGCGGTCACGGATGCGGGCCTCGTCCATGGACGTGTCCCGGTCGACATAGACGAAGGCCTCGATCTCGGGTTCGCGCGTCTCGATCTGCTCCAGATATGCCCCGGTCAGGATTTCCGAACGCAGATCGCCCAATGCAATGCGCCGCGCCGCTTCGGCAGCCGTCAGCGTGTGCAAGTCCGCCATCCTCTATTTCTCCTCCTTCAAATTATGCTAGCCAACCGACTACGCAGCCGACTGGCCGTATCCCCAGCAGTCATGTTCAACCGCGTGAAAGAAGTCCTCAAGCGCCCGGTTGAAGGCCTGAGGCTCCTCGATATTGAGATTGTGGCCTGACCACGGAAGCACGAGAAGACCGGCGCGAGGCATGTGCCGGTGCATGAAGAGAGTCGGTTCGATGGCCGGTGTATCGACATCACCAGCCATCAGGAGCGCTGGCACGTCGAAGTTCTCAAAGGCGTCCATTTGCGAATAAACCGACGCCCGATCGGTGAACACACCGCGAAGTGTGTGGGCGGCTCCCTTTGCCGAGTGTTTTGCGAGCCGAGCCCTGAAGGCCTCCCAGCCTCGCGGGTCCTTGACCTTGAACGGCACCCGCACGCCATCCTCGGCGAGGCTCATGGCCATCTTCTCTGCGCCGTTCTCATCGAATGCGGCCGCCCGCGCCTCAATCCCTTCCAGAACGGCCGCGCGATTCTCGAGGTCGGATCCGTGACCGCCTGAGCCGACCATCAGTGACAGTGTGCGGTCGGGATTGACCAGCGCATAGTTGAGCACCGCGTAGGACCCCATCGACACACCCACGAGATGCGCTTGATCGATACCCAGATGATCCATCAACTCACCGATATCCTGAGAGGCGCGTGCCTGCGTGTACTTGTCCAGATCCTCCGGGATGTCGGATGGCGGAAAACCGCGAGCCGCATAGGTGATACAACGGTAACGACGGCCGAAGTAATCGAGCTGCGGCTCCCACGTCTCGTAGTTGTCGCCGAATTCATGGGAGAACACGATCGCATCACCCGTGCCCACCTCTTCGTAGTAGATCTTCACGCCGTCGCTGGTGGTCATATGAGGCATGGCTTAGGCTTCCCTTCAGAGGTTTATTGGAAAAATGGTGTCAGACACCATTTGTTTGAGCCCGGTCCAGAAAGTCTCGGGCACCGGTGGCCAGAAGGTTGTCGGCCATCTCGTAGAAAAAGCGCACGCCGCGGTCGATATTGGCACCGACATTCGCCCGGTTAACCAGCAGCCCGGCAGTCCGGTCCGCTCCCAGAATGGCATCGATGGCACCGTCGATGGCCTCTTGCACATCCTTGGGCCGCTCTTCGCCCTCAGCCAACAGATGGAGGTCGTGACCCATGTCCTGGGCAAGATCGCCACCGCCAATGAAGAACACGTCGATACGGTCGATCTTGAGAATTTCAGGCAAATTCTTGACCCCGGCGCGCGACTCGATGATCACGACCACCAGCTTATCTTTGTGATCCAGAGGCCGCGCGTAGCGCACCGTGTCGACGACCTGTTGCGCATCCTGTGGGGTATGCACGAAAGGCACGATGAGACCGTCGATGCCCCGGTCGAGATACCGCGTGAGCAACCAGGGAAGATTGGTCTCAGGCCGCACGATCGAGGCGATACCACTCACCCGCGCTGCGCGCGCTAGGTCCTCGACATCACCAAAAGACGGCGAGCCACGCTCGCAATCAATGAACACGCCATCGAACCCGAGCCCGCCGATCTTCTCGACGAGGCTTGGCGCGACATGATTCGGATTGACGAACAGCACCGGTTCGTTGGCGGCGAGCTTCTTCTTCACGCGCTGGCTCATCCCGCTCCATCCCTCTCCAATTGACTCGCTCTATTTAGCTGACGTTCAGAGTTACAAAGTTTCGGGGGGCAGAGAGGCTGTGGTCCCTGCCCTGAATGCGTCTTGAGCTTCCCTTCCGCACACTTCCCCGTGGCGAAGCAGCGCCACGGGGAAGTGTGCGGATGTCAGGGAAAAATCTACCCTACATCTTCATGTTTGCCGGTAGCGTCACCCGGCTGGGATCGATTTCCCTCAGCAACTCAGGGCAGAACCATTTGTTGAAGTCGAAGGCGTTCACGTCCTTCAACCGTTTCTGGTTCACCAATTGCTGCAGGACTTCCCTGGTTTTGTCGAACGACTGCTGGTCGAGCGCTACCTTGTACGAGAGCTTGGGGTAGAGCTCGTCCATCAGATCGGGCGACAGGTTAAGAAATTCACCGACGATCTTCTTGGTGTCCGCCGGATCGTTCACGATGTGATCGTTGGCCTCGATCATCGACTTCATGAATTTCTTCGCATTGTCGTGATTATCCTTGATGAACTTGCGGTTCATGTAGATGAACACGACGTCGTAGAGACCGACCTGCTTGTTGTCGACCAGGATATGGGTTCCCGGAATCGCGAGCGTCGCACGCGACAGCCATGGTTCCCAATTCGCGAAGGCGACGATATCTCCGCGCTCAATGGCCGCGGCTATCTCGGGCGGCTCGACGTTGACCACGCCCTTGTTGTAGGCGTCGTAGTTGAGCTTGTGGTGGTCGAGAACCGCCTGCCACAAGGTCTCCGATCCGGTGCCCAAAGTCACGCCAATCATCTGGCCCTTGAGGTCCGAGATTTTCTTGATCTCTTTCTTGGCCACAATGCCGTACCAACGGTCGAGGGTGACGATCTGCGCCGCAGCACAGATGTTGTTGTCGACCAGATGGTTGTTGATACCCGCCAAGGCCGCCGCCATCGACGCGTTCGACTGATTGTCGATAA
>Ga0209403_10004412_pt1 | contig 15348 bp, 18 predicted proteins | sample ArcticOcean_MG_C_8_FD_187440 | JGI IMG/M metagenome (GOLD analysis project Ga0209403, IMG submission 187440) | Marine microbial communities from western Arctic Ocean - ArcticOcean_MG_CB11_86 (SPAdes) (version 2) | ecosystem: Environmental > Aquatic > Marine > Oceanic | place: Arctic Ocean... | reverse complement strand
TCAAACTTAGGATCTTTTACATTTTTTTTTGTAAAATTTCTTCTTGTGTTTTCAATAATAAGTTTTTCAAATTCAAGTTCTGGAATTTCAATTACTTTATTTATAGAATATCTTTCTTGTTGTAATAATTTTTTTGCTGAATTTATTGTAGTTCTAACAGTAGTACCAGCTTTATTATCAAAAAGTTTTACGATAGTTACATTTCCATCTATTAACCAATCGTCTTTTAAAAATTGTTCTAAACCACCTTGTCTGTATTGATCTACACTATCCATTAATTGACTGAAATCTATTTGCTTATTATGTTGAATTTTATTTGTTAATATCTTTTTATTTGCTTCAACAAAATCTAAAACTTTTTGTTGAATTTTATTTGTTAAGCTGCTGCTTGATGATTCTCCATATTTATAAACATCATAATTAAGATTTATTAAGTCTGCTAATCTTCTAGCACCAGGAGTTAAAGACGATCCTTTAGTTGTATTTGCTTTTAACCACTTACTCTCAAATTCATTCTTTTGAAATTCAAGATCATCTGAAAGTTTTGCAGATTTAACATCACCACCAAATTTAACTTCTGAAACATCTATTTTATTTGCTTCAACAAAATCTAAAACTTCTTGTTGAGTTACTGATTTTTTATCTTTTAAAAAACTTTCAAGATCTAACCATTTAAGCTCATTCTCTTTAACGCCTGGAGTATTCTTAATTGTATTATAAATTTGTTCGCCACTTCCTCTAACTGTAACTTTATTAGCTGCGTCTATTACAGCTGATTTAAAAATTGGAACTTTAGATATTGCAGTAGTAATAGCTTTAAGTGGATTACCTTCAGCTTCATTACCAGCTGTTAATCCAACTGTAGCGGCAGTAGTTCCAGCCATAGCTGGAATATATCTCTTCATAAATTTAAACCCATCTATGATACCTGGTATGGCAGCAGAAAATGCTCCATACTCTAATGCCTGGACCACTTCATCTGCAATCTTATCTTCTGGAGTATTTGGTAATATTCCAATTAGATTTTTTAATTCAATAATATCTTTTGACCAAAACTCTTGAGCAAAGGTACTACTTACATTATCGCCAAAAATTTTATCTTCAATTCCGACTGCTCCACCAATAGCACCAGAAATAGCAAAGGCTGGATATTTTGGAACACCTATAGATTTAAGTTTGTTATAAATTGGAAGTGAATACATCGCATCTTGCCCCATTATTCCAAATAACTGCGATATAAAATTATCGTCTTTTTTAAAATTTTTTAAATATTCTCTAGCTTTACCTAAATTTTCTGAAACTAAAGTAGCACCTTTATAAATATTTTTTTCTGCTTGATCAGACATAACGCCATCTGGTTTTCCAGGAATAATAGTTTTGTCTACAGCTTTTGCAAATATAGGAAATAAATTTGTTGCAACATCAGCTCCATTAATAGCGGCAACTCCTCCACTTAAAACCACATCTTTTCCTGTCTCAAGAATGAAATCAGCAATGGTAGAAAAGTAATCTTTAGCATGGTGCTTAATCATCCATTCCTCTTTATCTTTAATGGAATTTTTATCTTCAAATTCTAAAGGTTTCGCTTCTGGATGATTTTCATAACCTTCAATCTCAGACGTATCTATATTATTATCTTGAAGTAATTTATAAGTATCACTTTCTCTTAATGATCTTTTTTCAAGATCAGGTAAATATACGTTGTCTAGTAAATCATTCATTATTTATCATTTGGGTCATATACTGGAGGTTTACTTGTGTTTATACCTACTTGAGTAGCCCAGGTTAATTTTTCTGTATGATTTTTGCCTGGTGCAACCATCAATCTAATTTTAAATATATCTCTAGCAAAATCAATCTTATCTAAATCATCAATTAATCGTTTAGCATTGAAAGTAGATTTATTTGATTTTTTAAATGTTTCTAAACTTTCATTAGCAACTAGATCAAAATAACTAATATCAGTTAAAGCTTTAGCCCAATCCACTTGTTTATTTGGAAAAGGTAAATGACTTAGATTTGGAATATGATCCTCGTTAAAATCTTCATTTAAAACTGATAGATAAGCATTCTCTGGAGACATACCATCTATAACTTTTGCATTATAACTTTGTAAAATAAATTGTTCTTTATTGGCAATCGCAGCTGCAATCGCAAGAGCTTTTTTACCTCTGACGTTTGAGATATTTCTTATATTGGCATTAATCAGTTTTGAATAAAATTGATAATCTTTATGACTTTTAAAATCTGTTTTTGCTCTAGCTATAATAGCATTAAATTGACCAACATCTTCCATAGCCATATTTTTTAAAGCATTGTTATTTAAGATATATGATTTCTTAATATCGTCTAATTCATAAATTGTTTTAGCGGAATAAATTTGTGTAGTTATCTCTCTATATAATTCACTATCAGTTAAACCATCTTGATCATCTTCTGTTAGAAAAGCAGAAATTTTAACCAACATTGCTTCATTTAAAAAACCATCTTCATACAAAGAATAAAGTTCATTAATAGTTGGCATTTCATTTTTAGCATTCTCATCAAGTTTATTTTTTTGGAAATTATCTATTCTCAACATAACGTCTGTGAATGCACCAATTATATTATCGTTTTCTTTTAGTTCATCTAATCTAATTCGTTTATCCTTTTCAGCTCTATTACTTTTACGAGTAATTTTAGCTTTCTCTATATATTCTTTAGAAGCTTCTACTCCAACAGCTTTTTCTAAAGCCTCTTGATTTTTAAGAAAGGATAATGGATTAATTTTAATTTTTTTATTTAATAATATTCTATATTTTAAAGATGTTTTGCTTTTAACTAAAGCCGCATACGCTTTATCTCCTAAATAATTCGCATAAGCTTTGTTTTTAATTAAGTTGTCAAAAGTAATTGTACCTATAGCTACTTCTTCTTGATCTGAACTTATCATTGAAAAAATAGCATTATCAAAACTTTCTCCTAAACCAACTGTGAATCTCTCAATATTGTTTGTTGAAATTTGTCCATTAAGTTTTGGAACTAATAAAGATGCACTTTCAGCAAGCTTATTTTTCAATAACTTTTGTACTGGTCCACTTTGACCTTCTAAAAACTTTTTAAAATTACTTGGTTGAAGATCTTTTATTAATTTATTAGGAGCATTAGTATCGTAACTATCTTTATATTTTGTATATTTTTTTTGTACCTCGAGAGAAAGTTCAGGTAAAGCTTTATTATAATTATTCTGATCCTCAATAGCATACATATCTTTTTGAATATCAGCGATTGATTTAGCTACAGCAGTTATAGCAGCACCTCTTTGTGTTGCTAAAGAAAATGGTAAAGCAAGAGTTGAGGTTAGTGGTGTTACACTTTCTTTAACGGCAACTTTACTATTAAAAATTTCTAGTTTTGCCATTATACGATTACTAACCTTCCAGCATTATAACTTTGAGAACCCATGCTTAATAAACTTCCAGCAGCTTTTGCGTATTCAGTATTAGCTGTCATTTTACCTTTAAATAATTCGCCTTGAGCTTTGCCTTGCAATAACAATGATTGATTAATTTGATCGTTGACTGCAACTTTACTGTTGTAATCTGCGATTGCTAAATCAAAAGATTGTAATTGTTTATTTTTTAAAGCAACAAAAAATGGAGTAGTACCAGCTCTCATTTCTGCACCAGATCTTAAAGATGATACAAAGAAATTTGCGTATTGTTGATCTTGTTGATCTATGAATCTTGGTTTTTCAACATTTTGATAAACACGTTCTTTAGCTAAAGCTTTTTGTTTTTCATAAGCAGCTTGTTGAGTATAAACACTTGCGTTATATTTACCGATTGCTTTTGCAGAACTTGCTGCTGCTAAGTTACCTATGAAGCTCATATATTTTTGCCATCCTATAATAATCAGATCCATCTGGTCCGTATTGAACCATTAAACCTTCTTTTTTTAATCCAAGCCATTCAGCAAATCTAATTCCTGTTTCAAAATTAGCTTTAACTGATGTTTGTAATCTTTTAATTTTATTGTTGTTACAGAGTAAATTTAATCTTCTTTTTATTAAAGAAGCTGCTTTAATTTTATAATCAAATATTCTTTTACTTGACATAACCCAGCCTTCAGCAACGCCATCCCACAGAGGATAAATGCCGCCACTACAAATAGGATTATTATTAATAAGTAAAGTGTAAGATAAACCAGGTAACGCAATATCAATTCTATTCTCTGTAAATTCTGCGTCAATCTCCATTAATTTATCATTCATACCAAAAGTAATAATATCGTCTCCATGTGTACTTTCGTAAGGAACAATCTCAAATTTATCCATCAGACGTAACTAGAGTTGGATATATTGCTAATATTGAACAAGGCAAAGGCTGGTCTTGTTTTATAAATATAAATCCATCTGAGTTATAATCGTCTCTAAATTCTATTTCTTTATCTCCAGCTAGTAACGTATCAACAGGATTACTTAAAAGTGATGACGTTGTTCTAAATGGTATATTCTCTAAGTTTGTTAATGTTGGTCCAACTTTTACACCAACAGTTTCGAATAATCTTAAAACTACTTTTGAAATTCTTTTTGTTTTACCTTGCGATGTGCCTTCAGCTGCTCCACCTTCAATTCTCATTGTTTGTAAAATTGAATCATAAGATAAGCCAACGCAAGCTTTTGTTGCAGCTCGATCTAAACTTATAGATCCAGAGCTTACAATTTTATTTGCGTGAGCTGCTCCATCTGCTAATACCCCAACTGTTTGACCTTCTAAATGACCTAAACCAGTTAATGTTGAAGTAGAAGATCCAGAGTAAGATAAATGACTATCTAAAAATTTAAAATCTGGTGCAGATGTTTCATCAAAGTCGAAAACTGAAAAACATTCTACATATCTTTTTGTTGAGCCATTAACTGTTCGTTTTACAATAACCCACAATTCATCTTCTGTTAAAATTCCAGAAACAGTTGCTGCACTTTCGACAACAGCTTCGCTTTCATCTGTTGTAGTTAATCTTGTTGTATCTGTACTTACAATTTTTAATAATCCTGTACCGCTATGTGTAGTTTCTCTTACTATAACAATATTAGCCGCAGGATTAGAAACTGTAAAATCAGCATGAGCATTAATTGCTGTGTAAATATTATCTGCTGTTGTATCGTTATCTTGATTTGGTCTAAATCCTAAAGTTTCTGATGGTGCAGAACCACTTATTGCTTCTGATGTAAAAACAACGGATGTACCATCTGATTTAGTTAATGTTAATTTTGTTCCTACAGCAATATTGGCATAATCACTAACAGTAATAGTAGCTTCATTAAATCTTCCGCCTATAATATGTCTTGACCAGGCAACAACATTTTCTGATCTTTGATAAGTTAATGCTGCTAAAACTCCATCGTCTCTTACACACCAAATAATACTATCTGGTTCTTGCTGATAGACCATTTCATTAATTCCAGTATTTGTAACAACATCATTTAATATTGTTAAGTCTGGAGCTTGATAACCATCACTATCAAAATTGTATTGTAATTCTCTAATTTTTCTTTTAGCTTTTTGTAAAAACAAAATTGCATTACCAGCTGGAATAGCATCCACATTAGCTGAACCAAAAGATGACTGTCTTTTAATTGTAATATTTGTTGGTGTTATAGAAGCATCCGTACCATCTGCTGATACAGTAAATTCACCTCCAGTTGTTCCAACAACTAAAGTTCGAACAGCCTTCATATATCTAATGGCATTAACTTGATTAGATGCAATCGTATAAATCATTGCGTCGTTAGGATTAGTACCAGAGGTCATATTTTCATAATCTCCAGCTTTAGAAAAAAATAAAGTTTGTGGTTCAGATGTTGTTCCAGCAAAAACTAACCTTTGTTCAAAGAAAGAAACGCTAGATGGATGTCCTGTCGTATCTGAAAATGCTCCAAGATAAAATCCAACTGTAGCATCTGTATTAGTAAAAGCTGTAGTAATTGTGCAAACAACAACTGTTGTATTTGTTCTGGCAGTTATTTTTGCTATACCACTATTAAAAGCAATTATTCTTCCAACATCGGTAGTTTGAAATCCAGTACCACTATTTATTCCTGTAATTGCAGAAGCAGTTATATTAACACCAGTAGCAACACCAGCAGAAGCTGGAGTTAAAGTTGTTGTTGTAGTATTGACTGCAAGATAAGGTCCATTAGTAAATTCTACTTCAGATAATGTCCAGGCTGTATGACCAGTTCTTGATAATTTCATCACTTCATGATTTGGATGAGTGATATACATAACATCCGCTGATTGAGCGAATTTTATTTCAAATAATTCTGCTGTTAAATATGGAGTAGAAATTTCGTAAGGTGAAGCACCAGATATTATTTGTCCTTTGTCTTTATAAAATCTTATGTAAGTATTTCCAAATTCTAAAATATAAGTTTGAGTTGTTGAAAATTCAAAAGGTATTAATCTTGTTTTTAAAGAAGATGTTTTAACTTCAGCAATATATTGAGTACCAACTCTTCTAGTCGCAGATCCTTGAGGATGAATTAAAAAATTTTCTAAAGTTTTTGCTCCAGAGTTATACTTATCAAAATCTGTTCTGCCATCCATTTTAGGAGAAAATTCTCCAGATACAAAAGAGGTTAAGGCTAATGTTGTTCTTGGCATATTTTTTTAAAAATTTGTTGTTGAGTTAAACCTTGTTCTTCTTTTTTGCATTTAGTAGTTGCGTCAATGTCAAGTTCATTAATAATTTCGACTAATGCGTATCTATAAACTTTTGTTTCATCCCCCCATTGAAAATGAAGTAATGATTTTGGTTCTGAATATTTTTCTAAATTTCTTGGATCAAAAGCTGCTGTCGTCATTATTATTATAGTCTTGCATCTGTAAATTCAGAACTTTCTATAGTTCCTAAACTATTTTCTGTAGCATCTACAAATCTTGCTTCTCTTAGCCTTTCATCTGCTCTCTCCATATAATTTTTAGCAAGAGTAGCATTGTTGGTTACAGCATAAGCAATGTCTGCTGCTAATTGATGTGAAATACTTTCTTGAAGGTAAGTATCGTAATTATTTGGATCAGTATCTAAAGCTATATAAATTAAATAAACAGTTCCTTCATCTGTTACAATATTTCTGCCTTCTAATTTATAATCTAAAGCTGCTGCAATACTGTCTGTTGTTCCGTTGTGAATTTTTAATACTCTTAAACAATCACTAGGTAATGCGTAAGCATAACTGTATTCAATAATAGGAGCTGTACTGTTTTGAGCTAATTGAACTCTTTTATGTAAGCAATTCCAAGCATGACCACGAAAAACTCTATTTCTTACTGGTTCATATCTTTGATTACACAATCTAGCATTTTTACTATCATCAGTTAATGCACTTATTGTTGATGCACCTAATAGGTTTAAACCTGAATTACATATATCTACTACGCTTGCCATTTTTTATTCCTTATACATTTAATTTCTATTATGTGAGGTATGCCGATTAAAACAAATCTATCTGAAAGTTCTTCTTTATATTTATCAGCATCTACCATACATTTTTTTTCCGTATTATATTTTTGATTATTTGTTGGAGTAAATTCCATACATTCAAAAAAAGGTGAACAAATTACACCTATGATGTAAAAACTTTTAAACATTTTAAATTTTGTGGTTAGAATTACCTGGCGGATTTCTCCGCCAAGTTATTTGGTTTGATTATTCTACAGAGTAGATTACCCAAGAATAAATTGTATTACTGATAGTTGCTCCACCAGTAGTTATCAAAATATCCGTTTCGGCAGTCGTTCTATAGCCAAGACCTGTAACAGGAGGAGTTGGAGCACCAGTTGAACTTCCAGCCAACATTGACTGAGATTGTCCAGCGACATTCCACGTTCCTACTATTCCTAAGAATCTGTCAGCGTCATCAGAATCACCAACTGTCAACGTAGATGAAGCAGCTAAAGCATCAGCTTTAATTATTACATCATGTATCGTTGCATTGATTGGTATTCTAGCGATCGTTATGTCAGATCCAGCTGCCAATGAAGAAGCTTCATAAGTGTCGTGAAACACTCTTAACTTTCCACCAGCATTTTCGCTACTCACTTTTACCACAGGAGTAGCATCCATGTTTGTTAGGTTTACACCTTTTACACTTGCCATTTTATTTTATCTCCTTTTGATTAAGCTTCGTGAGCTTGTATTGATACAACTTTGGATTCTTCCATTCTAGTTGCACCGATTGATTGACACACATACACTTGAGTTGCGTAACCTTTATCAGATCTTTCATCAATTCTTGTTGTGATGTCTTGACCTAGAGCTAACTTAACTCCATCCATCGCCCATGCTAAGCATAGTCTTTTAGATGAGGCAAGAGCCAGTCTGTTTACTACGATAAAGTTAAAACCTAGGAATGAATTTACTTCTCCATTCGCTAAAGATTTTACTGTGTTATAGTCACTAGATGTCACTTCAGTTGTTCCTAACAAATCTGTGATCTGTTTTGGAGAAACTGCGATATATCTAGCGATTGAAGGATCAACATTTCCAAGGTCTAAAATCTCTTTTGCAGATCTTAGTTTGGCGATTGTTAATCCAGCTGTGCCGCTTTCTGTAATGGCTTGACCTGCACCAAGAGGTGTAGCTGTTGAGCCAGTCTCTCCTGTGTAAGCTGTGCCAGAAATTGCAGCAATTATTTCATCATCTTGAGCTCTTCCTAATGCGTAAGCAGCAGCAAGTGCGTATGATGATGTTGGATCGATCAGAGTTCTGATTTTATCTTGATTGTCGATTAAATCAGCGTACTCATAATCTACCAAAGATACTCTTCGTCTTGAGTGTGGCGTGTCCATTTGCGGAGTGTCAGAATGTCTAGTGACTCTTTTCTGAGCTGTCGCTACTCCCACTTGGTCAAAAAATGAGTTTTTTCCTACTACACTTTCTGTATCCACAGCACCACGAAGAAGAGATCCTTTTTGTTGGCTTAGCATAGCAACATTGTTCGAATATTGCTGAACCATAGCCGTTGTTATTTGTGATGACATTTTATAATGTCCTCCTCTTTTGGTTGATTATTGATTAATCGATTTGATTTTCCGATTGCTCGGATCTCGTCTTTAGATTTATAGTCTCCAATTAGACTTTTATCTTGGCGGTCTTTTCAGATTGTCGCTTAGAATTTTTATTCGCTATTTAGCATTTCTCTTAGCTTGAATACTTCTTGAACAGACTTCGAATGATTAGGATGCGTTTTGCTCCAATAAGAAGATCCTTCTTGAGTTAGTTCATTAATTTCTTTTTCTATTTCTTTAGCAGTCAAATAACTAGATCCTTCGCCTTTAACAATTTCATCTTCAGATAATTTATCTGCTAAATTTGAAAAGGCTTTGATAACACTTAAATTATCACCCAATCTTGAACCATCTTTAAGAAAAGTATTTTCTAAAAATTCAGAACCTAAAGAATTAACTGCAAGTCTTTTTGCTTGATCTAATCTTTTAGCAAATTGTGGACCGAACTCTTTTTTAAGTTCAGTCTCAGTTACTAATTGAGATTGAGCTGCTTGATCTTCTTGAGACTCAGCAATGTTATTATTAAACTCATTATAAAATTTAATTAAACCTTCAGCTTGTTTAGGAAGTAATCCTAATTTATGTGCTGTTTTATTAAATTCTGAAACTTGAGCTTGATCCAGGTCTTGATCTTTAATGTTATATTTATAATCTTCTGGCTTTTCTGGTGCACCCAATTTTTTATATACCTCATTCCAATCCTCCTCTGTTGCGTGTTTATTTGGAATAGAAATTTTATCCGTTCCAATTAATTTTTGTGCATGAAGATAACTTTTTACAAAGTCCTCCATATTATTAAAATTACTCAAAGATTTTTCTTCTTTGAAACTTTCAGGAATTAAATCTTTAAAATTTACTTCCTGGCTTGATACTTCAGTAGTTGCCTCAGTAGTTGACGTATTTTCCTGAACAACAGCTTGTGATTGTTCAGATTGAGCTGGTTGCTCAGTTGTCTGATTTTCCATTTTATATCCTATTTATTATTTACGTTTGATCATTGCTTTTATAAAAAGATAAATTGTTCTTTGTCCTTCAAAAAAAGCCGTCTCATGACTGTTATCTTTTGAGAAAGTAGTCGTACTCTCATGACATCGTTTAGCGATGTCCTCTAAAACTCTTTGTCCTTCATCTGAACCAAAAACAATTTTATAATCTTTAGATAGTTGAGCTATCTTTTTTTCTATTTCTTTATTGTGGTTGTCCATCTTGAACTATTTTTGCCATTGGTGCAGCGTTCTTTGCCATTTGTGTCTCAGCTAATTGTTGTTGCTGTAACTGTTGTTGTTGTTGTTCTTGAGCTCTCTCTTCTCTAATTTCTTGTACTTCAACATCAGATCTAATTATTTTTGCTGGTAAGCCTAAAATATCTATTATTTGTTTTACTAAACCATTTTCATCAATGTAATCCATGACTGGCATGGTTTGAGCTAATGAACCAAATAATTCTAATCCTCTCATAATACCTTGTAACTCTGAAGATTTTTGAGCAAGTGCTATTGGTGATACATATTCAATATTTAATTCTTGAGATTGTAAAATATCAGGAGACATTAAAAATAATTTATTTCTCAACATAATATTAAAAACTCTAATAATTAGAGGAGATAATAATTCAGATTGTAATCTACCAAGAACAGGACCAAGTATTCTCATTTTCTCTTCTTGTCTTTGTAATACTTCGGTAGCTGTCATGTTTCTATTTTCAGATATTACTAACTGATCAACATGAAACATTTTAACGATAGCGTCTCTTCTCTGATTTTCTAAACTTAAAGTCTCTGCTGTATTAGCATTAATATTTAGAGGTTCAATTCTATCTCTTGAGCCTGACCTAAAAAAATTGATAGATCCTGGAGACATTCTTATTGGAGCTAACATACCATCGTCTGGAACTAATAAAGGTGGATCAATCATTTTTGCAGCAGCTTTTAAACTGTTCTCTACCATTTTATTTAAAACTTTAACGTCAGGTAAAGCATTCATGCCAGGAGATCTTCCGTATTGTTCAGTAGAAGCTTTTAAATATCTTGGAATAACATAAGGATTTTCTTTAAATCCACCGCTTGAAATAATATGACCTGTACCATATTCAAAATAAATGGATTGAAAAGGCATATTATTTTTATCCTGTTTCTTAGAATCAAAACTCAATCTTGGTTTTATAACATGAACTAAGTCAACATCTTCAAAAGGATTTTTCTTAACAAGATTAACAATTTCTCTTGAAACTTTATCAATACCAAATTTATCAGCAGCTGCTTGAGCTGGCATTTTAAATCTTCGATATAGTGTATCTACGAAACCTTTTTTATTTTCTTGGATATAAATTTCTTTTATGTGTCTAGCAGAAAAATTTAAGACATCTTCTTGATCTTCTTCAATCATTAAGCAAGAAGTGCCAAATGCAATTAGATCATGATAACACTCAAATATTTCTTGTTGAAAATTAGATTTAGCAATCACATCGTACATTCGTTGTGTTGCATCTTCTAGCCACTCTTTTGCTTCATCACTATCATTTAGACTTGTTTCTCTAAATCGAAGTGAGAACCAACGATTAGCAGAACTGGTTAACATTCCATGTAATGATGCAGCTAATAATTCTAAAGCATGAATAGCTGTCGCATCAAAAATTAGAGTGTGACGTTTATCACCTCTAGCTCTTTGCTTTGTTATCTCAGCTTTTCTGGGTAGCATATGATCTGCTACTTCTTGCCAATGGTTTTCCCAACTAGCTCTTTTTTCCATAAGCCTAGATAAATTATCTTTTAATAATTTTGCTAAACTTCTAAGTTCTTCTGATTGCATATTATCCTAATAAAGTTTTTTTACTTAAAGTAGCTGGTGTAGTAACTCCAGTTACAGAAGTTAAAATTGTAGATTTTCTTCCTTTTCTTTTATTTTTTAAAACATCATCTTCTGTTTGATTTATTTCAACAGTTGTTGGTCCTTTTGGAATAATATCTGGTTTAAGAGCGTTTGTTTGTGAAGCTACTTTTGGTTGTTCTATTGATTTTTGCGGTTCGTCATTACCTTGATTATTATTTGATGGTCCTCTTACTGAACCTTCAGGAGTAATACCTGCTGCTTGACCTGCGTAGTCCATTCTATTTTGTTTTTGTTTTTTGCTTTGGCTACCTATGTAACCTATGGTCATACCGCCTTTAGCAAAGTCAACTGTCTTGTCTATGAATGAGCGATTATCAGAAACATTATATACATTTTTTCTTCCTGAAACTGGTTCATAAGAAAATTTTTTATTTTTTTTATTAGTTGGAATTGAAGGAGTTAAATTATTCTTTCTAACATTCGAACCGCCATTATTTCCTGTAGTTGAAGAGCCACCCATAATTATGATCCTAATAAAGTTTTTTTACTTAATGTTGTTTTATCTTCAGGAACATCGTCTGCGTATCTTTTGGCATATTCCTTTTTTTCTTCTGCTGAAAATTTTTTCCAAGCTCCAGTTGTTCTAATATCTTTTAAATCATTTTTTCCTGTATTTTTTACATAGCTAATTCTTGCTCTATAAGTTTGATCCATTCTATCTTCTTGGAAAGTTGGAGTGCCTAATCCTCTATCGCCTCTAGGATCGTCAGGTCTTTTAAATTTTGTATGAGGTGAAAGTGTACCCATATTGTTATCCTAATAAAGTTTTCTTTTGAATATTTGCATCTGCTATTTCATTCAGACCAGAGCCAGTAAGAATAGTAGATCTTCTGCCTTTTCTTTTCTTTTCAGCATCAGTTAATTTTTGTGCTTCCAATTTATCTCGTTCCTCATCTGCATAATTTGGTACATCGACTGGATCTGGCATAATGAAAGCTGGAGGAGCTGGAATTTTTGGACTAAATATTGAACTCATAATTATATTACCTTGTAGTTAGTTTCGACTTCTTGTTGTCTTTTTCCTTCGTTAAATTTATTTTCTTTCAGTCCTGTGGCTAAAGTTCTTAAAGCATCGGCTGCGTGAGAACTCCAATCATGAACTGGTTTTATTTTATAAATTCTTTCCTTATCACTAAATTTTCGGTGATAATGACGAAGAGCATTTATTAATTTTGAGCAGTTATCGACATCGATTAAACATCTTGGCAGCAACATTTTTACTGCATGGATGCCATCTTCAATGGCTAGTTTAGGAGCTACCTTAAAGCGTAATCCCATTTGATAAGCTACTTCTCGTCTGGTTTTTCCAGAGCTAAATTCTGTTTGTTCAATATCATGTGGTCCATAATTTAAACCAATGATGTAATCTTTTTCTTTTATAACCTGAGCGTAATGTGGAAACGCCTCATTTGAATTTTCATAGAAATCAACAATGTGTATTTGATGACCTACTTGCTGAAAAAATATAATTGCAGTTTGATCATTATATCCAAGATCCCAAGCTGTATTAACTGGATAGCCAGGATTAATTGGTACTCTGCTTATTTGTTTTTTGTCCTCCAAGGAAGCAATAATATCTCCGTAAATTGAGCCTTGAATATTGCCTAAAAAAGAACATTCAAACTCTTGAGAATATTTTTGCGATCCCATCACATCTAATGCCGCTGCTAGTTCATCGTCATCTACAATCTTTGTCTCACTAGCTTTCGCTATATACAGAAACCATTTAGGATCAGCTTGCGCTTTTTGATAATAATCATAAAACAAATTTGCCATTCCTTTTGGTGTTCCAACAAGAACCATAAAACCTTTTCTATCAGATAGAGCTGGAGTTATAACTTCCGATAACAGCTCTGAATTAATTTGAGCCGTCTCGTCAATTATTACGCCATTCAGATAAATTCCACGAATTGAATCTGGATTTTCAGAAGATAATAAAGTTATCCTAGCGCCATTTACGAAATCTGCTCTTAGTTCAGTTTCATTATATTTTGTTCCAGGAATATTTTTTGTATAATATTTTAAATAGTCAAAAGCTATTTTCTTAGCTTGAGAATAGGTCGGTGCTATATAGGCATACCTTGGTTGATGATCTTTGCAAGTCATCGCTGCTTTAATTAAATGATTTATTACGCAAATTGTTTTGCCAAAACGCCTATGGCAGCAGAGTAAGCTATATCTAAATTTATCTAATTGTTCATGAATATAAGCTTGCGCTTTTCTCGGAGTATAAGGTATCGTAATTTTCATATTTCGTTACCCCAAACATCCCAGCCAGGCATTTTTTGTCTAGCAAAGAGTTCTATTCTTGGCAAATCTCCAACTAGCTCTATAATTAAATCTCTAAACTCATCAGGTTTTTTAGAATGTTCTTGTATTGGAAATACTTGAAGTTGTCTTACTGATTTAGATAATCTTTTAATATTTCCTTTAGTAGCTAAAATACATATTTCAGGATTAGCTCTTGTCCATCTTCCTAATCCTAAAAAAAAACTATCTGATATTTTATTCTTTTTACACCAAACAAAAGCTGTAGATTTATATTCAAAATTCCAAGCTTCAATTATTTTCATAAATTCATTCAGCTTTGGAAGAGTAACCCACATAAATAAAATGCAGTTATCATCAGTAATATCCTTAACTGGTAATTTACAAATATCCTCTAAAGTCATTGTAGGATAATGATCTATTGCAGAGCTATTCATCATTCTTTGATAACTCCAAGGTGGATCAGCATAAATTATCTGATACCTCTTATTTGGAAAACTACTTCCAGCCATTCAGGCGTTTATTTATAAAATCTTTTATTTCGTCTTTTTTGTAAATTGCAAATCCAATTGCAATACAAGTTAATATTAGTGTGCACATAATTAGTGATAAGTTGGTAAGTTTTCTTCATGCCAATATTTCATTTTAATTTTAGCAAAAAGAAAGTCGGCAAATTCTATAGTGTCATCGTGATCTTCAAAGCCGTTAAAGTTTATTATCAGCTGATTATTGTAAGTTGTGTAACTGAAAGCTGAGACGTTTTTATATTTATCTTTAGAGTTTTGGTTCATGTGTTTGTGTGTGTGTGAAAGACCTATGATATATACGTATTAATACCCACCGCCAGTTTCGAGGTGTAGTGCCTTTTCCAGGAAATTAAAAAGCTTTCCCAGTAGAAATCAGTTAATTAATTCAACAACAAGATAGTTAGTCCTGTACTTCAGTTAATAAAATCAAGAAGAGTAGTCGATGTGGTTCAAGCAATGGTTCAGATAATTAGATAAGCTGTAACAATACCAAACCTCATGACGCAAGACCTAACTTTGTTTGTCCTTTGTAATACCTAACTTTATCTCTTCAGCATTAACATCAATCAAATCCTTTTCATTAGTGCTCCACTTAATCTCAATAGTAGTATCAG
>Ga0209403_10004411_pt1 | contig 15352 bp, 13 predicted proteins | sample ArcticOcean_MG_C_8_FD_187440 | JGI IMG/M metagenome (GOLD analysis project Ga0209403, IMG submission 187440) | Marine microbial communities from western Arctic Ocean - ArcticOcean_MG_CB11_86 (SPAdes) (version 2) | ecosystem: Environmental > Aquatic > Marine > Oceanic | place: Arctic Ocean... | reverse complement strand
CGTGTTGCACCGGGATGTACATAATGTCGGTGCACCGGGCTTAATTGGGCCGCTTGATAGCCATGCCCTGCAACAGATAGGGATAAATCCGGTGTTCGAGATGGGGATTGGAGGTTCGGGGTGTCTGATAGATCGCCTCCAGGCCCATCAGCTGCAACTGGCGGCGAACCCGGTGGGGTTTCGTCATTTACGTATTCCTCCTCAAGAGGCGGAATACACCTTAACGCACTGGCCGATTTCCTAGCACCACCTCATCCCGTAGCCATTGCGACCGTTTTCCCATCATCGCTCCCCAGGTGGTAACGCAATAGGGGACGCAATAGGTCAGTGCGACTTTGAGCAACGAAGGCGCGCTGCCACCCAGGATAACATCGCCATGGTTGATTGCGGTCAGGATGGTCCCCACCACGAGCGCTGTGAGGAAGGCTTTCTTCGGCGTGTTATCACCAAACAGCATCTGCGAAAGAGGTGGCGCGGACGCATGATTGATATTTTGTGACATTGGCAAACCCGTGTTCTTCCAACCCATTGTCGAGTTCCGGAATAATGGCCCAATTTTCCTTTCAAATCCATAATCCTTGCATCACGTTCCTGCGGTCGCCTATGGCATGCACGGATTGGGCACGATAAGCTCCCCCAACGGCTTAAAACCGGCGGCTAGTCCATTTTGGACAGGTCATACCCTATGGGGATGCAGCATGAGTGGCGAAAAGTCCGAGAACAAAGGCAAGCTTTCGCCCGAAACCTTAAGCGCCCAGGCGTTGGGCCGGATTGACCCGGTCAGCCGGGCGTTGATCCCCTCGCTGCACCCGTCGACCACGTTCGAGAGGGATGTCGACGGCGGTTACAGTTCTGGCCGGGGCTATGCCCGGCCGCACAATCCCACCTATGACGAGGCTGAGGATCTTTTGATGGCCTTGGAAGGGGGGCACGATTGTCTGTTGTTCGCATCCGGCATGGCGGCGGCCAATGCGGTCTTTCAGGCCCTGCTACCCGGCGATCATGTGGTCGCACCCAAGGTCATGTATTGGGCCCTGCGCAAATGGCTTGTGGATTTCGCCGTCCCCTGGGGGCTGGAAGTGGAGTTCGTGGACACCCACGACCTGGCCGCGCTGCAGGCCGCCATGCGTCCGGGCAAGACCCGGTTGGTCTGGCTGGAAACGCCGGCTAATCCAACCTGGGAAGTCACCGATATCAGGGCGGCGGCAATAATTGCGCATGCAGCGCGCGCCCGCTTGGCGGTAGACAGCACCGTTGCCTCGCCGGTGCTGACGCGGCCGATCGAGCTGGGGGCAGATTTGGTAGTGCATTCCGCGAGCAAATATCTCAACGGCCATAGCGACGTGCTTGCGGGCGCGGTGATCGGCGCCCGCGACGATGGCTTCTGGCAGCGCATTCGGGCCTGGCGGCGCGACGGTGGCGCCATGCTGGGTACGCTGGAGGCTTGGTTATTGCAACGGGGCATGCGGACCCTGTTCGTGCGCATGGCCCGCAGTTCGGAAAGCGCTCAGGCTATCGCCGAGCATTTTCTGGGCCATCCGCATATTTCCCATGTCCTGTATCCCGGTCTGCCCGGTCACCCTGGCCACGCCATCGCCGCCCGCCAGATGAAGGGTGGCTTTAGCGGCATGCTGTCGCTGCGGATCAGGGGTGGCGAGGCGGGAGCCATGGCCGTGGCTGCACGGGTACGGGTATTCAAGCGCGCCACGTCTTTGGGCGGGGTGGAAAGTCTGATCGAACATCGGGCTAGCATCGAAGGTCCGGCTAGCCCGGTGCCTGTGGATCTGTTGCGCCTGTCCGTCGGTCTTGAGAGCCGGGACGATCTGATTGCCGATTTGGAACAGGCGCTTGCCTGCCTGGCGGGCGGCTTGGCCAGCGCTCCGCCAGGCGCCGAAGTCGGGGAGGCCGCGCTGTCACCGATCGAGGCTGTTTTGCATAGGCACATATCGGCCATGGTGCGGGAGCGCGGCGGAGACCTGGAAGTCCGCGATTTTACTGATGGTGTGCTGATGCTGGGCATGCTCGGCTCGCCCGGCGCGTCTGTCCCCCTGCAAACCACCATCAGCAATACCCTCCGCCATTACATGCCCGAGGTGCGGGAGGTGCGCATTGTTACCGGCCGGGACAATACGGCCGGCCAGGGCAAGGCGACGGCGGACAAGGTACAAGGCCTGCTGGATGATCTGATCAATCCAGCGGTTAAGGACCATGGCGGCATGGCCGTCCTGAACAGGGTTGAGGGGGATACCGTATTTCTAAGCTTCGAAGGCGGCTGCCAGGGCTGCGCAATGGCAGAATTGACTCTGCGTCAGGGTATCGAGCCGATCCTTACCGGGCAAATCCCGGAAATCCTGGCCATCGTCGATGAAACAGATCACGGCGCCGGCACTGCGCCGTATTTCAAAACCAAAAAATCCTGATCTAGGTGTTATAGTGTTTGCCTGATAGCTGGCGCGTAAGAGGTTCCCAATGATGTTATCGAGTGTGGATGACTTGCACGAACCGCTGCAATGGCCGGCTGCGGGGGTCACTCGGATACCCTATCGGTTGTATTCCGATCCGGAAATTTATGCCCTGGAACAACAGAGGATTTTTCGCGGTCCGGTATGGAATTTCCTCTGCCTCGAAATCGACATCCCCAATGGCGGCGACTACAAGACCACGACGGTAGGCGAAATTCCCATCATCGCTACCCGCGATGAGGACGGCGGCGTGCATGCCATGGTCAACCGTTGCGCCCATAAAGGCGCCCTGGTCTGCCTGAAGGAGAAAGGCAACGCCAAGCTTTTGAATTGCATCTACCATTCTTGGTCATACGATTTGAGGGGCCGGCTGAAAGGTGTAGCCTTTCGCAATGGCCTGAAAGGCAAGGGCGGCTTGCCCGATGATTTTGACGCCAGCCAGCATAGTCTGGAGCCATTGCGGGTCGAGGTTTTCTGCGGCCTGGTTCTGGGCACGTTTTCGGACGCCACGCCGTCGGCGGAAAACTATTTCGGCAAGCCCATGTCTGAATTCATGCGCCGCAACCTTGGCAAACCCTTAAAGCCCTTGGGCATGCACAGCCAGATGATCCACAATAACTGGAAGCTTTATGCCGAGAACGTGCGGGATTCCTATCACGCCACCCTGCTGCATACCTTCTACACCACCTTCAAGATCAACCGCCTGGACATGGACGGCGGCATTGTTCTGGCCGAGGACAAATGGCACAGCATTAGCTATGCCAAACGCGCCACATTGGACGAGGCGCCGGAATACAAGCAGCAAAACATCCATTCGGTGCAATATGACGACAGTTTGGCCGGTCCTCAGTTGCTGAATGCTTGGCCCGAGTTCGAGGACGGCATTACTCACTCCATCCAGGCGCTGTTTCCCACGCTGGCGATTCAGTTCACCCTTAATTCCCTGTGCGTGCGTTTCTTTGTGCCTCGTGGCGTCGATAAGACGGAATTGTTTTGGTTTTACGTCGGTTATGAAGATGATGATGAGGCGCAGACGGCGATGCGGGTGATGCAGGGCAATTTGACCGGGGCCTCGGGGTTGGTATCCCTGGAAGACGGCTGCATCAATGAATTCGTGCAGCGGGGCACCCGGGGCAGCCCGGACGGCATGGGGTTGGCGGAAATGGGTGGACGGGAGGTCGAATCCTCCGACCACAGCCGGGCCACGGAAACATCGATCCGCGGTTTCTGGACCGGCTACCGCAAGATCATGGAGTTTGCCTAGTTGACTGGCGATACGGCATCGCGGTCGGTAATCGGGGATTTCATCGCCGCCTATGCTCATGGCATCGACGATGGCGCCTTGGATGCTTGGCCTGGATATTTTGCCGAGGACGGGATCTATCAGATCATCACTCGTGAAACGTTCGAGGCCGGCCTGCCCATCGGCATTATGTATTGCGAAGGCCGGGGCATGATGGCGGACCGTATCAAGGCGCTGCAGACGGCTAATATCTACGAGGCGCACACGTATTGTCACCTACTGGGCCGGTCCCAGATTGATGCCGAACCCGGCGGCGTCTTCCGGGTACGCACCAACTTCAACGTCGTCCGCACCATGCAGGACGGCGGCAGCGAAATGTTTGCGGTGGGTAAATACCTTGATGTGATCGAAATCAAGGCTGGCCGGCCCTTATTCAAAGAGCGCCGCGTGGTGTTGGAATCTCGCCGCGTCGATATCCTGTTGGTCTATCCGTTATAGGCTATGCCACCCCGGAGACGGATCATGTCCTACGATACCTACTACAAGGACCACTGGTTGAAGATCGAGCCCGAGCGGCTGGACCGTTACGAGGAAATGTTTGTCTGGGGGCCACGCGGCAACAATTTGTTGGCACCGGCAGAGATCGCACTGGGACAGACAGTGGCCGACTATGGTTGTGGGCCCGGATATCTGTCGGTGGAGTTAGCCCGGCGGGTGGGCGAGGCGGGCCACGTGCACGCCTTTGACATCAATGCAGACTTCGTGGGTCGAACCAAGGGCAGGGTTGCGGCTAAGGGCTTATCGGACCGCGTTACCGTGACTCATGTACAGGGCGATACCTTGCCGTTGGCCAACGATAGTCTGGACCGTTTGGTGATTAAGAATGTGATGGTCTATGTGGACGATCCCCTCGCCAGCTTCCGCGAGTTTCGCCGCGTGGTGAAACCGGGCGGCAAGGTACATGCCATCGATAGCGATTTCTACATGGCCGCGTTTGATCCCATAGATGTGGAGGACTGGCGGATGGTTCTTGATGCCGGATTACACGCCTTTCGTACCCCAGCGATCGGCCGCAAGATGTATGGCCTGGCGCTAGCGGCTGGCTTTTCCGACGTCGCCGTGGAGGTGATCGCCGCGCCCGATACCTCTGGCCGCATGCTCAATTTTATCAAGAACATCGCCGGTTATGCCCGCGAAGGCGGGGCCCATGACGAGGAGGTTGTCACCCGGGTGGTCGATGTCGCCGCCAAGGCGGTCGAGGACGGCACCTTCTTTGCCCTGAACCCGCAATTCCTGGTCACGGCCACGGTATAGATTATGGCCGTGTCGGTCACCCTTGTGGGCGCGGACGATGCCTTTGGCGGCGGTGGACGTTTCAACACCTGCGTCCTGGTCGATGGTCAGAATACCCGCTGCACTATAGACTTTAGCGAAGCTCAGAGGATATGTGCATTTTGGCGACATGCGGTATCTTACCCTCGTGGATGCGGGAGCGGGCGAAACCTTCAAGGGGTTGAAATTGTATTCTAACCCTTCGTTCCCGGTCCGCCTAAATTGGCTGGCCCGGCGCTGGCTTCAATTCTCTACGCCATAATCCTTGCGCGCCGCTTCTTTGCTGACGTAGCCGTTTTTCAGGTCGTCGGCCAGGGCTGCTTGGTCGCGTTTTGATGGCGGGCCATAGCCGCCTGAACCAGGGACTTCTACGATGATCAGGCCGTCGGCAGGAACGGTGAAGGCGCCCTTGCTCAAGGGATGGCGGTGGCTGCCGTCGGGGTCTTCAAGGGTGATCCGCATGGGCGAGCCGTTCAGGCCGCCGGCCAAACCGAAGGGCGGCGATTTGCTGCGCTCGCAACATATGGCGCCCAGCGATGGATTGCCCAGAACCCGCCAGACCCGGCGGGCACCACAGCCGCCGCGAAATTCGCCGGCCCCGCCGCTGTCGGGGAGAACCGAATATTCCTCGACCCGGACCGGAAAGCTCATTTCGAGAACTTCGATGGGGGTGTTCATCATGTTCGAGATACCGGAGGCGACACAATTGATACCGTCCTTGGTGGGCCGGGCGCCAAAGCCGCCCTTGATGGATTCGTAACTGACATAGCGTTCGCCGTTACGGTAATCCACACCGCCCAGGGTCAGCACCGATGAGGTGCCTTGGGAGCAGGCCATGACCCGGTCGGGCAGGAATTCATAAAGGGCGCCGAACAGCATGTCAGCCACCCGATGGGACATCTCGTGATTGGCATAGACCACGGGTGCGGGAAAGGCGGCGTTGACCACCGAAGCCTCGGGCGCCAGCACCGTGATGGCGCGCCAGCAACCCGAATTTGGCGGTATCATGCCGTTCGGGTCGACGACCATTTTTACCGTGGTAAAGATCCCCGATGCGGTCACCGACAGGGGCGCATTCATGGGCCCGGCCACCTGCGGGTCGGAACCCGCGAAATCTACAGTCAGGTTGTCGCCTTTTTTGATGGCCCGCATGCGAATGGTGAAGATTTCGTCTTCCACCGCGCCGGGCTCTAAAATGCCATCACCGTCGCAGAAATCTTCGAATGTGCCTATCCCGTCGGGCAGTTCCGACAGGAAGGTCCGCATCATGGATTCTGAATAATCCATCACCTCGGCCATGATGCGGCGTAAATTATCGACGCCGTATTTTTCCGCTAATTCGGACAACCGCGCGCTGCCGCGGCGGTTGGCCGCGATCTGGGCGTTCATATCGCCCCGGCGTTCGCCCGGCGTACGCACGTTGGTGAATATGATCCTGTCCACATCCTGGTTCAAAACCCCAGCGGCATACAGCCGGGTGGGAGGCAGGCGCAAGCCCTCGCCAAATATTTCCGTAACCGCGCCATAGCTACCCGGGGTTGCGCTGCCTATATCCGGCCAATGGGCCCGCACACAGGCAAAACCCAGTAATTCGCCTTTATGAAACGACGGCGAGACCACATTGACATCTGGTAGATGGGAGCCGCCAAAATAGGGATCGTTGTGGATGAAGATATCGCCATCCGCGAAGGTCTCGAACGCTTCGATCACCGCCTTTACCGCATCGGGCATGGAACCCAGATGGATCGGTAGATCTGGCCCCTGGGCGATCATTTCTCCATGGGCATCGAACAGGCCGCAGGAATAGTCGCCTGCCACTTTCAATAGAGGCGAATAGGCCGTTTTGGCCAGCACGATTTTCATTTCCTCCGCCGCGGCGTACAGGCTGTTCTTAACGACCTCGAAGGTCGCTGCATCGGTCTTGATAGGCGCGTTGGCTGGCATTTCGTTAACCGTCATTGTTGTTCTCCATCAGAATATGGCCCGCGGCGTTGACCCGCGCCTGCCAGCCCGGTGGGATGACAATGGTTGTGTCCACGGCTTCGATCACCGCCGGTCCAGAAATTTCATCGCCCACGCCCAACCTGGCGCTGTCGTAGATGGCGCAGTCACAGCGTCCGCCCTGGCGGAACCAGACCAAGCGCGCGCTCTTGAGCGCATCCTCGGCCCCACCGGCATTGGCGTCGGCACCATGGCTCAATTCCAACCTCTCGAAACGACCGATGGCGGTGAGGCGCAAGTTGACCATTTGTATGCCTTCGTCCGGATTCTCATGGCCATAGGTCTGGCGATGTTTTTCGTGGAACAGGCGGGCCAGCTCCGCCAGGGTATCGGACGTTACCGGGCCGGATTGCGCCGGTACGGTCAATTCATAAGCCTGCCGGCCGTAACGCAGATCGGCTGAGCGCTCCAGAACCCAATCGGCCTCGGGTATACTGGCCGCTTCCAGCATCTGCCGGGCCGCGTCCTCCATCTCTCCATAGGTCGCCGCAACCGCCACCGGGTCGGCCTCGGCCAGGGCAATGAAATGGGTTTTCACATAGTCCCGTTTTAAATCTGTGGTCACCAGGCCCAGGGCGGAGAAGCCGCCTGGGATGGGAGGGATGATCACCTCGCGGATGCCCAGTTCGGCCGCTAGTTCCGCGGCATGCATGGGACCGGCGCCGCCAAAGGCAACCAAGCTGAATTCCCGGGCGTCGTGGCCCCGCTCCACCGAGACGATGCGTAACGCTTCTGCCATTGAGGCGTTGACTACGTTGAGGACGCCGGCGGCGGCGTCATCGACGCTGATGCCAAGGGGGTTGGCCAGGTGTTCCTCGATCGCCGCGACCGCCTTGTCACCGCGAATGGCCAGGCGGCCAGCCAGCAGAGCCTCCGAATCCAGATAGCCCAGGGACAGATTACAATCGGTCACCGTCGGCCTCGTGCCGCCCGCGTCATAACAGACCGGCCCCGGCTCGGCGCCGGCGCTTTGCGGCCCCACCTTCAGCGACCCGCCGGGATCGATCCAGGCGATGGAGCCGCCCCCCGCACTGACCTCGGCCAGATCAATGACCGGTACGCGGATCGGGTGGCCGGTACCGTTCATCCAGCGGTTGGCATTGCCGTCGCCGCCGACCTCGTATTCCGAGGTCTTCTCCACCACGCCATCCTTGATTAGGCTGGCTTTCGCGGTGGTGCCGCCCATATCGAAGGACAGCAGATTAGGTTTGTCCAGCTGGCGGCCGATCAGGGCGGCGGCGATGACGCCCGCAGCGGGGCCAGATTCAATGGCCATAGCCGGCATCTTTAAGCCTTCCGCCACGTCAAAGACCCCACCCGAAGAGCCCATGACGTAAATCCTCGGCAGGCCCATGTCTGTTGTCGCGCCTTCCAGCCGGCGAAGATAGGATTCCAGGATCGGCCCCACATAGGCGCAGACGGCGGTGGTGGAGGCGCGTTCAAATTCGCGAATTTCCGGCAACACTTCGGAAGACAGAAAGACTGGAATATCAGGTAACGCGCTGCGCAATATCTCCCCAATGCGGCGTTCGTGGATGTCGTTCAGGAAAGAAAACATTAGCGATACTGCGATCGCCTCAATTCTGTTTTCCTTGGCGAAGTTGATGATGGCGTCGATATCGCCCTCTTCCAAAGGTGTCACGACCTCGCCTGCGGCATCTAGCCGCTCGGTAACCTCCAGGCGGCAATAGCGCGGCACCAATAAGGATGGGGCATCTTGAAGCAAATCGTACAGACTGGGCCGCGATGATCGCCGCAGCTCCAGCACGTCGCGGAAACCCCGCGTTGATACCAGCATGGCGTGGGCGCCCTTGCCCTCGAGGATAGCGTTGGTGACCACGGTAGTTGCGTGCGACAACAAAGAAACCGCGCCGGCGGAAACAGCGTATTCCTTCAGGGCGATGGATAGGCCCTCAACCACGCCGAGGCCAAAATCTCGTGGCGTGGTCGGCACCTTGGCGATGCCGATCTGTCCTGTTTCCTCATCCACCAGGGCAACATCCGTAAAGGTGCCACCAATATCAACGCCAACCCGCCAACTCATACGCTTCGCCTCCAAATAATCCATGCGCCCGGCTGCCCCGCATTCTGGAATTCTTCAGACCTAGGCGCGCCCAAAACTCTATCTCATTGCCGCCGAGTGAGCCAAAGCAATTGCGATAGCCGCCACCAATCTGGGTCGCTTGTTGGGTTGCCTTCGGCTAAATATCAGCCCTCGCCGCCGCTGGCGGCGACCCTCGGTACGTAGGCTTGCTTGGTAAAATGTTCTTGGTCGTTGCTGGAAAATTTCAAGCCGGCCCGCTTGATGGCGTCATCATTGACCCGTTCCAGGGGGACGAAGGCACGATCATCCACGTGATTGAAGGTATCATTGGTTACCGCGTTGTAACAAATAATCAGCGCCCAGCGCCGGTTGGTGGACAGATTCTTGTCGGACCGGTGCAACATATTGCAGTGGAATACAAGCACATCGCCAACCTCCAATTCTGCGTAGACCGTTTCATGGGTTTTCAGAATGTGAACCATGCGTTCCGGGTCAGCTTCATTCTGTTTTTCGGTCAGGGGCACATGGTCGATCCGTCCTAATTTGTGCGACCCTTTAACCAATTGCAGGCAGCCATTGCCCCGGTTGGCCTGGTCTAGCGCGATCATGCAACTCAACATGTTCGGGCGCAGGCAGCCATTGTGATACCAATAACCGTAGTCCTGATGCCATTCCCAGGCGCCACCCTTGCGCGGATCTTTTGCGGTCAGCTTGGACTGGAAATGGTAGACCTCTTCGCCGATCAGCTTGGTCGCCGTGTCCACCATCCTTCCACAGCGGGCGGCTAGGCCATAGACGCTGTCACCGGCCCGGTTCCATAGGGTGATGCGGGTGCCAAAACCTTCCTGGTCGGGACGGATCAGGGAATTATCGGTAACGGCCGGATCCTCCGCCATGGCGCGCTGCAGAAGATCTATTTCATCCCGGTCAAACAGGTTGCGCAGGATGATATAGCCATCGCGTTCATACTGTTCATGCTCGTTTTGCGACAGATGAAATGTCATTTTAGCCAAACCTTGTGAAGAAAAATGTGCCGTTTGATTATCTCCGATTTATCTGGCGGCACTGGCGACAATATCAATTATTTGCGGTCTTTGGAACCATGCGGGGCAGACCCGGGATTGAGACGATAGGATAATTCCGATAGGTTCCCGGCAGCCTGGCATAAATGCGTCTTGTTTCAGAAATCGAGTTTTGCTCATGTTAATCCGTGAAATGTCCCGGCAGGGCAGTTTCCTATTCCGTTGGCGGGGATATCTGCCCCTCGTCCTGTTGCCGCTGTTGATTGTCGCCGTTTTTCAATCAGGCTACTTCGGGGCCTATCTGGGTGACACGGCCGAAACGGCCTGGATGGTGTTTTCGGCCCTGGTATCATTGCTGGGCCTGGCCGTCAGGGCCATCACCATCGGCTATACTCCGGCTGGGACGTCAGGGCGAAATACGCGGGAACAGCGGGCCGACCAATTGAACACTACGGGCATTTACAGCGTCGTAAGAAACCCGCTTTACCTTGGTAATTACTTCATGATTATGGGTGTTTCCCTGGCTGCCATGGCATGGTGGCTGCCGGTCATCATCACCTTGTCCTTCGTGCTCTATTACGAGCGCATCATATTCGCCGAGGAAGAATTTCTGTCGGCGGAATTTGGCGAACAATACATAGCTTGGTCCGCCTGCACGCCCCTGATGGTGCCGCGCTTGCGGCAATGGGAAAGACCTAACCTGTCATTTTCCCTGCGCAACGTGTTGCGGCGGGAATACAACGGTCTTTATGCCCTCGTTGTCTGCTTCACCTTTGTAGAATTGGGCACCGACGTGCTTGGCGATGGCATGACGTTCGCCGAATGGTGGGACCAGAATTTTTACTGGGTTTGGATTTTTGCCATCGGCAGCTTGCTTTACCTGACCTTGCGGACGCTGAAGCGGCATACCAATCTGCTGAGCGTTTCCGGCCGCTAGACTATTTTCGAAATTGAACCGGTCGGTTAAGGCCGTGGCGGCCGCCCGGCGTTTTTACGCCGCCCCAGTGGAGCCGTGCGTCTTGGCGTACTGGCGCGAACGAGAAAAGCTAGTCCAGATTCGATAAATATTAAATCTGGACTGGGCCCATCGTTTCCTTTGCGTGGTGATTGGGCTAGAAGCGAGCGATATTGGTCAATGGCGCCGCTTTAATACCGCATCATTCCGGGAGCTTGTTCTGGCCGGAGGAGTCATTGTTGATGGTTGCGGATCTACATCTGGAGAAAGGTTTGTCGCGGGCTGAAAAAGGCCAATTTTTGCCGCCTTATAATACGGTGGCCACTTTGCGCCGCTTGATTTGGCCATGGTAGCCTGCCTGGACGATAGCTTTCACGACCGGGATGCCGGGGCGCGCCTGAGCCAGGCGGACACGGCGGCGATCCAAGGCCTGACCCGGTCGCGGGACTGGTTGTGGATTGACGGTAACCACGATCCCCGGCCGCCTCTTCAAACGCGCGCATGCGGCGCATGGTACGATATAGTTCGACCAGACGGTCCCGGTCGATATTATGCTTGGGATGAGTGTCGTCGTTTGCCACGATAGTCCTCCGGCAACCAATGTTGGCGCACTTGCATCAGTATTTAGCTTCTATAGATAGGGCGGCTCATGGACATTCAAATCATTACCGCGACCACGGTCACCAAATTGGGTCTGGAACATAAGGGACAGGTTTTGATCGGCGGCAGTCATGGTGGCGTCTATGCGGGCTATTTGGCCGCCAAGGCGGGGGCCCGGGCGATCATTTTGAATGATGCGGGCGGGGGCCTTGATGGCGCCGGTTTCTCGTCATTGGCTTATTTGGATGATCTGGGCCGGCCCGGCGCCACCGTGGCCCATGATAGCGCCCGTATTGGCGATGGCGACGACATGGCGGCGCGCGGCATAATCAGCTATGTCAACCGGACAGCTGCCGCTCTGGGCTGTGCCGTGGGACAAACCACAATGGCCTGCGCCGAGGCCATGCGCGCAGCGCCCGCGCCGTCGGGGGAGGCGCCGGCGTACGAGGAAGCGCGCTTTCTCTTTTCCATAGAAGGCGAAAGCCCGGCTATTTGGGGCGTCGATTCAGCCTCGCTGCTGCGCCCGGAAGACGCGGGGCAGGTGGTTATAACAGCTTCCCATGGCGCCTTGTTGGGTGGCGAGGCGGCATCCGCCATCAAATACGATGTCCTGGCCTGCGCTTATAATGACGCCGGCGTGGGCATCGAGAATATCGGCATCAGCCGCCTGCCGGCCCTGGATCAGCGCACGATCGCCGCCGTCGCCGTGGACTGCCAGACCGCGCGCATCGGCGACGTCCGGTCCATGTGGCAGAGCGGCATAATTTCATATGTGAACAAGACCGCTGCGGCCCTGGGCGTGGCCCCTGGCGATCGCCTGCAAACATTCGCACAAAAAGCCCGGCGATAGGCCGGATTGGGAGAACGTTAGAGCATGTCTGAACAAAAATTTAGTAACCAGCCGCCCCGTACCATGAGCGGCGGCCGCGCACTGGCCGAGATGTTGAAGCTGCATGAGGCTGCGCCCATGTTCGGCATGGGCGGGTTCCAGTTGCTGCCGTTCTACGATGCGGTTGGCGAGGTCGGTCTGAGCCATACGCTGATCAACGATGAACGTTGTGGCGCCTTTGCAGCCGATGCCTATGCCCGCGTCTCGGGCCGACCCGGTGTCTGTGATGCCACCTTGGGGCCGGGCGCGACCAATTTGACCACCGGTTTGGTGGAAAGCCTGAATGCCGGGGTGCCGTTGATTGCCGTTACTGGAGATACCAACCGCGACTATTCCTGGAAGAACATGACCCAGGAATCCCGACAATTGGAGATCCTGGCTCCCGCGGTCAAGGAGGTCATTCGGGTTGAAGCCATCCAGCGTCTGCCCGAGCTGGTGCGCCGGGCCTATGGCGTGGCAACGTCCGGGCGGCCCGGTCCGGTGTTGCTGGATGTGCCCGAAGATATCGCCCACGGTGAATATGATTTTCCGGAAGACGATCTGCACGCCGATCTGTCTGCCATCAGTATTCCGGCCTACCGCAGCCGTCCGGCCCGGGACGATTTGGCCCGCGCCGCCGCGTTGCTGGCCAAGGCGCAGCGGCCCATCATCCTGGCCGGCGGCGGTGTGCATCTATCCGGCGCCCAGGCGGCCCTGACCGCATTCGCCGAAAGTTTCAATATTCCCGTTGCCCATACCTTGAGCGGCAAGGGCGCCATTGCCTGCACCCATGCCCTGGCCCTGGGCCTGTTTGGTCGTTATACCCGCATTGCCAATGATATACTAGAAAGCGCCGATTGCATCCTGGTGGTGGGCTGCAAGATGGGCGAGATCGCGACCAAGCGTTATACCCTGCCGCCCCGCCACATTCCCCTCATCCACCTGGAAATCCAGGCCGAGGAGATTGGCCGCTGCGTGCCGGCTGATGTACCTCTGTGGGGCGATGCCAAGGCTGGGATCGAGGATCTGGCGGCGGAAATGTCCGATAGTGCCACCCGTCAGCATACCGCGCGTGGCGAATACGCAGCCGAAATTACCCAACGCATAACCAGCTGGCGCATGGAGGTTCAGGAGCGCCTGAACTCGGACGAGCGGCCGGTAAATATGGCGCGCATGTGCCAGGAACTAAATAATACCCTGCCCGACGACGGCATCCTGGTCGCCGACGGTGGTTTTGCCGCCCATTGGACCGGACTGTTGTGTGAAACTAAGGCACCGGGCCGGCACTACATCGCCAATCGCGGCTTTGCCTCCATCGGCTATGGCCTGCCAGGCAGCATGGGCGCGCAGCTGGCCGCCGGCGACCGCCCCGTAGTCGGCGTGACCGGTGATGGCGGCTTCAACATGGTGATCGGAGAATTGGAAACGGCGGGGCGTTTGAAAAGCGGCCTGACGATCCTGATCGTCAACAACGCCGCGTCCGGTTACGTCAAGGCCCTGCAACAGGCGCAATTCGGTGGCCGCTTCCAATCTTCCGATCTGAACGAGATGAACTATGCCAATCTGGCGGAAAATTTCGGCTGTCAGGGTATCCGCGTGGAAGACCCCGACGATCTGGCCGGCGCCATCCAGACGGGTATGGGCGAGCGGGACCGTCCCACGGTCATCGATGTCGTCGTAACCCGCGACCCGACTAAAATGTTGCCGGGCGTTGATAACCGCACGGCGCCAATCAAAAAGGGCGATCGTATTGCTTAGCGCGGATCTAGATTTACAGGAAGCGCTTCCATGGACCGCAGCATCGGGAGACGGCGTTTAGTATTTCGCCTCCCGGCGCTGTTATCGCGGTTTTAACTCGTAGGCGCTGGCGCGCACCTACTGGGTGGCAGTCGCAGTGGAAGTTGACGTGCTGGTGCCGGCAGAGTTGCCGCTATCCGAGGCAGCTGCCGCGATGGCCGCCGCCAATGCCGCGCCACCCAATAAGGCTCCGGTTGATAGATCGACCAGGCCGGAATTGCTAGACAGGCCGCCGAATTTACTGCCTGGTTTGGGGCCCAGGGCCGTTTGCATGAATTGAACCTATAGCTGGCTTGGCGGCAAGACCGATGGCGGCGCGGGCGGCCCGCCCGCCCGCCCGGCGCTACGGAGGTAGAGAAACCGGTACGGCGGAGACAATCTTTTTGGCGTTGCTTATAGCAACCTAGGCTTGCGCCATAACCGGCTGCAAGCTCAAGGTAGCGACCGCGGCCAATACCACGGCTTTGCGCATAAAGAGTTTCATTTTGTCCTCCCAATTCGAATTAATGCGTTCGTTTCATTGGACGTTAACCACATTAACGATTACATCATAAGTAGTTACCAAATAATTCCGATCTGGACTTGGACATTATCTATTTTGTGTCGCCGCCAATGCCGGGGTCCACTGGCCTGAATATTTATTACTCTGACGCATCCTTTGCAGGTTGTGCGACCCGGATGTCCGCTAGGCCGCGCAGCTGGCGGCCATGGCTGTCGAAATTTTCAGCGCTCAACCAGGCCTCGAAAGTGGTTTTCACCTGTGGCCAGTCCTGGTCGATCATGGCGTACCAGGCGGTATCGCGGTTGCGGCCCTTGTAGAGCATATGCTGGCGAAAGATCCCCTCATAGCTGAAGCCAAGGCGCAATGCTGCGCGGCGCGAGGCGGCATTGAGGCTGTCACATTTCCATTCATAGCGGCGGTAGCCCAGGTCTTCGAAGACATGGCGGGCCATCAGATACATGGCCTCGGTCGCCGCGCGGCTTTGCTTCAGCGATGGCGCATACCATATCGATCCGACCTCGCAACT
>Ga0209403_10004409_pt1 | contig 15355 bp, 14 predicted proteins | sample ArcticOcean_MG_C_8_FD_187440 | JGI IMG/M metagenome (GOLD analysis project Ga0209403, IMG submission 187440) | Marine microbial communities from western Arctic Ocean - ArcticOcean_MG_CB11_86 (SPAdes) (version 2) | ecosystem: Environmental > Aquatic > Marine > Oceanic | place: Arctic Ocean... | reverse complement strand
GGGCCCGAAACGCCGGGATTCCCTACAGTAAAAAGCCCCGGCGCAACGTTGCTCAGGGCCGGTTCGCATCGCTTGACCTCGCTAACTCGCGGCGGCCGTTTCGGCGGCTTCCGACTCCTGGCCGCTGCCCGTCTCGCCAAGTTGCCATCGGATAAACCTGACCAGCTTCATACCGCCTTCTTGGGCGACAGCGCCGACAGTTTTCTTTTCTTCCTTCACGAACGGCTGCTCTTCGAGCACGTGCTCAGCGTAGAAGTTACCCATACGGCCTTCGATCATCTTTGCAATAATATTATCGGGCTTACCCTCTTTTCGAGCTGCCTCGGAGAGCGTGGCACGTTCTTTTTCGACTACGTCTTTATCAAGATCTTTCTTGGTGGTCGCCTGGGGATTCATCGCCGCAATATGCAGACTCACGTCCTTGGCTAGTTCGTCATTGCCCCCTTCGACTTCCAATAGCACGCCGATTTTTGCCATATGGACGAACCCGCCGCACGGTGCGTCGAAACGCTCGAGACGTGCCAGCCGGAAGACTTCGCGAATCTTATTTTGGATTTCATCGCGTTGTTCTTCCAGCGTCATGCCACTGCGAGAAGGCGACGTCTGAGTCCACAGCTCTTCTGGCGAAGTTGCGCCAGGGCCAGTGGCCAATTGTTGGGCCAAGTCGTTGGTCAACTGGATGAATTCTTCGTTGCTAGCAACTGGTGCCGATTCGCATTGCAACTCAATCATCGCGCCGACGCCATCACTTACGCTAGAATATACGCCGATGCGGCCTTCCTCGGTGCTGCGATCTTGACGCTTGCCCATGAACTTCTTGCCCGACTCACGGAGGGCCTGCTTAGCAGCTTCCATATCGCCACCCGAAGCATTGAGCGCTTTTTTGCATTCCATCATCGGCAACTGCGACTCGTCGCGTAATTGCTTAACCATTGCGGCTGTGATTTCAGCCATCGCGAGTTACTCCTATAAACGTGTTCTGATGTCAATTAGTTGGCTTGCACTACACGCAGCACGACAAGGTGCGAGCACGTTGTGCAACAAAGAGCGTCGTTAACGAAAATATCAAACAGCCGCCGATGTTGCACCCGACGTTCCCGCCGATGTTCGCTCTGGCTCGACTCCTTCGGACTTCTGTTGCTGTTGCGAGGCTGCCGTCGCTTTGCCTTCTGCAATGGCATCCGCCAAGATATTGACGATCAAATCGATGGAACGCATGCTGTCGTCATTGCCGGGAATAGGCAGGTCGATCAGGTCTGGGTCGCAATCGGAGTCGATTAGTGCCACCGTGGCAATGCCCAACTTGCGTGCTTCCTTGACCGCGTTCTTTTCCTTTTTGGGATCGACAATCACCAAGCACTCTGGCAGTCGGTTCATGGTACGCATGCCGTCGAGGTTGCGAAACATTTTACGATACTCGCGATTCAGCGAAGACTGCATCTTTTTGGAGTAGGTGTTGATGACGTCGCTTTCGCGAATTGTTTCCAGCTCTTCCAAATGAGACAGACGACTTCGAATCGTGCGAAAATTGGTCAGCGTCCCGCCCAGCCATCGATCGTTAATATAAGGCATACCGCAGCGCCCGGCGGCTTTTTGGACCGCTTCGCCTGCTTGACGCTTTGTGCCGACAAACAAAATCAAGCTGCCGTGGCCAGCCACGTTGCTGAGGTACTTCTTGGATCGCAACAAACCACGAATGGTTTCGCGAACGTCGATGATGTGAATTTTATTGCGGCGAGCGTAAATGTAGGGCCGCATCTTTGGGTTCCAGCGACTTGAGCGATGGCCAAAATGCACACCGGACTCAACCAACTGCTGTACAAGATTCGTCGACAAGGGGGGTTTCTCCTTCAAGGGCACACCGGCATGTGGGTACTGGAGTACCGAGTACACGGTACGGAGTACGCAGCGCCTGGGTAGGCGTCCGGCGTTAGGTCATACGGCCAGAAAAATCGCCAACACAATTGGCCCGGGCCGGGCAAGCCAAACTAGCCCTGCAGTTTATCGGGTGGACAAGAGACCGTCAATTGCCGCCTAAACCCTATTGTGAGCCTGTTAGGCTCCAATTTGTTTCAGTCCGTCGAGTAAAACATCATGCAACCATCCGTTGCTGGCAAGCACGCCGCGATTCGTGGCCAGCGTCCGGCCATGCGAAAAATCAAGCGGCCTCCCTACGAGGTCAGTCACGCGGCCACCCGCTTCTTCGACCACGAGCGAGCCTGCTGCTTGGTCCCAAATCTTTTCACGATAGTCGGGATGCAATGGCGAAATTAAACGCAAATTGACGTCGCCCCCGCCGGCAGCAAGAACGGCATACTTGGCTTGGCTGTCCATCGGCACCGGTTCGGCATCGATGCCAAGTGTTTTGACCAGGAGGCCAATACCTCCCGTATCGGTATGTGCTTTTTCGACCGAACAAAGCAGCCTCGCCTCAGCCGCATCTGCCCGATCTGAAGTATGAAGGCGGCGCCACTCGGACTCCTCGCCGTTAGGCGTATCTCCGCCGAGCGAACCGGCCCAAGTACCGCTCTCGCGTCGAGCCACAATCAACGAACCGGCCCCACCTTTGTCGGGCCGTATGCCTTCTGCCAACTCGGGACACCCGAGGGCGCCAACACGCACCACCCCGTCCTTGATGTACCCCAGGGCTACCGCGTATTGATCGCCGCGTAAGAAACCCTTGGTCCCATCCACCGGATCAAGGGTCCAAAACGCGTCCGTCGGCTCGCCAGCGCCGCGGTCAATCCAATTACAAACATCGTCGGCTGTAGCTCCCGGCTCTCGCTGCCTGACGAAGTGCGTGATCTGTTCCAAAGTTTCACGGCCTTCGGCGGTGCGCAGTACATGAGCACTTTCTTCACCGACGAAGCCCATCTCGGGAAAAGTCTCAGCAAGGCGCAGTCCGACAATGGCTTGGGCGGCAAAGTCAGCCACTGTGACGGGCGACTTGTCGTCCTTGGCCAGGGCATCGACTACCATCTCACTCTGCACACGACGCACCAACTGGGCAGCCTCGCGCACAGCGGCGATGGCAAAACGGACTTTGGAGCAATCGATTGGCGTAGAATTCACTAGAGCAATTCCTTCAATTTCGAAGTCGGGGGTGCGTAAGGAATTGAACCACAACGAAACAACGCGACAACGAGGGTACGAAAAAAAGAACTTCTGTTTCGTCGTCACTCAATTCGGTAGCGCCGCTGCGCCTGGGAGGATTCTCCATGACAAGGGCGGCAATGCTCATCCGCCCAGCGTGGGGGGGTGAGCCGCGACTCGTCGCGGCAGCGACCTGTAAAACTACCCCGCCAGGACTTGAACCTGGAATGAGGGAATCAAAATCCCTAGTGTTACCAATTACACTACGGGGTAAGGAAGTTTTTAGGATCTGCGCCGCAGGAATTTCTGCTGCTTGTCTTCGCGTGGGGCCATCCTCCGACCTCAAGCCTCACAAGCTTCACAATCTACGTCAATTGGGCAGAGACCGAAAGTGGTATGGTTTAGCGTGAGCCAGTTTTATTCTTCGGCACGTAAGCGATTGGCGACGGCAAAAGTAACTTGCTCAAGTTCTCGAGCCAGGTCGACTCCCACTTTGCTAATCCCTGCAGGGACCGTAAGCGTGACCGGAGCAAAATTGACGATGCCTCCCACACCGGCGGTAACCAGTTGGTCGGCCACTTCTTGAGCTTCGGTTGCGGGCACGGCAATAAGTCCCAGCTCGATTCGCTCAGCGGTCAACACTTCCGTTAGCTGCTCCATCGTATAAATCTCCACGCCTTCGATCTTTTTGCCCGCTTTGGATTGATCGGCATCGAAAGCGGCGATCAACCGAAATCCTTGCCGCGAAAAACCGCGATAGCCCAGCAGGGCCCGGCCCAGGTTCCCCACACCTACCAAGGCAACTCGCCATTCACGGTCCGTGCCTAAAATCTTGCGTATCGCCTGGACAAGCTCTTCGCAGCGATAGCCGATCCCCGGGTGCCCAAAATGGCCGAAATGGGCCAAATCTTTGCGAACCTGGGCATCGGTAAATCCCAGGCGTTGGCCCAACTGATTGCTGCTTGTAGTCTGCTCGCCATCTCCGAGCAGATGTTGCAGCTCCCGTAAATACAGTGTCAGCCGATTGACAACTGCCGCCGGCACATGACCGGGGTTGGGTTTGGAAGAGCTGGACTTGGAGGAACTCATGCAATGCGTCGCAAAATTGGGAAGCAGAGTAGGGAAGACAAGTTAGGGAAATCGCAGGAGGCAGTGCTTCGAGGAATGCAATTTAGGGAAAAAGCAAAGCGATGCAGACGATTCAAACACTCGAGGGGAATCAGCCGCTGCGGCTGAATTCGAAGCAGATTCTGTCGTTTCATAGCAGCTTGCCCGCAATCTAGCAGGTTTCTCCCCAGGCCAGCAATACGAGGCGTCCCTAGTAAGCGACCGATCACCATGACCAACAAAGGGGTTGCGCCTTGCTAAGCTCCGCTAATCGGCAGCTTAGGAACGCCCAGCGCACTTCGTAATTCCTTCCTAGCCCGGAGGACCCAACTTTCGCTTTAATCGGCACTCTCATTGCCTTTGGAGCAATCGTAAGCGTCTTTGTGGGTCCGGCAAATTGCAACACATGGATCGTATCGGTTGGGAATAGCAAGAAGTATAGGCAGTGTAGAAAACATGCAACATCTGGTTAATCCAGGTTGCTTGCAGCGACGAATACTGTACCTGATGGGATTCCTCCCATTTTGACCAAGCTGCTTATTCCACCAAAAGAAGCGCAATGAAGGAGAAGAGCAATGAGAGCAAAATCTGCAATGCAGGCGCTCGTAATCCTAGCCTTAGCAGTGCTGCCGTCGGTAGCACGGGCCGGATATTGCGGAGCCGCACGGTACAACGGCTGTACTCCGTGTTGCCACCAACAGCAATGCCACACCGTGATGAAGACGGTACGGTGTGTAAAATGGGAGCGTCAGTGCGTCCAGTGCTGCCGCACTGTTTACGACCGCATTTGCGAAGACCGAGTTGTCAACGTGACTCGTTATGTCCGTCAGCAACGCCAAAAGCAAGTTTGCTACACGGTTTGTAAGCCTGTCTGGGAAACCAAGCAGCGCACTTACACGGTCCGCAAGCCTGTCTGGGAAACCAAGACACGCAACGTTTGCTACACGGTGCACAACCCCGTTTGGGAAACCAAGCAGCGGACCTACACAGTCTGCCGGCCCGTTTGGGAAACCAAGACACGCAACGTTTGCTATACGGTACATCGCCCCGTTTGGGAAACTAAGCAGCGGACTTACACAGTCTGCAAGCCTGTCTGGGAAACCCGTCAACGCTGCTACACAGTCAACAAGCCTGTCTGGGAAACTCGCACCCGCGAAGTGCCCTACACGACTTGCAAAGCAGTCTGGGAAACCAAGCAGCGATGCTACACCGTTTGCAAGCCTGTTTGGGAAACTCGCAGCCGCGACGTGACTTACTACGTTCGCAAGGCTGTGCCTTATACCAAGACTATCCAAGTCAATGGTGGTCACTGGGAAAAGGAGAGTTATCAAGTTCCTGGCCGTACTTACAGCAAGTGCGTACGTCAGCCCGGTTGCTGGAAATGGGATGCTTGCCATTGCAAGTGCGTCTACTGCCCCGGCCCTTGCTGCAAAGTTTGCTGCCAAGGCCCACCCCGTACCTGCTGCAAGCGTGTTTGGGTTCCGGAGTGCCACACGAAGGAAATCTGCTGCACGAAGTACGTGTGCGAACCACGCACACGTACCTGCTGTTACAAGGTTTGCCGGATGGTGCCTGAGCAGAAGACTTGTTGCTACAAGGTTTGCCACATGGTGCCCGAGCAGCACACGCGTACCTGCTGCTACAAGGTTTGCCACATGGTGCCTGAGCAGAAGACTTGCTGCTACAAAGTTTGCCGTATGGTCCCTGAGACCAAGACCTGCTGCTACAAAGTTTGCCGTATGGTTCCTGAGCAGCGCACCAAGACTTGCTGCTACAAGGTCTGCCGCATGGTCCCCGAGACCAAGACCTGCTGCTACAAGGTTTGCCGCATGGTTCCTGAGCAGTGCACCAAGACTGTGTGCTACTCGGTGTGCGTCCCCGTGTGCGAGCAGAAGACAATCAAGTGCTACAAGTGTGTGCCAAGGCAAGTGCCTTACACGGTCACCCGCTGTGTACCGCGTGTCTACTGCAAGCAAGTCCCAGTTTGCGTCTGCTGCCCTTGCTGCCGCTAGTCGCCGATTGGGTTAGATAAGGTTCTGCTTTCCTTCGTGAGGAAAGAGAGCTTGGTCAAAGAATGTTACCGGCGGCGGAAATGCCACAGGAATTGAAGGAAGAGTTGGAAGCGTGGCAACGCGCCGGCGACCAAGCGTGGCAGCTGATCGACAAGTGGGAGGCCGAATCCCAGTGAAGATCGGAGACATTCATTGGGTCGATCTACCAGGATCAGGTGGTCGAGCGCAATTTGGCCGACGACCCGCAATAATCATTCAGGACGAGAAGTACGCGGGAAATCTGCCGACAGTTATCGTCGTCCCGCTAACAAGCACGCCCGAGGCATCACGATTCGCTGGCACAACGGCGATCGCAGCGACGCCAGACTCAGGTTTGAAGAACGATTCGGTAGCATTGGTAAATCTTACTCCGCCGCGCGCTAGTCAAGCCGTACTTTGCGCTGGATGACAACAAGTGCGACAAAGTCGTAGAGTGCGTGCGCGACGATTGGCGCGACTAGGTCATCGTACTCCATGGCCAGCCAGCCTAGGTAGAATCCGATGAGCGTGGCTGCCACCAGATAGGCGGCCGAGAGTGCATGTGCCAAACCGAAGAGGAGACTCACGGCGCAAAGGGCAAACATTGGATTCACTAGGTTCGCGATCCAAGGCTGCAGTGCCCCACGAAACAGCACTTCTTCGCCGACTCCTGCCGCCAGGCTAACAAGCGCTAGTTCAAGCCAATGACTGTCGGCAAACATTTCGCGCACCAGGGATTCGACTTGCTGCCTAAGTCGTAACAGCGGAGCCCAGCTCACGGTGGTGGCGATTCCTAGTAGCACCAGCATCGGCAAACAGGCCAGTATGCCACGGCTAGTGGCTTCGAAAGTGAACTCTAGCCGCAAATAGACTCGGATCCCTTGCCACCATGCGAAGGCCAATCCCACAAAGCCCAGGGCCGACTCAAATAGGATCGCGACAGCAAAAGTACGGCCCTTTGGCTGCTGGGGAGGCTCAAGTTTCAGCATGGGACGCATCCTCGGCAGTGGGGTGAGCACCTTGACATTTCTCGATTGGACCACTAGCTTGATTGGTTCGATTTATCTTGCCAGAGGCCTGCTGGGGGGACGTTCGTCCAGCGAAGATCGTTGCTTTAAAGCCTTTTTCTTTGACATCAGACTACACGAATCGTCCTTTTGCGACAAAAACAGGATCTACCCCAACATGGCAACAAAAGCATCAAGTGCTCCAAAGATGACCTACTACTTCGGCAAAACCAAGACCGAAGGCGACAATACTAAAAAGCAGCTCCTAGGTGGCAAAGGCGCCAATCTGGCCGAAATGACCAGCATCGGCCTGCCGGTGCCTCCCGGTTTTACAATTACCACCGAGGTCTGCGATCTCTACTACAAAAACAAAAAGAAGCTGCCGGCTGAATTGATGGCAAGTGTCGAAAAAAGCATCAAGATGCTGGAGAAAGAGCTAGGCAAAAAGTTTGGCGATATCAAGTCTCCGCTGTTGGTATCGGTCCGCTCAGGTGCCGCGGTCTCTATGCCAGGCATGATGAATACCATTCTCAATCTGGGTCTCAACGACCAGTCGGTCGTCGGTCTGGCCAACGCTACCAAGAACGAGCGTTTCGCCTACGACGCGTATCGCCGGTTGATCAATATGTACGGCGACGTCGTTTGCGGCGTCCATCACGAGTACTTTGAGCATGCTTTTGACAAAGTCAAAAGGAAGTATAGCGCGACCGAAGACAATGACGTCCCAGTCGAAGGCATGATCGAATTGTGCGAAGCCTACAAAAAAGTTTTCCGCAAGCATTTTGGCAAACCGTTCCCCCAAGAACCCATTAAGCAACTCGAATTGGCCGTCGAAGCCGTTTTCCGCAGCTGGATGCAGTCACGGGCAATTCGCTACCGACAAGTAGAGAACATCACGGGTTTGCTCGGCACGGCCGTCAACGTGCAGTCGATGGTATTCGGCAACATGGGAGACGACTCCGGTACAGGTGTGGCGTTCACTCGCGACCCGTCGACTGGCATCAATGAATTCTACGGCGAATTTCTGATCAATGCGCAGGGCGAAGATGTTGTGGCCGGTATTCGCACTCCACAGCCGGTCGCCAAGATGACCGAGTGGAATAAGAAGGTCTATGAGCAGCTGCTAAAGATTAAAACCAAACTCGAAAAGCACTACCGCGATGTCCAGGACATCGAATTCACGATCGAAAAGGGCAAGCTCTTCATGCTGCAGACGCGCAGCGGCAAGCGAACCGGCGCCGCCGCTGTGAAGATTGCCTGCGATATGGTCAAAGAAAAGTTGATAACCGAAAAAGAGGGCGTGTTAAGAATTCCCGCAGGCGATCTGACGCAACTATTGCTGCCCAGTTTCAGCCCGGCCGCGAAGAAGTCGGCCAAAATTCTTACCATTGGCCTACCCGCCTCGCCAGGTGCTGCCTTCGGCAAGCCCGCCTTCACTGCTGCCGAAGCAGTTCAGCGCACTATGAGTGGTGAGAAAGTCTTACTCGTTCGTAAGGAAACGAATCCTGAGGACATCGACGGCATGCACTCGGCTGCTGGGATTTTGACGAGCACTGGCGGCATGACGAGCCACGCCGCGGTCGTCGCCCGGGGATGGGGACGTTGCTGCGTCGCAGGTGCCGGCGAAATTCAAATCAATGAGAAGGGTCGCAAACTGACCGTTGGCGGAAAAACGTACTCGCACAATGACGTGCTTTCGATCGATGGTTCCACCGGTGAGGTCATGGTGGGTGAAGTGGCTACCCAAACCCCCAAGCTCTCTGACGATTTCGCCACGGTGATGAACTGGTCGGACAAGTACCGCACAATGCGAGTGCGAACCAATGCCGACACGCCCGCCGACGCCAAGCGAGCTCGCGATTTTGGCGCCGAAGGCATCGGTCTCTGCCGCACAGAGCACATGTTCTTCGAAGGGGATCGCATTATGGTGATGCGAGAAATGATCCTCGCCGAGAACGAAGAGGACCGAAAAGTCGCGCTCCAGAAGTTGCTGCCCGTCCAACGTAAAGACTTTATCGGCATCTTTACAGCGATGAAGGGCTTGCCAGTGACGATTCGTTTGCTCGATCCGCCGCTGCACGAATTCTTACCACACGACGACAAGAGTCAGGCTGAGATGGCCAGCCGCTTGGGCGTCAAACGCTCGGTCGTCAAGAACCGCGTACAGTCTTTGCACGAAATGAACCCGATGCTCGGCCACCGAGGTTGCCGCTTGGCGGTTACCTACCCCGAGATTCTCGATATGCAGGTCACAGCGATTACCGAAGCGGTGATCGCCTGCAAGCAAAAGAAGATCGATGCTCAGGCAGAGATCATGATTCCCTTGGTTGGCACGGCCCGAGAGCTGGAGTTACTCAGTGGCCGCGTCCGTTGTGTGATGGCCGAAGTCGAGGAGGCCAAGAAGTTTAACGGAAATCTCGGGATATTGGTGGGGACGATGATCGAGATTCCCCGGGCCGCGCTCACCGCCGACGAGGTAGCCAAGTCAGCAGACTTCTTCAGCTTCGGTACGAATGACCTTACGCAGATGACCTTCGGCTATAGCCGCGACGACATCAATACGTTCCTGCCCGACTATCTGAATGAAGAAATCCTCGTTCGTGATCCGTTCGAAACGCTCGATACGACGGGCGTTGGTCAATTGGTCGAAATGGGCGTCCAGAAGGGCCGCACCACCAAGAGCAAACTCAAGTGCGGCATTTGTGGAGAACACGGCGGCGACCCCGATTCAATCGAATTCTTCCATCAAGTGGGACTCGACTATGTTTCGTGCAGCCCGTACCGTGTGCCGATTGCCCGCTTGGCAGCCGCGCAAGCGTCGCTCAACGGATCACTTAACGGATGAAATATCCGGGCTAGCCAGCCATACGACGAATTACTGGCGAAGAATCTTCTTCGTTCCACCCGTCCACGGCAGGATGAACGCGCAAAGCGACGCGGGGCGGGCTGCGGCGTTCTTGGACGAACCCTCGCTTACCGCTTCGGAAGAACTCCGCGAACTCCGCGGTCACTCCCGTGGGAAATCGCTCAACAAGCGCGTCGAGGGTTTCTTGAAACGATAGGCCGTGCCGGTAAATCAGCCGATAGGCCGATTTCAGGTCAAGTATTTCTTGACCGCTAAATCCAGCGCGACGGAGGCCGACTCGATTGAGTCCAACGATCAGTGCTGTCGCTCCATCGACAAGCACAAAGGGTGGAATATCCTGAGAGACTTTTGTGGACGCCCCAACCATCACTAGCTGACCAATACGGCAAAACTGATGGACCGCCGTATTGCCGCCCAAGCAGACGCGGTCACCTACTTCGACATGTCCTCCTAGCATGGCTCCATTGGCGAGAATTACGTGATTGCCGACTTGACAATCATGGGCTACGTGGGAACCCACCATGAGCATGCAGTCATCGCCTAGGGTTGTGCTACTCGCTGCATGCATCGCACGATGCACGGTAATATGTTCGCGCAAGACATTCCGCTCGCCAATGACCACGCCGCCGGGAGCGGTGTTACTATTCGAAATCTGTGGCAAGCCACCTAACACAGCGCCTTCATAGACGGTCGAGTCACGACCTAATGAAGTCCCTGACCGTACACATACGTGGGCGACAAGTCGACAACCTGATTCGATGCGAGTTCCTGCTTCGACAACACAAAACGGGCCAATGTCTACGGTCGAGTCGATTTCGGCCAGGGGACTTATAATCGAAGAAGGGTGAATCATTAGGGTGGGTCCTCACAATGAGGGGCGAGTGAAAGCGTGTTCGGCAATGCCCTTGCGCACCGGAAATTCGGCGCCCGGCATCTTTGCGTCAGCGGTGCATCTGCCGCTAGCGGTGTTATCGGTAATTCCGCTTATGACGGCTTAAACTATTGGAGAAGAACTGCTCTATTCCACCAGAATTACCAGATCGATGCTGGCACGTTGCCTGATAGCATCTCACCTACACGAAGAGCTTCATCCATCTCCAACGCGTACTCAGTACTGGGTACTCAGTACTCAGTTTCCCCCCGTGCGTAAGATGCTAGCTTGCGATAGACTAGGGAACTGCTCAAAACTCGATCCATTACAGCCATTGAGCCCGCTTTAGGAGTTCTTTTAATATGTCTGACCCCAGCCCTGAAGTCGTCGAGCTCTATGATGCCGCTGACAAGCTCAAGGACGAAGGCAAGCTAGAAGAGGCTGTTGCCAAGTTGCACGAATCGCTTGCCGTTAATGCAAAGTACGCCCTAGCTCATTCGGCACTCGCGGTCATCCAGCAGCGGCTTGGCAAACACGAAGAGGCGGTCAAGCACGCGCAGCAAGTCTGCGAAATAGAGCCTCGCGACCCCTTTAGCTTTACCGCAATGAGCGTCACCTATCAGCGCGCCTATGCCGGCACCAACAACATGGAGTACATCCAGTTAGCTGAAGATGCGATGGAGCGCAGCAGGCAATTAAGCCAAGGAATGTAAAAGAATCGCTGGGCGCTAGTTCAAAACAACTATCGCCTGTTTCCTACGCTTGCGGCTTCGCTACGACGCGCTTCTGCACGTCGGTCTCGAGCACGCCGAAAGCTTGCTCATGCCGTTGGACGGATAGGTGCAAAGCGTGCAGCATGCGTTTGGCGGTAAAATAGTTGGTGACGATTCGCTGCGTGATTTTCACCGGTTCTGTAGGAACGCCAAACGGCTGCGAATTGAGCCCGAAGTCGATGATCAGTTCTTCAGGGGTGCCGGTGACGCGGCAAAAATTGGCGTAAGAACAACTGGCGTCCGAGTCGTCTACTTGCACGCGCCCGGCTTGCTCGGCCGGTTGACTCTGCGGTGCACCCCCTGTCGAAGACGGCTGCTCAGAGGACTCTTTTTTCTTTTCGTCGGCCACGTTACTTCTCCATATTTTTTATGCGCTGAAAAAGGGGAAAATATCCAGCGCATCTAGTGAGGGCTGAAAGATCAAGGTATCCATCTTAAATCACGGCTCTCTGCAACGCTATACCCTCTGGCAGCCGATGTTCTATGGATCAACATCCGCACGCTGAATACTCAGGATTACGCTCTCTGAGTCGTTTCCAGGCGTCAAATAACTTGCCACCTTGCGCAACTCAAGTGGTTTCAGTAAACCACGGTGCCGGGCTTCTCCCCGTTCTTCGACCCAGCGCTGGCCTTTGATCAGCAGCAAACGCTTAAATGCAGGCCAGTGGGGCTCGACCCAAACGAGAACCTTGGCAACAGGCGCCACGGCTCGAGCGACCAGGGTGTGGAATGTCTGCACCTCGAGGACTTTTTCTGCCCGAGCAGCCAAGACTTGCACCGGCAACTGCAGCTCCTCAACGATCACTAGTACGACTTTGGCTTTTTTCTGAGTCGATTCGCAGACGCTCACACTAAGGTCCGGTCGGCAAATACTAAGAATCAGCCCCGGGACGCCGCCGCCCGTGCCAATGTCGAGAATCCTTTGGCCCTCGCCGAGCAATTTCGCCAGCTCCAGGCTATCGATTACATCGCGAGTGACAAATTTTTCGAGCGTGGTGTGCCGCGTCAGGTTGAGCTGCTCGTTCCATTGCCATAGCAAGATGCGGTAGCGGTCAAGCATCGCGATCTGCTCCGGTGGTAAATCGATGTCGTAAGCGACAAGCGTTTCTGCCAAGGTACTTCGATCAGTAGTCAATTCAATGGGACTTTCGTTAGGGTGACGTCAGGAGCCAAGCATAGTATCCTGGAAGCCGCCGACCGTGCATAGAGTGGAGCTGGTCGCACGAAAATCACCGTGTCATTGTGGCGACAACATAAAGTGGGTGCGATTGTATGTTTGGCGTACTAAATATCAATAAGCCTGGCGGATGGACCTCGCGTGACGTGGTCAACCGCGTGCAACGATTCGTGCGACCGGCGAAGTCGGGGCACGCAGGGACGCTTGACCCACTTGCCACTGGCGTTTTGGTCATCTGCGTGGGGCCGGCGACGCGATTAATTTCTTATGTCCAGCAATTACCCAAACAATACCAGGCCACCTTTCTCTTAGGCCGAACCAGCCCCAGCGAAGATACCGAAACCGAAATCACCCGAGTCCCCGCCGCACCAGAACCCACATTGGCAGATATTGAGGCACAGCTGCCAGGGTTTCTAGGCGAAATCATTCAGCGCCCCCCCGCCTATTCGGCGCTGAAGGTCAAGGGCCGGCGGGCATATGATTTGGCTCGGCAAGGACAGCCGGTCGACCTAAAGCCACGCCCCATTCAGATCTTTGACCTCCATGTCACGAAATACGCCTATCCCGAGCTGCAGCTGACCATCCGCTGTGGCAGTGGCACCTACGTGCGAAGTTTGGGACGTGACCTTGCGGGGTCGCTAGGCACCGGCGCGGTGATGTCGGCGCTTTCGCGCACTGCCATCGGAAGCTACTCCCTCAGAGACGCCCTCGATCTTGAGCAGCTTCAGAAAGAATCGCTCGAGGGACATTTGCTTTCGCCGCTGACCACGGTTGCCCACTTGCCGCAGGTCACGCTCAGCGAAAAACAAGAAAACGAAATCCGCCATGGCAGGCCTATTTCGATCGACCCGCACCAAGGTGCTCTCGCTGGAATTCTTGTCGCCACGAATCTCGAAGGCAAGCTGATCGCTCTCTTGAGCGAGCGTCAACCGGGCATGCTGGGGCCGACATGCAATTTCACCTCGCCAGCATAATCGCTATAACCCGCCCGGTGTATCGTCCTGAGTGGTAGTCGAGGTGGCGGCAAACTGCGCATAGCACTTATGTGACGTTTTTACCTGTAGTCCGGTCCACGTAAGAGCTAGCACGCGGGTGAGGGGAATTGAATTTTGTGCCCGTGATCGGACGAAGTCTACCATCGGTGATGTCAGTTCGCTCTTTGTGCGCCAGGACGACACCAACGCCCTAGTGCTTTGACACCTTAATTTTCAAAAAGGACAAAGCACTCGGATGGACAATTCGGGGAAAACAACATTGGGCACGGATGAGCCCTGCGATCGGTCTACGGCAACTAAGAAGATCGTACAGGCCTCTATGTTTGAAAATCGAAATCTGAGATTCGATCTTTTCACCCTTCTGCTGTTGGCGGCGACGGTTCTTTTAGCCGTTGCCCTGGGGACGTACAACCCGGCGGACCCGCCGAGCACACTGGTTCATCCAACGCCGACGGAGTACCACAATGCTTGTGGGCCCCTAGGGGCCTATATCACTCACTTCTTGCTCGAAAGCATTGGCTTCGGTGCCTACTACCTAGTCATTTCGCTGGGCGTCTTAGCGCTGACGCTGTTGTGGCGCAAGGGCATTGATCAACCGGTCCTACGTGCCGTCGGCTGGGCGGCATCGCTGGTTGCCATCTGCACGCTGGCGATGATGGCCTTGCCGGGTACGACACCCGGTCCCGTCATCGGCGCGGGAGGCTATTTGGGCGCCATGGGGCAAGCACTCCTTGAATCAAATTTTGCAAATGCGGGGGCTTACATCCTAACACTCACAGTACTCTTGGCCGGTATCCTGCTGTGCACGGATTATCTGTTCCTTAAACTGGCCGTTTTTTCGACGGTTGTCTCCGGACGTGGCCTGATGATGCTCGGACACATGGGCCAAGCCTCAAACAAGCGACCGGCAGCACGACCAGAGACTGACCTCGAAGACGAGTTTGAGGAAGAAGACGAAAACGAAGAGGACGAGGAGGAATTCGAGTACGAAGAGGAAGATGAAGGGGACGAACTCGAAGAAGAAGAGGAGACTCCGCCGCTCAAGGTGCGCACTCCCGCGGCCAAACTAGAGGTCACGGCCGAGCCACCTCGTTTAAAGAATAAGCCCGCTTCGATGCTGAGCATCAAGAAGCCCCAAGCAAAATCAGAGACGAAAACCGAACGCGAAGCGATCATTGATCAGCTCCAAGCGGCCGACTCGAGGCCGGCCGACAGTGATTTTGACTACGAAATTCCACCCTTGGATCTGCTACTGGAGTCCGAGGATGTCTGTTACGAAGAGCACGAACGCGAGGTCCGTCGCAAGGCAAAGCTGCTAGAAAAGACGTTCCAGAACTTTGGGTTCAATGTCAAAGTGGTCGAAATTGAGACGGGCCCGGTGATCGCGCAGTATGAAGTCGCCCTGGAAGCTGGCTTGCGGCTAGCCAAGATTTCTA
>Ga0209403_10004407_pt1 | contig 15359 bp, 20 predicted proteins | sample ArcticOcean_MG_C_8_FD_187440 | JGI IMG/M metagenome (GOLD analysis project Ga0209403, IMG submission 187440) | Marine microbial communities from western Arctic Ocean - ArcticOcean_MG_CB11_86 (SPAdes) (version 2) | ecosystem: Environmental > Aquatic > Marine > Oceanic | place: Arctic Ocean... | reverse complement strand
ATGGTTAAGTCTTAATTCAGTTAATGTTTTAGAAGGCATTCGTTTTTATGTTTCTTTTGCATGTTCTTGGGGTTTTGCAGAAGTAAAGAAAATGGAAGGTAATGCAAAAATTATTAAATTAATTTGTCGTGATGAAAATATTCACCTCGCGTCAACGCAGATGTTACTTAAAATATTACCTAAAGATGATAAAGATTATATTAAAATAGCAAAAGAAACTAAAGACGAAGTGACTAAAATGTTTCAATTCGCGGCTGATCAAGAAAAAACTTGGGCAAAATATTTATTTAAAGATGGCTCAATGATTGGATTAAATGAACAACTTTTAAGTGATTATATAGAATGGATTACAAATAAAAGAATGACTAGTATTGGTTTAACTAGCCCATATAAAGGTGGTTCAAATCCATTGCCGTGGACTAAAAAGTGGATATCGGGTGGCGAAGTTCAGGTAGCACCCCAAGAATCAGAAATAACATCATATTTAACAGGAGCAGTTAAGCAAGATATAGATAAAGATACTTTTAAAGGCGTGAGCCTGTAAAATAATCATAATTACTTATATAGATCCATGGAGAAGGAAAAATGTTAACGGTATATTCAAAAAATCATTGCTCATATTGTGAATCAACCAAACAATTATTAAGTATTATGGAAATACCATATGAAATTATAAATGTTGAAGACAAACCCGAAGCATATGAATTTTTAATACAAGAAGGACATAGATCTGTACCTCAAATTTATAAAGATGGAAAAATATTTGTTGAGGGGGGTTATCAAGGTTTAAATAAGCTAACAAAAGATGAAATTATAAATCAATTATAGGATACATTATGAAAGAAGGCGATATTTGGACAATTAAACTCACATCAGGCGAAGAACTCGTAGCAAAAATTATAGAAATATATGACGACCATTACATGGTTGATAAACCTGTTAGTGTAGCACCTACAGCACAGGGTATGCAACTAATACCTAGCGTATTTACAGCAAATACCGACGATTTAATTAAAATAAATACTAGTGCAATCACATTAATGGCAAAAACAAATTCAGATGTACGTAATAGTTATGTTAATGCTACATCTAAAGTTAAAGTGCCAGAAAAGAAAATAGTTTTAGGATAATAAATTATGCCAGGTGCAGTTAGAATAGGTGATGTTAATCAAGCAGGCGGAGCAGTAACCCAAGGGGCGATGACTGTTATAATTAATGGGCGACCTGTATGTACACATACTAGTAAAGTAACCCCACATCCTTGTTGCGGTGCTCCAGGTTGTTCAATGCATTGTTCTGCAACAACCACAACAGGTAGTAGTACAGTAATAGCCGGTGGCCGTCCAGTAGTATATAAAGGTGTCATGGATAGCTGTGGACATTCACGTAAAACTTGTAGTCAGAATGTTATTGTAGGAGCATAAGATGGCGAAGAACCTATTTGGTGGTACGGTACCTGGACCAGGAGTTAAGTCTTTTTTAGGAACACAAGGCGCCTCCCGAAGTCAATTACCCGGTAGTGGTGGTTCCGGTGGAGGAAGTGGTGGTTGTGGCGGCGGTTTTACTTCATTAATGCTAATATCAGCGGGAGGATTGTTAGAAAATGCTGGCCTGGCAATTAATCCTGCGGTTTTAGATAATATTACTAAGTTAACCAACGGCAATCCTATTACAGACACTCTCACTCAAATTAAGGCAGGCTCATTTTCTAATATAACTGGTGGTTCCTTCTCTGAAGCAATACAGGCCGCAATAGGTAGTGCTGGTGCAAATTTTCCATCGTTACTTAATACTATTCCGTCTGGTTTTTCTTCTAGTATTATAGATTTTGCTAATGAGACGGGTTTTAATTTTCCTAATGCTACTTCTCTAACTTCGGCACTAACTCAACAAGCAAATAATATACTTGGTGCTGACCTTGGTGTTTTTGCTCAACATATTAGTAGTGCGGAAAATTTCATTGCTTCTAATAATGAATTTATTACAAGTACTTTAAATGCTCAATCTGGTTTACTTAACACATTTCAAGGTTTCGCTCCACAGCTTACAGGATCATTTAGTGATATTTCAGCATCATTTCCAACTTTTGCTAGTGAACTTGGCAATATAGGTAATGTTATTGATTTTAAAAATTTAGGCTCATTTGGTAATCCTGCACAATTATTAGCAACAGTTCAAGCTCAAACTGGTGGTCTACCTAATTTTATAGAAACTTCACTTAAAAAAAGTGGTTTTAGTCCGGCTAAATTTAATGATATTTTAAAACAATCAGGGAATCTTAATTCTATATTACAAACGCGGGTTAAGGACTTAGGGTTAGCAAATTTAAGTACAGCAGATGTTAATAAAAGTTTTGGAAAGTTATCCTTTGATGTATTAGGTCAAATTAACGAACAAGTTGCACCAGGTGCAATAGCGTCTTTTCAACAAATAATCGGAAGTAATATAGCAAATATAACTAACGGGCAACAATTTTTAGATTTAAAGAAAACATTCCCAAGGACTGCCGCTACATTAACTAGTCATGCTAGGAATGCATCTGGCGAAAATGCGGCTAATACATTAAAAGGAATATTTATATAATGCCTAAGAGACCAAGTGACTCCTTATCAATTAATACTGAATTTAAAGGACTCGGTTCTGAATTTTATAGTGCTACACCGCAAGATATGGCCGATGCTAATAAAGCATTTGCGAATTCTTTACAACAGATTAAGAATATTTTTGATACTGATTCTAATATTTTATCAACAGCATTATCTAATTTAGAAACTACCAAAGGTTTAGATTTACTTAATGAGATGACTCAACCTATTGATGATGCTACACTTACATATATTCGAGAAACCTATAATCTTGGTTCAGGAACTGATGGTTTGTATAAAGTAACCGATGTTGTTGGTACCGCGGCTGGTGCAGTACATAATGATCATTTACCAGGATTAACGACAATACATGCTAAAATGTATAAAGCAGGATCACTTAATCATTTAGCCGCGGTGGCTACTGAGATGCTCGCATTGCAAAATGATGAAAGAACTGTTTCTACTCTTATTGGTATTAGCGGCGAGGTAGAATATTCTTGGGTACTAACTGGTGCAATGGCAGGAACATATAGCTCACCAGATGAGGCAATGACTGCATTAATTGACGACGCAAATACCACATGTACTTCTCTTGCAACCCAATATCCAGAAGATGCGGCTACATCAGTAGCGGCAGTTAATGCAATGTGTACTCAAATTAAAAATGAAAGAACAAATATGGCATCAGCTGGTATTGTTCCAGCAGATACGCAAACAGGTCAAACAAATTCAAATCTTCAATTAGCAAATAGTTTACATGACTATGGAACCGATGATAGTGATGGCGGGTTGGCATGGATTATGGAGAACATGGCTGATAGAACAACATTAGTTGGCCAGGCAATAACCGCGGCATTGCGTGAAGGACGAAATATAAAACGTCTAACAGATGCTGGTATTGATGTGTCGATGTTTTTAAGTGCAAAAACCAGAGTTGATGAAAGAGCAACCTTATTAGATACCACATTTACCGTAGATGAGGCAATTGATAATAGACCAGATATTGATGGGTCATCACTAACTGACGGATCGAATAATACATAGGAGAATAATAAATGCATTCGGGTAAAGTGTGGGGAGTAACAAGTTTAATAGAAGCAAATTCAAGTCTTGAATTCCATAAAATTAATATTAAGAAAGGTGGGGTTTGTTCTAAACACAAACACAAATATAAGTGGAATGGATTTTATGTAGATTCGGGTAAATTAATAATTCGAGTATGGAAAAATGACTATGATTTAGTTGATGAAACAGTTCTTGAGGCTGGTGATTATACCAAGGTTTCACCGGGCGAATATCATCAATTTGAAGCATTAGCAGACACTCAGGCCTATGAATTATATTGGGCTGAATTTGACCATGAAGATATTGAAAGAGAATCAACAGGTTACAGCAAAAAATAAATTTCTTTTTAAAAATCAACAACTTAGCAAAAACCTTAGTAAACTCAAGAGGATACAGCTCCATTGTCTAAGAAATTTCGGTTGACATTCACCATAAAATCGTCTATAATATACGTATAGAAACTAAAAAATTAGGTGAAAAATGGCTAGAAAAGCAAACGAAGAAGTATATGAAGCGGAATTTGTATGGGCCGCAAGTGCTTTTGCTCATCGTTTAAATGATGGATATGTACGTTTTGTTGAGCCTGATCCAGATAATCCAAATAAACAAAAAGAGCTTAATAGAAATATTATCCGCGGTATATTAAATCCTAACAAATTTCACCCAAAAGGAACAAGTACGGTTGGTCGTCAAAAAGTAGAGTCTATATGGAAATTGACCAAAATTGATTATAAAAACGGTAGAGAGTGCCGTGATTTTATAAAGGGATTATGTATGCGAGCTATTGCTTGTAATTTAAATGAGTTTGAACAGTCTGCTTATAGGATCTCTTGTTTAGATGAAATAAGTAGTAAAGATTATCAAGCCATTGGTCTTATTGCTAGTATGCCACAATATGTAGATCGTGCTACAAAACGTGAAAATGTTGAATCAATAGTTTCTGAGCATTATGGCAAACTTCGTGAAAGAAGTGAGATTGAAGGTAAAATATTAACTGTAAATTATAGTAATAATTATAATTGTTATTTTGTAACCATGGTAACAGAAAAGGACAATGTTTTATTTTTTAGTTATAAAAATAATATTGACAATGGTACCCGTGTAAAAATTAAAGGTACTGTTAAAGATCATAAAGATAATGGTAGAACTCAATTAAATCGTGTACAAATACTTGAAGGGTGGAGTGCAGAACATGTTTAAACCGTGGGAAGTTGTAACTAAATTAGAAGCGACTAATAGTCGTTTAGATAAAGAAGCAATTATTAGTGAAGAAATATTACAATTTGATAGTGGTGAGAGTCTTTACATACAAGAAGCCAGTGATTTTTTCAATGGTTGTTCCTTAGCCTTAGATAAATTATATACTTTTGGTGTAAAGCAAGTACCGGTAAAAAAAGAAGATAAAGGTGCAGGTTTAGAATATAAACAATTTTTAGTTTTAGCTAAAGAATTAAATACCAGAAAAGCAACAGGTAATTATGCTAAAGAATTAATTGAAGAATATATGAATAAGGCCACAAAGGAACAATGGAATAATTGGTATCGTAGAATATTAATTAAAGATTTACGTTGTGGCGTAAGTGAAAAAACCATAAATTCTGTTTGTAAAAAAGCAGGCACTCCACAATATAGTGTACCGGTTTTTACTTGTCAACTTTCGCATGATTCAGCAAATCACGAAAAGAAAGTAGTTGGTAAAAAGCAAATCGAAGTAAAATTAGATGGTGTTAGAGTATTAACTATTGTTAGAGTTAATGGAACTGTAGAACAATTTAGTCGTAATGGTAAACAATTTCATAATTTTCAACATATTTGTGATGAAATAGCTACAGTTACAGCAAAAGGTCGGAACCCTTGGGGAGTTGATGTAGTACTTGATGGGGAAGTAATGAGTAACAATTTCCAAGATTTAATGAAACAAATTCATAGAAAATCAGATGTAACAGCCCAAGATGCAGTATTACATTTATTTGATATTATACCTTTAGAAGAATTTTTAACTGGTGAGTGGAATAAGCCACAATATGAACGTAGTGAAATGATTCAAAGTTGGTGTAATGCTAATAATTTAAAACATGTAGAAGCCTTAAGTTGGGAAAATGTTGATTTGTCTACAACTAAAGGCAAGGATAGATTTTCAGAAATTAATAAACAGGCGGTTGCTGGCGGTTATGAAGGTATTATGATTAAAGATATTGATGCTCCTTATCAATGTAAACGTAGTCATGCATGGTTAAAAATGAAACCATTTATTGAAGTAACTCTTAAAGTAGTTAATATAGAAGAAGGTACCGGACGTAATGCAGGTAGGGTAGGTGCTTTAATTTGTCACGGTGTTGATGATGGTAAAGAAATTGAAGTTAATGTAGGTTCAGGTTTAACAGACGCAATGAGAGATGATATATGGGTAATGTCTGAAACGGGTGGTTTGTCAAGCCTTATTGGAGATTTAGTTGAAGTTAGAGCAGATGCTATTACAAAGAATCAAGATTCTGAAACATATAGTTTACGTTTTCCAAGATTTAAAGAATTTCGTAGTTGGTCCGGAAACCCAGATGAGAAATTATAATGAAACAGCCACAAAAACCAAAGTTACGTAAATTTTTTGAATTATTTAAAAAAGATAGTCCATTTAAACAACGTATTGAGAAAGATCGTACTAAGTATATTCGTAAACCAAAACATAAGAATGCTGACAATGATACTCAGTAAAAAAATAGGATAATAATAATGATATCAAGATCGGTTTTTGCTATAGTGTTTATTGTTTGGATCTTTGCCTTAGGTTTAAAATTTACTTTTGCAGATTACAATCAATTTGAATATAAAATTGTTGATTCAGCATCTCAACTTGTAAACATAGCCGAAAAACCTGTTGTTAAAGTTAAAACTGTTTTAATTCAAGAACCAGTACCAATTCCTCCCAAACCTCAAGATTTAGTAACAGCACTTTCAACCGATACTTTAGAAAGTGATGTTTTTTGTTTAGCACGAAATATTTATCATGAGGCTAGAAGCCAAGGAACTGCTGGTAGAATTGCGGTTGCTATGGTAACATTAAATAGAGTTGCAGATTTAAGATTCCCAGATAGTATTTGTGGAGTTGTAACGCAAGGTCCGCATCGTCCGAGCTGGAGAGATAAAGAAAGACAGATTCCATTAAAGAATAGATGTCACTTTAGTTGGTATTGTGATGGTGCTAGAGATGATATTAAAGATCATGTTAGGTATTTGGAAATTGAACAATTATCTCGTTCTATAATTCTTAATTTTGATAAGATTCGCGATATAACAGATGGTGCAACGCATTATCATGCTTATTACGTTACACCAGAATGGGCGGCCACCAAAACAAAAACAACAGTAATAGAAGATCATCATTTTTATCGTTGGGAAAAACGGTCACTAGATTTACGTCGAGAAGAAGAACATTTTAAAAAATCAATGAAAATAATACTACAGAAAAAATAGTAGACCTATCAATAAATAATTTGTAGTATGAAACGTATTTTATTAATTCCATTTTGTTTTTTATATCTCCATATTGTCGGTTGTTCGATGATTGCGGTTAGTGCTGGTGCAACAACGGCAACAATTAATGCGGCTCAGATTGCAGATTACGCTAAAGTATTCACTGATTTTTTGAGTTTGGGTGTTTCTAATAAAACGGTTAATGACCATATTATAAGTCATATTACCGGATATGATTGTAAAACGACAAACATTTTAAAAGCCGATACATCTTATTGTGAAATAGATACTACTAAATTAGATTTGGACAAACCAATGCAAGTATTACCAAATGGCAAATTATGGCAATTCCCATCGCAGGATGAATCTAAATAATTGTTGACATTTTGATTTAATTACATTATAATTGTATTAATTAATTAAATCTGAGGTGTTAATGAAGAACAAGTACGAAATAAACGACCATGCAGTAATGACCATTTTATATGGTTCTATCCAAAAACTTTGTAATGATCGCATTTATTATTATGAAGGAGTTACCAAAGATTATTCTTATTTTACAGATGACGGTAAAGTTGCCATAATGAAATTTATGGAAACTGTTGCCCCTATGATTTTAGAAGTCGAAAAGAAAAAAATCGACGACCATGCTAAAGCACAAACAATGGAACAGTTAGCTAAGGTCGAAACGGTCGAACCAGACCCGTTCTAAGAATCTTTATTTATACTAGTTTTATGACTTAGGTACAGGCCTATAAATATATTATATGTTTTACGGATTACTAACATTAATAACTGCATTAACAATTAGTGCAGTCGCTATATATTATTCAGTAGCAGGACTCGTTGCAATATTCGCGGCCGCGGCAGTACCCATTATTATTATGGGTGGCTCACTCGAAATTGGTAAATTGGTTACTGCGGTATGGCTTCACCGTCACTGGGACAAAGCCAGATGGTGGTTGAAAACCTACCTGAGTATAGCCGTTGTAGTACTCATGTTTATTACCAGCATGGGTATTTTTGGTTTCCTATCTAAAGCTCATGTAGAACAGACCGCCGCAAGTATAGAATCTGTTGCACAGGTCGAAAAACTTGAAAAACAAATTGCTAGAGAAAATGCAATTATAACAAGATCTGAAGATCAAATTGTCAAAATAGAATCAAGTGGCTCGGGTGCAGATTCCAATATTCAATTTCAAATAGATAAAGAACAAGAAAGAATAGATTCTGCATACACACGAGTTCAACCCGCAATTGATGAGCAGAATGCCATTATTGCAGGTGGCGCCAGATTATATCAAGATCAAATTGACAGGATTGATAAGAATCTTGAAAAATTACAAGAATATATTGATAACGGTGAAATTGAAAAAGCACAAGGCATGATCGGAACTAAAGCAGATGGTGATTATGGTCCTAAAACTGCTATTGCTTTTAAAGATTATGTTGACTCAAATCAATTTGATAGACTACAATTGGTTTATAAGATTGAAGATTTAGCAATAGATGGAACAGAAGTTGGTGCGGCAAGAGAAGAAATTAAAAGGTTAAGAAACTTAGCCCAACAACAAATTGATGATAGTAATAAATTAATAACAAGATTAAGAGCACAATTAGGAAAAGATCGTGTAGAAGATATTGATGCAATAATTGATGAACAGTATGAAAAAATTAAACTAGCAAATACAAATATTGATACATATACCACAAAGAAATATGAAATAGAAGGAGTATATAGACAATTAGAGGCCGAAGTTGGTCCTATTAAGTATATTGCAGAATTTGTTTATGGTGAAGAGGCTACCAGAGACTTATTAGAAGAAGCAGTTCGTTGGGTTATAATAATTATTATATTTGTATTCGATCCATTAGCAGTATTATTATTGATTGCTAGTCAATATACATTTAGATATGTCAGGGAAGAGAAAGGTCGTATAGCATTGGACGATTTAATAGATTACTTGTATGCTTGGTTTCTTTCGCTTATTCCCGAAGCGCCGGAAATCAAACCTAGAAAAAAGTTTCTGCCACCACCGCAACCCAAAGCCCCGCCGGTCGTAAAACCTAGCACCCCAGATGTTGTAATACCACAAGAAGCTTTAGATGATGATGATGATGTCTATTGGGACTCTGCTAAAAAAGAATGGAAGAAGAAACAACCAGAAGGGGAAACAATTAAACGGTATAAAAAGAAAAAATATCGTGGCGAAATTACTACCCTTCCTTGGGAAGAACAAGAATTTTTAAAAGAAATGGCAGTACCTGAAACAATATCAGAACATAAACATGTCACTGCCGTGCAAACTGATATAGATGAAGTATTAAAAATTGTATCAGATGCTGAAGCAACTGAAGCAAAGGCTAGTTTTGGAACAGGTTTTCCAAGAGAACCACAAAAAGGAGAAATGTTCCTTAGGGTAGATACTTTACCTACTAAATTATATAAATTTAACGGGGTCAAGTGGATTGAGATAGATAAAGATATGTCAGAAACTTATACATACAATCCAGCATACGTTAAATTTTTAATTAATAAGATCAGTCAAGGAGAATATGATCCAGATTTATTAAGTAATGCTGAACAGGAACAGTTAAGACAATACTTAAAAGAATCGGGTGATGAATGACAACTAACTCTATAACAGAAATCTGTAATTTTTGCGGCAAACACAAAAATCAAACCCGAAAATTAATTATTGGTGATGAAGTTGCAATATGTAATGAGTGTGTTGAGTTCTGTCAAACACTTTTAATAGAAGAGCAAGAAGCCTTTGCCTTACCTGATATAGATTTAAATCCAATTTCGATAAAAAAATTCTTAGATTTGTATATCATCGCACAAGATGCCGCTAAAATAGTTATTAGTGTAGCAATTTCTAATCATTATAAAAGAATTGATAAAAAAGCACCCATAGAAATCGAAAAATCTAATATATTATGTATAGGACCAACAGGTTGTGGTAAAACTATGTTAGCCAGAACTATGGCAAAATATTTAAATGTTCCATTTGCTATTGCTGATGCTACTAGTATTACTGAATCAGGGTATGTAGGTGATGATGTCGAAACATTAATACAACGATTATTAAATGCCGCAAACGGTGATATTAGTAAAGCAGAACATGGCATTATTTTTATTGACGAGATTGATAAAATTTCACGTCGAAGCGAGTCAGCTAACATAACTAGAGATGTCAGTGGTGAGGGTGTACAACAAGCATTACTTAAAATTATAGAAGGAACAAATTCACGAGTTAACTTAACCGGTAATCGTAAACACCCGAGTGGAGAAATTAAAGAGGTTGATACTAAAAATATATTATTCATCGCCGGCGGAGCATTTATTGGTTTAGAAAAAATAATTGACAAAAGATTAAATCACTCAACAATTGGTTTTGGCAGTCGTTTAGTTGAGCCAAATGATAGTACTTCATTAAAAGAAGTAACACCACCTGATTTACAAAAATATGGATTAATACCGGAATTAATTGGACGTTTTACAACGACAGTTGCATTAGATGAACTCAATACTAAGGATTTGACGCACATATTAACTAATGTAAAGGATAATTTAATTGATCAATACAAATATCTTTTTCAATTAGACAATGTAGAGCTTGAAATTACAGAAGATGCGATAGAACGTATAGTTATACGCACACAGGAGTTAAAAACAGGTGCTAGAGGGTTACATAGCGAGCTTGAACGCACTTTAATACCTCATATGTATAATATTTATAATTATAAAGATAAGGGAATAAAGCATTTACTTATTAATAACGAGCAGGTCGATAACCCAGAAGTTTTAACTAAACAAGAAGGAGCAAAATGATATATAAAAGACCAGAAAGATCCCCAGGACCAATAAAATTACAAGGAAGAAGTGTAGTAGTACATGAAAGGATGCCCGTAGACAAAGCATTACGCAAACTTAAAAAAAAGTTACTGAATGATAACTTAATGAATGAGTTAAGAGATAGGGAATATTATATTAAACCCACTCAGAGACGTAAAATGGCTAAAGCCGCGGCTAGAAAACGCACATTAAAGTATGTTGCCAGTCAAAAATTACCAAAAAAACTTGATTATTAATTACATTAGTGTTATAATAAGTCATAAATAAAATTGTAAGGTGCCTAATTAAAGGGCTTTACAATAAAACTTGCTTAATATAAGGAGAAATAAAATGACAATAAAATCCCCCATTCTGGGCATAGATCTCGGAACCACAAATAGCTGTGTTGCTATTTTTGAACAAAACAAACCCAAAGTTATTGAAAACTCAGAAGGTTCTCGTACGACCCCAAGTTATGTAGCCTATACGGATAAAGAAATATTAGTTGGTGTTTCGGCCAAAAGACAAGCATCTACTAACCCAGATAATACAATATATGCTGTTAAACGTCTAATTGGAAGAAAATTTGATGAAAAACAGGTAAAAGAAGATATTAAACTTATGCCATATAAAATTATCAAGAATAATAATGGAGATGCATGGGTCAAAGTAAACAACGACAGTATGGCACCCCCACAAGTTTCCGCAGAAATACTTCGTAAAATGAAAAAAACTGCTGAAGATTATCTTGGACAACCAGTAACAGAAGCGGTAATTACGGTCCCTGCATATTTTAACGATTCACAACGACAAGCAACAAAAGATGCTGGTCAAATTGCCGGGCTTGATGTTAAACGTATTATCAATGAACCAACGGCAGCCGCATTAGCATTTGGTTGTGATAAAGATGATAAAAAAGATCGTAAAATTGCTGTTTATGATTTAGGTGGCGGCACTTTTGATATTTCAATCATTGAAATTAGTGATATTGATGGTGAAAAACAATTTGAAGTCCTTGCTACCAATGGAGATACTTTCTTAGGCGGTGAAGATTTTGATCAGATACTCATGGATTATCTAGTTACTGAGTTCAAAAAAGAACAAGCAATAGATTTAACAGGTGATGTATTCGCATTACAACGGTTAAAAGAAGGTGCAGAAAAAGCAAAAATTGAATTGTCATCAAGTGAACAGACAGAAATCAATTTGCCTTACATAACTGCTGATAAAAGCGGACCTAAACACTTAAATGTTAAATTAACTCGTGCTAAGTTTGAATCTTTAGTAGAAAAGTTAATTGAACGTAGTATTAAACCATGTAAAATTGCAATTAAAGATTCAAAAGTTGCCTTAAAAGATATCGATGATGTTATTTTAGTTGGCGGGCAAACACGTATGCCTAAAGTACAAGAAGTAGTTAAAAAATACTTTGGTAAAGAACCTAGAAAAGACATTAATCCTGATGAGGCCGTTGCAGTTGGTGCGGCAACACAAGGCGCAGTTCTATCCGGTGATAAAACAGATGTTTTATTATTAGATGTTACACCACTTTCATTAGGTATTGAAACACTTGGTAGTGTAATGACTAAGTTAATTAATAAGAATACTACTATTCCTACTAAGCATAGTCAAGTATTCTCAACGGCAGCCGATAACCAACCTGCCGTAACGATTATTGTCGGTCAAGGCGAAAGAGATCTAATGCAATATAATAAGTTGTTAGGTAATTTTAACCTTGAAGGTATTGCTCCAGCACCAAGAGGCATGCCACAAATTGAAGTGACACTAGACATTGATGCTAATGGTATTTTACATGTTTCGGCCAAAGATAAAAACACAGGCAAAGAAAATAAAATTACTATTAAAGCAAATAGTGGACTAAGTGAAAACGAGATTAACGACATGATTAAAGATGCAGAGGCTAATGCCGCCGAAGATAAAAAGGTTGTTGAATTAGTTACTGCACGTAATATGGCTGATACTCATGCTCATAATATTAAAAAGGAACTTGATAATCACAAGGATTCTTTAAGTGAAGATGAGTGTAAAAACATAGAAACCGCAATAGAAAACATTGAAAATTCTATTAAAGGTGATGATGTTGAAGCCATTAATCAAGCTGTTACTGATAGCGGTGAAACATGTAAGGTATTATATGAAAAAGCATCAGAAACAGCAAAAGAACCTTCAGAAAATGCAGAAAATACAGATGATGTAGTAGATGCTGAATTTACTGAAGATAAGCAGGATGCCTAAGGGGTCCTGAAACACACTCGCTTAATATAAGGAGAGACACACATGACAAAACTTACAACATTGGACTTATCACCATTCTTAAGAAACTCTATAGGATTAGATAGTCTGTTCGATAATTTAGTTGGTCGAGCAGATACGGAAAGAAGCCAAAATTATCCACCATATAATATAATTAAAAAAGATGATAATAATTATATGGTTGAAATTGCAATCGCTGGTTTTAATGATGGCGATATTGATATTACTTTGTGGCCCTGTCAATTAATAGTTTCTGGAGAAAAAAGTACAGTATCAGATAACGAAGGTGTACATGTACATCAAGGAATTGGTACTAGAAAATTCATTCGTACTTTTGCTCTAAGTGAATATATTGAAGTTGAATCTGCAGAGGCTCATAACGGAATTCTTACTATACATTTAAAAAGAAATGTTCCAGAAGAAATGCAGCCAAAGTCTATTGCAATTAGATACAAATAATATTATAATTAACATTAGTAAATAAATACAATAGGAGGGTGTAAAGCCCTCTTATTAACTTTAACTTTATAATAAAAAGGAAATAATATGAGTGGTAGTAGTATTGATGTTAAATCTAAAATTAAACCCAATCTTTCGATTTCGGAACCACCTCTCTATAGAGTAATCTATGTTAACGATGAAAAGACTACTATGGAGTTTGTTATTTCGAGTCTAATAGAATTTTTTGAATACACATCAGAAACTGCTGAAGCAGTTACAGTAGATATTCATGAAAAAGGATCAGCCGCTGTAGCTTTATTACCTTATGAAATTGCCGAACAAAAAGGTATTGAAATTACCCTTAGTGCTCGTTCGAATGGATTTCCTTTAATTATTAAGATAGAGCCCGAATTATCTTAGGGTAATAAACATCAATATGTCCTGATCTGGGATTACTAACAAATCTAATCCCATCAATAATTTCATCGATAGCATGAGGGTAATAACCGAAGCACCACGTTTTTACTTTCTGTTCAGTATCAAAACTTAAACAACTAGTAATCATAGAACTACCCATAAGATTCATTTTAGTTGAACTTGCTAATTCTATATCATGACTAATTAGATTTATTAAAGGTACAGTACTGGAAACTATTATAATTTCTTTAACATCTTTATGAGATTGTAATTTTCTTATTGTATTTTCGAGATATTTAGTATCACTGTAAGCATAACAGGCTAATTTTAACATTGATTGCCTATCTATTTTCCATTCATCTATTAATAATTGTTCGACTTGCTCAATGTCAATGTTATTATCAAAATCGTATGACCACCAACCGTTGACTAGTACAATAGCCACATTGTTTAACATAACTACCTGGTTATTACCATATACTATATTTTCAAGATTGGGTATATACATTTCAAGTTCTTTGTATGATTCTTTTAAATTTATTATTTCATGTCTCATATCTTGCGGACCATCAATAAAAAAGACCTGCTTATATTGTCTTCCGAGATGCTGAAGTGTTTCTAATAATATAGTACGATCAGAAGAAACATTGCCAGCAACAAGACAAAAAAGACTGGTAGGTTTTCCGATCCAATCAAAAGATTCTTTGTTGATATTTAGGTCTGAAATTAAATCAATTGAGAATTGCATAATAAGTATTTACGCATAGGAGAGACAATGAATATAATATTACAGAACCAACTCACAGAAGAAATACAAGAAAAATATATTCTATTAGAATTAGATACTTTTCAATTTACAAGTGATAGTAAACCTGTTAAATCTTTTTGTGTTATTGAAAATGCTCATGTGCAATTACCCGATTATCCACAGTTAGAACATATTCAAGATCTTCATAAAAACTTGATTAAAAATTATCAGATAAAAAATTGGAAATTTGTAGAGGATGCTCTCGAACACTTAGTAGGAAAATTTAAGGGTGAAGTAGATTCATTTTATCATGTAATTAATGAACGTATTAAAAAATATAAAATTGATGAAGATGATGATATATCAAAATATAATCCACCTGATGAATGGACTTATGTTATTAAGAAATTTTAGTACCAAAGGCACCGAAAAGGCCTATTATGGTAAAAAGTGTTTCCTAGGAAACGATTTCTCTTGACAAATCTTCGGTTTTTGTGTATACTATATAATTACAGTTGTA
>Ga0209403_10004398_pt1 | contig 15382 bp, 17 predicted proteins | sample ArcticOcean_MG_C_8_FD_187440 | JGI IMG/M metagenome (GOLD analysis project Ga0209403, IMG submission 187440) | Marine microbial communities from western Arctic Ocean - ArcticOcean_MG_CB11_86 (SPAdes) (version 2) | ecosystem: Environmental > Aquatic > Marine > Oceanic | place: Arctic Ocean... | reverse complement strand
ATACCTATGCGATCGGTGAGGGAATCACTAAAGGACTGATGTCAGTTATTAAAGGCGAGGCGAACAAGTAGCGCTAGAGCCTCCCTGTGCGCTTCCGAATACTCAAGAAATACTGGGGACTGCGAGGACCAGTCTTCGCTTGAAAGCTTCGCCAAGGCACGCGCAGTTGCCCTGCCCACCTCAGAAACAGGCGATCATTCAATTAGCCCATATTCTTGCGTATTGTATCAGTGTTTAGAGTCGATGGCAGGTTTTTATTCTTACCCGCAGTCTTATGATACTTCCCGGTAAGTTTGTCTTTTTCGTATTTGGTAAAACCGGCTTTTTCGACGTTTTGATTATCGTGCTTTTTCTCTGTACCACCGGTGGTATGTTTGATGCCCAAATTCGGAGCGCTCATTACTTTAATTGCTTTCTCTCCAGTAACGGGATGTTTGTCTAAGGCGGGTTCGGACATGGAATGTTCCACTTCGAAATATTCGCCCTTTGACCCGTCCTCATGGATGACTCGGTAGGTGTAAACTCGCATAGCTTGGTAGGTTGATTTCTAGGAAAAATTCTCAGCCTGCATTTGGCACGCGTCAAGTCCACTCCGGAGTGCCGCTTCATCCATCCAAATACCAATAAATACAATTTCTTGACGTCTGTCACCAAATGGCTCCTCCCAACTTCTTTCAACTTCCTCTGGGAATTGGTCGCGCTTGACCTGTCCTTTTTCAAAACGGGTAGCCCACCAGTCACCAATAAAATCACAGCGATTCACGTCACCAGCGATTGAAACTAGCGCAACCTGCTCCGCGCGCTCAGCGATCCAAGCGAATCCTTTCACCCGAAGTACCCCTGGTTGGGTCTTTTCTAGAAATGGACTTAGCTTGGATGCGGTAAATGGGATTCGGCTTCGGTAAATGAAAGTCTTCAGACCGTACTTACTGGTGAAATCTTCTGCAGGTTCTTTTGAAGACGGCGAAACGGTGTCGGGGACTATTTTAGGAATAGTGCTATTCGCAGACTGAAAACGGGATGAAGATTCTGAATTATCCTGCTCGAGCTCCTGCATCCAACGAGGAGCCCCGATAGTATCTTCCATTTTAAACGCCCGGCTATTCAACATAGCAGAAATGTCCGTTTCGCTTTGAGAAACCAACAGGCATTGAGCCCTTGAATTTAGGCCAGAAACGATTCCCAACAACTGCGAGCCTTCTTCCACTGTCAGTAAATCCTTTTTATTCAATAGCACAAAATCGGCACACTCAATTTGCTCTACCATCAATTCAAACACCGGCTGTTCTTCAGTGGGTCTCATTAAGCCGCTCGACGCATTTGAATTATGAATTCGGTTCCACTCCCTGATTAGAAGCGGAGCATCGATAACCGTTACTAAGGCATTAATAGGTGCGATGTCGGCCACTGATTTTCCAAACAGATCACGCGCATAGAATGCTTGCAGCACTTGAGTGGGTTCAGCAACCCCACTCGCTTCAATAACGATATGGTCTGCACCACTGGTTTTCACCAATTCATTAACGGCTTCAGAAAGGTCGCCTGAACTCGAGCAGCAGATACAGCCGTTAGAAAGCTCCACCATTTGGGTTGCTGAATCATCGAGCTCTTTCAGTTGGGTTTTAACTAGCGCTGCGTCTACATTGATTTCGCCAACGTCGTTGACCAACAAGGCAAGCTTCATATCGCCGCACTCGGATAACATACGGTTGAGCAAGGTGGTTTTTCCAGAACCAAGAAATCCGGATAGTAGTGTAACAGGAACAGGATCGATTTTAGAATTCATGGGTAATGGTAAACAGTGATAGGAAACACAGGCTGTAAAGGTCAATGGCTATGGGAAATAATAACCTTTGTCATAGTTAACATTGGATTTCATTTGGGAATAATTCACCAACTCGAAGAACAAGGAAAACCCTAAGATACCTAAGCCATTGTTATGCTTTCAGATAGAAATCTCTATTTATTGGCAAGAAATATGCAGGGCCTGTCACGGAATTATTTTTAATTCCATAAGACCAGGTGCCGGTCCAACGTGGAGGACCGGCATCGCCTTTTAGTTTTCAAATTGATTGTTTAATCTGTCTTCACCCAGATAAGGTGAGTATCTAATTTCAATTTTTTCCTATGGCTAGAAAAGCAACGTATGAAGGCAAGTGGCTTAGTTTTTATGAGGTCACCTTTACCAATTCTGAAGGCGAAGCCCGAATATGGGAATACGCTTCTCGAACGGGGACAGCGGGTGCAGCTGCAGTCATAGCCATAGATGAAGGCGCTATTCCTAACCTCATTCTGGTTAAGCAATTTCGACCGGCGATAAACCAACACTCATTAGAGTTTCCTGCAGGATTAGTAGATCCCGGGGAAACGATTCAGGCAGCCGCTCTCCGTGAACTTGAAGAAGAAACGGGATACCTCGGTCAGGTGATTCATGAGGGGCCACCCATATATAGCTCACCCGGATTAACGGACGAACAGGTTTCATTAGTGACCATAAAAATTAGTGGCAAAATCGAGACCAAGCATGAAGCGGACGAGTGCATAGAGGTGATTACACTACCAATCAATAACCTGATCGAAGAACTGAACCGTATTCAAACCACCGGAGTCGTGATCGACGCAAAGCTCTGGACCTTTGCTCAAGGGCTCGGTTGGATCAGCCCGTTCAAACAGGAAGCTGACTAAAAAAAGAGCGCAATTTTTCAGAACTCTTTATCCCAGAACTTAGTTCAACGCCACTGCTGGTATCGATGATTTGTGGATTCGCCAATTTTAATGCAGCTCCAATATTCTCGGCATTAAGTCCACCGGCCAAAATCCAGTATTTCTCTGGATAATCGATATTCAATTGCTTAAACCCAGCCCAATCGCCGGTCTTCCCACTTCCGCCAAAGCCTTCAATGTGGTAGGTATCTATCAAAAAAGTGTCTGCGTATTGAAAAAGAGATTCAGGAAATAACATCCTTGGGGGAAGTTTTGGCGCTAACCAAAGTCGATCACGACCTACGGTCTCAGATAGTACCGACAAATAAGCGCTATCGTGAATCTCGGAAAAATGGACCTGAAAATAATCGAAGCCCGATGCTATCTGCTTTTTTATAGTCTCAATACTGGGTCGTACATCAACAGCTACTCTAAAACTATCGGGCAGGGTTTGTTTGAGTTTTTCAAAATCCTCCAGGGAAATCGCGCGCGGCGAATTGGGATAAAAGATGAATCCTAGGTAAGTAGCTCCGAGAGAAACTGCTAGTCGAGCGTCTTCCTCCCTAGTGATTCCACAAATCTTTACACACGGAGAGCTCATCCTTTGAAGCTGTTAAAACTTTCAATGACATGGTCAACCTGCTCGTCTTCCAATTCGGCGTAGATGGGAAGGTTAATAATCTCCTCACACGTCCGTTCTGCAATTGGAAAGTCTCCATGTTTGTAACCCAATCCTTCATAGACCGGTTGCAGATGCAGGGGCCTCGGATAAAACTGTCCTGTAGCCACACCACACGTATTTAAGTGCGCCACCAACGCATCACGATTCGGATGACAGACAGAAAACTGATGATACACACTGGGAGCATCTTCAAGAGCCGGCGGCACTCGAACCCCTTCCAGATTTAGACCAGCCAAATATTTAGCTGCAATGGCCTGCCGACGTTTGGTCCAGGTGGTGAGGTATTTTAGTTTCACTTTAAGAAGTGCACCACAGATCCCTTCCATTCGGTAGTTGTAGCCGACATCCGAATACGTATAGCGGTCGGGCATGGCGTGATTGCGCAACAAACGGATCTGATCCGAAATACTTTTATCCTTCGACACACACAACCCGCCTTCTGTGAGCCCACCCAAATTCTTCGTAGGGTAACACGAAAGCGCGCCGCAATCACCAATCAGCCCGGTAGATGTGCCATTGAAAGTCGCCAAATGAGATTGGGCGCAGTCTTCGATTAACTTCAGATCGTACTTCTTTGCCAATTCTACGAAGTCATCCATAGGAGCGGGTTGACCGAATAAATGAACCACAATGATCGCCTTGGTCTTTTCCGTTATCGCCTCTTCAACTTTTTCGGGATCTAAATTATAAGTGAAGGGATCGATGTCTGCAAATACGGGAACTGCTTTCTCGTAACTGATGCACCAAGACGAAGCCATAAACGTGAATGGCGTTGTTATAACCTCGTCACCTGGGAATACACCGCATGCACGCAGGCAAAGGTGTAAAGCTGATGTGCCGCTATTAATACCTATAACCTCCTCTGCTCCCATCAACTCAGCATAGGCCTTCTCGAACTCGTCAACCTGCTTACCCAGAATAAATTGACCTGAATCCAGTGTCTCTTCAAACGCAGCCATCAACTCAGGCTTTAATTTTTGATGCGTCGTGTGAAAATTCAGAAATGGGACTTTCATATCGATAAAATCTTTCTCCTCATCGTTCTCGTCCTTGTCGACCGAAAAATCAATTCTCTCAACAAGCTAACGAAATGTATGGATTTACGGTGCACATCCAACTTTTCATGGTCAAATTTCTTCATTAACTAAAAGTAAGTAGGAGGAAGAGTGAGAGGACGAGGAAGATTTCTTAGCACAATTTAAAAGTACGAGGGAGGACGAGGAAGATTTCTTAGCGCGAACCCAGTTCTTCAATGATCGTATCAATCAATCCATCGAGAGAAGAATGTTTGGCCTCCTTATTTAATGGCAAGTGCACTTCTTTCATTACCTTGCTTGTCTGAGGACCCATGCTAAATGTCTGGGGTCTTTCCGCTCCGTCTACCAGTTGTAGGGCCTTAGCCTGCTTAACAAAGGAACGAGCGGTGGAACCGCTGGTAAAAGTGATGCCATGTGCACCCAGCTCTCGGAATTTTCCGGCGGCTTCATTTACAGAAAGGTCGGTTGGTTCTGTTTTGTAGACTTCGAATCGGTCAACAATGGCCCATTGATCTTCAAGAGGCTTAATCAGGTCCTCCGTTCCAAGATTGCCTTTTACAACCAAGACTTTCGCGTGCTCAATGCTTCCTGTCTTAAGGAGCGCTTTCGCCAACTCAGGTCCTGTATGAACTTCTGGCATGACTTCGACTTCGAGGCGAAACGATTCAATTACCTTGGCTGTGGCAGGGCCAACTACAGCAATTCGCATAAAGCCCATGGAGCGAACATCCTTGTATTCACGAAAAAAGGCTTCGAAGAAGTACCTGACTCCGTTGGGGCTGGAAAAAACAATCCAGTCATAAGATCCAAGCTCCGCAAAAATTTCTTTTTTAACTTCCTCATCAACGGCCGAGTTAACCTGAATAAGCGGAAGCTCCAACACTTCAGCTCCCAGGCGAACAAGACGGCGCATCAACTCACTCGATTGCTCCCGAGTTCGAGTAATGGCAATGCGTTTCCCAAATAGAGGTTGTTGCTCAAACCAGGAATGCTTGGGCGCGTCTTTGACAACCTCCCCCACAATAATCATAGCAGGCGGTTTAATTCCGTTCTCTTTAACTGTTTTGGAAATCGTGCCCAATTTACCGATACAACTTTCCTGGTTTGGCAAAGTCGCCCAACGAATAATTGCAACGGGAGTTTCAGGATTCATTCCAGCCTTAAGTAATTCGGCTGAAATGTGATCGATTTTAGTCAACCCCATGTAAATACATAGAGTGGCTTTTAACTTAGCATAGTGTTGCCAATCAACTAAGGTTTCGGGCTTTCCAGGATCTTCATGCCCAGTGACCAAAACGATGGCAGAGCAATCCTGTCGGTGCGAAAGCGGAATACCCATCGAAGCGGCGGCTCCCATCGAAGCAGTCACGCCAGGAATAATCTCAAAAGGAATACCAGCATTCGAAAGTGAATCGGCCTCTTCCCCCCCACGACCAAAGATAAGGGGATCCCCTCCTTTAAGCCGTACAACCATCTTCCCGTCTTTGGCGTAGTTTATGAGTAGTTTTTCAATTTCCTCTTGGGGCTTGGAGTGGTAACCGGATCGCTTTCCAACATAGGTCTTCACACAATCGGGCTTCGTCCACTTCAATAGCTCATCGTAAACCAGATAATCGTAGACGAGAGCATCGCATTGCTTGATAAGCTCTTTGCCACGAACTGTGACGAGGTCGGAAGCTCCAGGCCCTGCACCTACTAGATATACCTTACCGCTGTTCATATTTGAAATTCTCCCAAAACAGTTTTAATGGCTTGGCGAACCTCATCCATTTCCAATGAATTGAATGACAAGGTAAAGCGACCGGCTGATTCTTGGAAAGCCATCAAGGTATTATCTATGAAGTGGCCAGCGAATACAGTCTGACAACCTCCATCGACCAAGGTAAGAAACTCGCGCTCAATGGAAACAGCTTGGTTTGTCATAGGATCGGTCAAAATACTGAAACGCTCTTCTTCTCCAGCTCGGCACTGCAACGCGATGGCGCCCTGCCCCACAGCGGGAATCATTTGATTTAAATTAAGATATTCAAACTCGAGTCCTTCCCATTCACTTATCCCCAAGCGCCTCAATCCGGCAGAGGCCAAAATGGTTGCGTCAGCCTCACCCGATTGAATTTTTTTGAGCCGGGTACCTACATTGCCACGAATCTCAACAAACTCCGTGTCGGGTAAAAACAACTTTGCTTGAGCCCTTCTTCGAGGACTACCTGTGGCAAGTTTTCCTATGCTTTTGATTCCGGACCTCTTTACCAACACATCCTCCACGCTCTCCCGAGGAAGGAAACCGGCAATAACGAGGCTTGGATCCATCTCGGTTGGCATGTCCTTAGCAGAATGGACCGCTATGTCAGCTCGACCTTCTAACAAGGCTATTTCAAGTTCCTTGGTAAAAAGACCTTTTCCGCCTTTTTCTTCCAAAGACCAGGCCAAACGTTGATCCCCTGTAGTCGTCATTTGATCCTGAACGACTTTGGTTCCTGGAAGCGCCTCATGAATAGCCGATTCAACCAGCAACGTTTGCGCCAACGCCAGAGGACTTTTACGGGTAGCTAATGTGATAGTTTGAGACACGGATATAGCTTGTAGGGTAGCTTGTTAGAAAAGAAAAGCGCGAAGACCTTTGAGAGTCTCCGCACTAGTATTAAAAAGACTAAAGTGAAACCTTAGTAAGCGGCTTGAACTCCTTTGATATTCTTCTTGGAAACCCAAGGCATCAGGCCACGAAGACGACCACCGACTTTTTCGATGCCGTGCTTTTCGCCGGCTTTTAGCAATGCTTTGTAATTTGGAAGACCCGCTTCGTACTCAGCAACCCACTGTTTGGCGAATTTGCCAGATTGGATTTCTTTCAAAATCTTGCCCATGGCTTTCTTGGTCTGCGCAGTGATAATCCGTGGACCACGGGTGATGTCACCGTATTTGGCTGTTTCAGAGATAGAGAAACGCATGCCAGCAACTCCGGACTCAACCATCATATCCACGATAAGCTTGAGCTCATGTAGACATTCGAAGTAAGCCATTTCGGGTTGGTAACCAGCTTCAACCAGCGTCTCATAACCTGCGGTTACAAGAGCAGAAGCACCGCCACAAAGGACAGCCTGCTCGCCAAAGAGGTCGGTTTCGGTTTCTTCTTTAAATGTTGTTTCAATGACTCCAGCGCGAGTGCCACCAATTCCCTTTGCCCACGCTAAGGCAATCTTCTTCGCCTTCTTGGACGCATCGTTGTGAATCGCGATCAGAGCTGGAACGCCCTTACCTTCTTGGTATTGGATGCGAACCGTGTGACCTGGGCCCTTCGGAGCGACCATGATGACATCGATGTCACTTGGAGGATTGATCAGTCCAAAGTGGATAGCGAACCCATGCGTAAACATGATTGCTTTTCCAGGGGTAAGATTTGGTTCGATGTCCTTTGTATAAACAGAAGCCTGCTTCATGTCAGGAACAGCGATCATGATCACGTCGGCCCGTTTCACTGCTTCAGCTGTTTCGAACACTTCGAAACCTTGCTTCCGAGCTACTTCAACAGACTTGCTCTTTTTATAGAGTCCGATGATCACATTGAGACCACTTTCCTTCAAATTCAGGGCGTGTGCGTGTCCCTGAGAACCAAAGCCAATAACGGCTAGAGTCTTGCGTTTGATAGAAGCGATATTGGCGTCTTTATCTTTATATACTTTAGCTGGCATAATTTACAGAAGCTGTAAGTTGCTTTTATTGAACCGGGATTATTGTACCGGAGGATTATTTCTTGCTCGTTCCAATGCTAGTTTTCCTGTGCGGGAAAGCTCTAAAATTTCAAACTGTTCGATCATATCGAGAAAAGCGCGGACCTTACCTTCATCACCAGTGAGTTCAAGAATCATTGAATCTCTGTGTGCGTTGATGATTTTGGCACGAAAGATACCACAAATCTGGATAATCTCAGAACGATTTTCAGAGTCAGCAGAAAGCTTTACTAAAAGCAGTTCGCGTTCAACCGCTTGGTCGCGTTTGAAATCTGTAACTCGAATAACGTTAATCAGCTTGTTAAGCTGTTTGATAATTTGATCCAATACCTGATCGTCCCCAACGGCCATAACCGTTATACGTGAAAGGGATCTATCGTGTGTGGGAGCAACATTAAGTGAATGAATGTTGAAACCACGTCCACTGAACATGCCAGCCACTCGGGCCAACACTCCAAATTTGTTTTCAACGAGGACCGATATTGTGTGTTTCATAAAAGTTAATTATTGGGATGGTGGGCGAAGGCGGACTCGAACCGCCGACCTACTGGGTGTAAACCAGTTGCTCTAACCAAACTGAGCTATCCGCCCCCATAAAGGGTGGATAGGAAGCCATCTGTCCTATACGTAATCAAGCACTAAATCCAAAAAATTGACGTCCCTAAAACAACACCGTTGTCACGGTTTAATTCACACAGCAGGAACACCCACCCAACCGCGTTCATGGAGAAGCTCAGCAATCTGAACAGCGTTTAAAGCAGCGCCTTTCCAGAGCTGATCACCACAGACCCAGAGAGAGAGTCCATTATCAAATGCTGTATCCTTTCGAATACGCCCAACCCCGCAATTTACCTTGCCGGAATAATCGATGGGCATGGGATACTGAAAATTCTCAACATCGTCACAAAGTTCACATCCCGAGAAGTCATCCACAGCGGCTTTGGCTTCGACGACGTCTACAGGTCTTTCGAATTCGGCCTGAATAGAAACGGAATGGGCACGGTAGACTGGAACCCGGACACAGGTGCAGCTCACCTTTACATCCGGAAGACTCATAATCTTTGAGCCTTCGTTTTGCATTTTCATCTCTTCCTTCGTATAGCCGTTTTCCAATAAGGCATCTACATGTGGTAGAACATTAAAAGCGATCTGGTGTGGATAGACATTGGTTTCAACCGGCTCGCCATTCACAAGAGCCAACACCTGGTTTTCTAATTCGGTGATCGCCGCCGCACCGGTTCCCGAAACGGCTTGGTAGGTAGAGGCGATGAATCGGGTTAATCCAAACTTCATGTGGAGAGGATATATAGCCATCAACGCTACTATAGTAGAACAATTAGGATTTGCGATAATGCCTTTATGCCCTCCAGCTGCATCAGGATTGATCTCGGGAATGATTAAAGGAACATCCGCGTCCATCCGAAATGCAGAGCTGTTGTCAACCACAACACATCCTCGACGTGTGGCTTCCGGAGCCAGTTCTTTGGTAATTCCTGCTCCTGCGCTAAACAAGGCAATATCCAAGTCATCAAATGCTTCAGGTGTAGCTTCTTCAACCATCCAGGAGCGGTCCCCATAACTGATAGCTTTACCTTTCGACCGCGCCGACGCCAAAAGCTTGAGTTCCTTGATAGGAAATCCGCGTTCGTACAATAAATGAATGAGCTCCTGACCGACTGCGCCGGTGGCTCCTACAATACCTATAGAATATCTGTTATTCATAGCTGAAAAATAAAGCGTGAGAAATTGGTCATTGAGTCACTAGAAAGCAAGCGAGGATTCCAAGAGGTATTGGGTCCAATAATGAGTCCGATCTCCCGAATTACCGTAATTTAACCATAAATCAATAAATTCTCATTAAACCTCATAATTACTCTAATCAATCGGTTTTGTGGAATAAAACCTACTTTCCCCCATTTAGATAGAGTGCTAATACGAAGCCTCCATTAGGGGAAACCACTAAAAGTATTAAGGAAACGCCTCTACACGAAAGAAGGCGTAGCTTTGCGGAAAAATTAGTACCCATTGTGAATAACCTTACCGAATACCGAGATCGGCAAAATCTCACCCAACGACAGAGACACTACCAAGTCTCACACTCAATCCTTACCAACCATGTCCCTACCACCTGTGTTAACTCGTGGCGCTACCGGAATAGAGTTCTTCTCGAATTCTGCTAGTTCCATTGTTTCAAGTAAACCGGATCCCTATCTAAACGGACTACCTGACCCTGTGTTTTTACTGCGCCGAAAAGGACGCATCTTAAAGGCCAATGCATGAGCCCTATCGTGGCTTAATAAACAATTCAATCTCAGGTTGAAGGTTACTTACCTGCACCTGCTGATCGAAGCCAATGAATGGCAAGGCTGTATCGGCTCGATCGAAGGCAAATTATTAAGTCATTTCTTCGGAACTGGCACTCTGCCAAGGAATGTAAACCTGCACTTGGGAATCCAAGGTGAGTGTGAATACACTGACCATCAAGACCACAGTCACGTATTAAAGGTATCTCTCAAAAAGATTTTCTCTGAAAAGCAACCTCAGCTCATGTTAACCGTTGAGGATATTACAGAGGCCAAAAAGAAGGAGCTTCTGCAGAATCTCTTCATGCATGATTTGGCAAACCGGGTTACCGAGGTCATCGCCAATTCAGAATTGCTCAATCAGTTTTGCAAAAAAGGTGAAAATGAGCCCGAGAAACTCACTCTTTGGACAGAAAACATTAGTATGATTTCCAAAGAACTCGGGCTGGAGGTTTCGGCTCAGCAAGCGGTTGTGTCCATGGAAATGAAAAAAATGTCGGCGCGCCCAACTGAAGTTAACGCTTTGATAGAAATTGAAAAACTGGCCGCTCACTTCTACCCCGTTGAAAAAGATCACGGCGTAAAGCTCAAGATCAGCGAAGAGGCGAAGGAAATTATCCTATTTACAGATCCGGTCTTACTCCGTCGGGTTCTTACAAATCTAGTCAAGAATGCTATTGAAGTGTCCAAGCCCGGGGAGATCATCACCTTAGGATGCAGACTTAACAAATCTTCCGGGCAGGTAGAGTTCTGGATTCACAATCCAGGCTATATTGAAGAAGAGATGAAAGCTCATTTGTTTAAGCCCTATTTCTCGACCAAAAACAATATGCGCGGACTTGGCACCTACAGCATTAAGTTTCTAACCGAATACTTTCTGAAGGGAACCGTTGAGGTGGAATCAACCAGGAAAGATGGTACCTGTTTTAAAGTCTCCTACCCTGTTTCCCTAGAGACAAAGCTATCAGCTTAAATCTTCCGACAGAACTACTCTTCAATTACCTTACTAATACTTTTCGCAGTAGGTACTTCAAAGGTGTAATCTTCGAAATGAATTTGGTGGATGCATGCACGTTTGGTGCAGGATGGTAACGCTTTTAGAGAAACATCGCAGTCGATATCGATGCTACCTGGTAAACACTGGAGAGGTTGATTCTTGCTATAGCAAAGACTCGCAGCTGAAGCAAAATCTAAGACCCAACTCTCATACTTTTCATTTAGGCACAAGGTACGGGTAACCGTATCAGCCTTATTCGAAGACTCGGCTTTTGCATGTAGGACAAAGGTAAGCTGAAAGCACTCCGAATGCGGATTGAATACCAATCCGATCCAAGAAGAATCGTATAAGCCGGGTCCTAAGTTTCCAATATCCATTTGATTAGGTGTATTGGACCCGTTACCAATTTCCAAGTCAATGCAAGGCAATGATTATTTTTCATATGAATAGTGATAAGACCTGAAAAAGGATTCATAACTTCATCGATCAATTGGATAACCGTAATCAAAAAATAGGCTCGATTTACCAAGAGACTATCTACTGGATTAGCGGTTATTGTCTTTCAAGCAGACCCAATAACTCAGAATGCACCTTAAGAATCACAAAATAGTAATCCTTCATAAAAAGACGCAGAAAACGTTCAAAAAAGATGCTAAACTCATCAACATGTTAAGGCAGAATTGGGTCGATACTGGCGCTGAAGTCGAGGATCTTTATGGCACGGATACTTTCGTCCCGGCTGACCTAATTATTGTCCATGTTGATCTTTCCATAGTTTCGGATGAGTATCAAATATTTGCCGCTCGTTATCCTAGGCAAATCAACGCAAATATCCTGGATATTCGTAAATCCAAAGTCTGCAAACATTTGCTAACAAAGGACGATGTTTACAACAAAGCCGTACTAGTATAAACGAATCTTAATTTCGCTGGGATTCCAGAGCAAAACGACGAAATCAATAATCGAGATGAGATTCGCAGCATGGTTCCGATTCATTTTATCTATAGAAAACTCCGGGGCATAAAGAGACGCATTTCTAAATACCCAGATATAGTATCAAAAGATCAGTATCAGATCTTCGAATCACTCAAAAAGGTCCCAAAAAAATACTTTAAAAGCGAATACGTTGTGCAGAAATTCCTACCCGAAAGATCAGGCGAAAATTTCATTGTTCGCGAGTGCTACTTTCTCGGTGATCATTTCTACCTTAACGTGGAATCCAGTCCCATCCCGTTGTTCACTACAGGAACGCAAATCGAGTTTGGTCCGGTAACCCCTCCAAAAGAGATTGTTGAGATCAGGAATGAATTGCATCTCGATTATGGCAAAATTGACTACGCAATATGCAATGGTGAAACAGTGATTTTCGATGTTAACAAAACAGTTGGCACAATATCAGATCAGTCAATTGGAGCGGGAAAGGTTGCTAAATACTTAGCCCCGGCAATCGAACAATTCCTCAACTAATGACTGTCAATACTCATAGATTCCTGAATCGATATTCATGAATCCAATGCCAAGTTCAGCAGGCGCTGAGCGTTTTCGGATAAAGACAATGAGGATGCCAATCCTTTCGCCTTGTCAGACATTTTTCTCCACGTCTTTTGCAGAATTGAAATCATCTTTTCATCATCAGTTTTCGCAATCAGGTTATCGAATTGATTTTCGATAAAAACCAAACACAGGGCATCTTCGATCACTTGCACATCAAGATCATTCGGTAAGTCTTTTTTAAGGTTTATATCCCGCACACGCTCAATGCTTGCATCGTCGAAACCAACTTCCTTGAGCACTTCAGCACTCTTGTCGGCATGGAAGGATTTTAGATCCTTTCTCCAATTGAGATACCCTACTCTCCCTTCCGGGTAGCTGGATCGAGGGATTTCCCAACGACATAGATGCTGACAACGTGCAGCAAGACGAACAACCTGTGAGGCTTCCGGATCCAACTGAAAAACCCAATCGGTCATTTTGTTGGCAAAAAACAATTCGAATGGGACAACTTCACCATCCACAATACGATGATTCGGATCTTGGGCATTGAGCATATCTAACTCCGCTATAGCACGGTTAAATGACTCACTTGTTTCCATTCAGTAAACCAAGCAGATAGGGCATAAACTAGCACGCACAAAAATGAACCCCAGGCCCAAAGGGTGAATATTTCTGTTGATTACAATCTGCTGAAAGAATAGCTAGGATAGGATCTCTCATTACCCCGATGATTACTCATACTCCTTCAAAAGCCTTTGTTTGGCTTCTCTCAGTGTTGGCTTTGTATTCCTCCAGCATAAACTCTTCAGGCTAGTCAGACCTCTTTGGTGTTCAAATTCGCGCCTCTTCACCGGACCCTTAACCTCGTTGGCAACTGTTTAACAATATCAACGACGACTCCATAGTTTCAAATCCACTCAACACACTTTTCAACGACGGATCGGGGGTTTACGGTGCCGCCATTCGAGATGGTGTCTTTTACCTAGTGGAACTAATGAACAATTCAGCCCAATACTTTTTCGCTACGACAGCAACCGAGGGAAATTCAACCACCACCCGCGTTGGTCAAGCCGACATAGGTTTTGGCGATGTCGAGGGACTCGCCAACGTGGAAGGTCAACTTATGGGAATAAGCCTGGATTTTCCTGGTCACGTTTCCCGACTTATTTCGATCGATCACACAACCGGATTAGGAACGCTGATTGGACAAGGTTCTTTTAACGTAATCCTCCATGGATTGGCCTATGACCCAATTGCCAAAATATTGTACGGAGCAGGAATTCCCTGGGGAGATGGCGAAACAGCGGTCAATGAAAACAACCTCTACCGCATTAATACTACAACCGGTGCTACATCCTTGATTGGAGACATGAGCACAAGACTTGAAAGCCTTGCCTGGACAGCAAACCTGAGGCTAGTGGGAGCATTCGATCATCTATACAAAATAAACAACACAACGGGTGCCGCCACGCAGATAGGTGACGGTGATTTCACGGCAGGCCTGGGAACATCTCAGGGTTCGATCAATGGCATCTGGGCGCTTGCAGGAACAGTAAACTTGGACGACATAGAACTTTTACCGTTCTCAATTACTTCGGTCTCCTTGAATAGTAAAGGTCAACTGGAACTAATTTGGGATTCCGAGAGTGGGTTGAGCTTTACTCCAATATAAGAAGATCTGACTCACCAATCTCAAGAGTACCCGTAGTCAGGATACGAACTCGTAACCCACCTTTTCCTTTGAGAAAACTATGGGCACCTGAGGCCACGGCTGTTTCCATCCAAACACAAGGAGTAGCTTCTTGAGTACCCTCAAACTCCACAGAGCCGACCTTGAATCGTTTACCTATCAAGCTGTTTAAATCGACTCCACGGGTAATAATGTTTCTACGAAACGCTGAATTCTCAAAAGGAGAATGGTCCAGGGTTTCTCGAAGTGATTCAGCCACTTCAGAGGCAAAGAAGGTCACCTGACCTTTGAAATTTTCTCGATAATCGAAAAAACGATCACCTTCGATTCCTTTACCAGCAATGCAATTTACAGAAGCGGGCGCTTGTACGTCATGATTCAATCGCTCCTTACCAAAACGGCCAAAAAAATCATGCCCGGATGATATGTATATCGCTTCAATTTTCATGATTAAAGTGGGTATCTATGTAGTTGAAGGGAAAACGCCAGCTTCTTTCCATATTTGCTCCACAGCTCTGCAATAAAAGGGAGTGCCTGCATAGTAATAAATCTTCGGGGCTTTCAAACTGAATTCCTTCATTGGAAATATTGAGGAATCGAAAAAATGAAACTCAGTACCCACCGCTTCGCATAATGCATAGGCCGCAGCTATATCCCAAATACTTACCCGGTTACTAAAAGAACCATCCATCAATCCATTTGCGGTATATGCCAGGTGCAGCGTACCGGTACCCATATTGCGCATTTT
>Ga0209403_10004397_pt1 | contig 15388 bp, 14 predicted proteins | sample ArcticOcean_MG_C_8_FD_187440 | JGI IMG/M metagenome (GOLD analysis project Ga0209403, IMG submission 187440) | Marine microbial communities from western Arctic Ocean - ArcticOcean_MG_CB11_86 (SPAdes) (version 2) | ecosystem: Environmental > Aquatic > Marine > Oceanic | place: Arctic Ocean... | reverse complement strand
TTATAGTTTAAAATTTCTTTTACAAGATTATACGTGCCCAAAATATTATTTTGAATAGCTTTATTGGCATCTCTTTCGCAGGCTTTCATTCTTGCAAGCGAGGCACAGTTTATGATTAAACTAAATTTTTCATTTTTTAATATTTTTCCAATTTTTTTTCTGTTTAATAAATTCAGGTTTTTTTTTGAAGGCGCATAAATACTTCCAAAGATTTTAGATTTTTTTATTTCCAAACCTAAATTTCCATTGCCACCAATTAGCAAAATTTTACTATCTTTCATTTATTTTTTAATAAAAAAGATTTTATTAATCCGCATATTAATAAAATTTCCTTTTTAGTTAAAGTTAACGATGATGGAAGCCAAAATAGTTTATTGTTTATTTGGTTTGATACTCTAAAATTTTTTTTATTTAATTTAAATGGTTTTTGGGTGTGCATTGGGTACCAAAACTTTCTACATTCTATGCCTTTTTTTTCTAAAAACAGTATAAGCTGATCTCTATTTTTGCAATACACATCTGTCCAGAGTGGAACCTCTCCTTTGCTTAAATTAAAGTCTAGTATTTTTATATTTTTTATTGATTTTAATTCTTTTCTATATATTTCGTTATTTGCTTTCAATTTGCTGATTCTCTGCTTTATATTAAGTAATTGTGCTAAGCCCATTGCTGCCTGCAAATTAGTAAACTTAAAATTCCATCCAACTGATTGGTGTATTACATTTCCTCCATTAGATTTACCTGATATTCCTTGATTTTTTAATAATAATATTTTTTTATACAACTTCGTATCATTAGTAACAATAATTCCCCCTTGTCCTGTTGTAATCGTTTTGCTGGCTGTAAGTGAAAAACAACCCAGCCTACCTATTGTGCCAAGATACTTTCCTTTATATTTTGACATAAAAGCTTCTGCTGCATCTTCAACAATATTAATATTTTTTTTTTTTGATATTTTTATTATTGATTCCATATCTGCTGCTCTTCCAGAAATATGGACAGGAATAATTGCTTTTGTTTTTTTATTAATTTTTTTTTTTAAATCATTGATGTCAAAGCTCATATTTTTTTCATTTATATCTACTAAAATTAATTTTGCTCCTGTCAGTTTAACGGCCATTGCCGTTGCTCCAAAGGTTAAATCTGGAATAATCACTTCATCTTTTTCTGACACACCTAAAGATTTTAATGCTAGAAAAATACTTATAGTGCCACTAGTTACACAAATTGCATGTTTTACTGCGAGTAAATTTTCAATTTTATTTTCAAAAAGTCTAGTATATTTTCCCTCGTTCGGATAATTTGATTTGAGAACTCTTTTTATATTTACAATCTCTTGATTTCCAATTATGGGTTCCCAAAAATTTATTTTAAATTTGGATTTAATTTTTTTCATTGATAATAAATAATATACTAATTTAGTATGATTAAATTAACTAAAAACCTCTATTAGTTATTCCCCATATATCTACTATTACTTTACTTTTTTTTATTTTTAAATTTTTGTATGCCTTATGAGGTGTTGACAAAATTATAATATCAGATTTTTCGATTAAAGTTTTTTTATCAACATTTTTTTTATTTTTATAGTACTCGTCTGATTGTAATGTTTTTATTTTTTTTAGTTTAAGATAGTTTAAAAGCTTAATTGATAAAGAATCTCTTATATCATCAGTCTCTGACTTGAATGCTAGACCCAAAATACCAATAGTCTTTTTTCTTAGGTCATATTTTTTTTTTAGTTGGTCTATTAAAAATACAGGCAAACCTTCGTTTATTGACATAGCTGTGTGTCCTAAAGAAAATTTATGATTATAAAATGAAGATAATTGCATTGTATCTTTGAGCAAGCACGGGCCAGCTGCAAATCCAGAGGTAGGGATGTGGGCGTTTCTTTTGTATCCATCTCTCATAATATTTCTAATTTTGAAAAAATCTAGGCCTAAACTTTTACATATCATAAAAAACTGATTTGAAATTGAGAAATGTATATATCTATATGCATTTGAAAAAAGCTTAACTAATTCGGCCTCTATAATTTCAACATTAATTATTTTTTTTTTACAAATTTTTTTAAATAGTAAATTTGACTGCATAATAGACTTTTTATTTTTTCCAGAAACAAGCTGCGAAATATTAGGTAGCTCTTTGATGGATTTTCCTTGCACTATTCTTTCTGGACAATAACTTAGATTTTTATTTTTACTTTTTAATATTTCGTATACTTTATCGCATATGCCAGGATAAACAGAACTTCTAATTATTATTATCTGATTCTTGTTAATATATTTTTTTAGAACTTTAAAAAAATTTAAAAAATTTTTAATCTCTGGATCTAAACTTTCGGTAATAGGTGTGCCAATACAAACTATAATAAACTTACTTTTACTTATTTCACTCATTTTGTTTGTAGCAATGATTTTTTTTGATTTAAGCATTTTTTTTAATAATGCTTTGCTCCCATCTTCTAAAAATGGAGGAATTCCGCTATTTACTTTCTTTATATTCTCATTATTTATATCTATTAAATTTACTTTGTATCCTTTTGAGCTAAAGATTAAACCCAGCGGCAGCCCCACATGTCCACAGCCACCAATAATTGATATGTTTTTATTAGATTGCATAATTAAACTATTTGAGTAACTACAATAAAGTTTTTTTTTAAATTAATATAGTATATAAACCCTAAAATAATATTTATCTAATGAAAAAATCTACAACAATAAACAGATGCCAAATATCTGGTAAAAAAGATTTGCAAACTATTATTTCTTTGGGTTATTTACCTCCAGTAAATAAAATGCAAAAAATTACAAAAAAAAAGGAAGAGGTTACTTTCTTCCCTGTTGAATTAATGTATTCAAAATCTTCTAAGTTAGTTCAACTAAGCAATATAGTAGATAAAAATATTTTATTTCCAAAAGAATACCCCTACACAAGTAGTACTACCAAAATACTAAGGGATAATTTTAAAGAGCTTTATTCTGAATGTTCAAAACTTATTAATCTAAAACCTGAAGATTTGATTATTGATATAGGTTCAAATGATGGAAACTTACTAAACAATTTTAAAAAAAAACATAAGGTTTTGGGTGTAACGCCAGAGAATATTGGCAAAATTGCTATAAAAAAAGGCGTGAGAACTTTAATTAGATATTTTGACAACAGTACATCTAAATACATTCTAAAAAAATTTGGAGAAGCAAAAGTTATAACTGCTACTAATGTTTTTGCTCATATTGAAAATGTTAAAGAGTTGATGGCAAATATTTCAAGAATTTTAAAAAAAGATGGAGTATTTATAACTGAGTCTCACTACTTAGTTTCGCTAATTAAAGATTTGCAATATGATACTATTTATCACGAACACTTAAGATATTATTCGTTATTAAGTCTTCAATACTTATTTGAAAAATATAATTTATCAATTTTTCACGCTAAGAAAATACCAACACATGGTGGATCGATAAGGGTGTATGCCTCTAGAAAAGGTAAGTTTAAAATTTCAGAATCTGTAAAAAAAATTATAAAAGAAGAAAAAAAATTTATTAACCAAAAAAATTTTATAAAATTTAGAGACAACGTCGTTAATGCAAAGTTAGATTTATATAAAATACTCAGCAATATTAAAAGAAGTAAGAAAAAGATTTATGGTATTGGGGCCCCTTCAAGAGCCAGTACATTGATTAATTATCTGGGATTAACAAGTGAAATAATGCAATGTGTTTGTGAGGTTGATGGCTCTTACAAAATTGGAAATTATATGCCTGGAACCAACATACCTATAGTTTCAGAAAATAAACTTTACAAAGATCAACCTGCATATGCTCTGCTACTTTCTTGGCATATCTCTAAAGAATTAATGTCTAACTTGAAAAAAAGAGGATTTAAAGGAAAATTTATCATTCCCCTGCCCTCACCAAAGATAGTCGTTAAATAATTCAACGATAAAATTCAAATTTTTTAAAAATATTTTTTGGTAAAATTATTCTAACTATTAACTTTAGCTTGTTAAAACCCATAGGTTTTAAAATTATATTTGTAAGTGCTTTTGCTAATTTGCCTTCTTTTATATACCGCTTTGTTTTTAAAAAATTGAGTCTACGATGTATATAATGTAAATATGGATTTAAATTTTTATTCGAAATAATTTTTTTGTCTCCAATCCAATCTTCCAATTCATTAACTTCAACATCAGGATTCAAATGAGACCAATTTTTATTATGAATACGATAGTATGCTAGACATTTGTAAATTGATACGATTTTCCAATTTATACTTAATCTTATAAATAAATCAAAATCAGTAATTAACTTATACTTATTATTAAAGCCTGCTGCTAAATTATAAGCTTCTTTTCTAACTATAGCAGTTGTTATTGCAATATTATATTTTTTACATAAATCTTTTGTAATAAACCCAGATCTTATTTTTTTTTTTTGAAAGATTTTTTTTTTATTAGTATTTTCATAAAATAAATAAAGATTCGAATGTACTAAACCAACTTTTTCATCTCTAAAATATATGATTTGGTTTTCTAATTTATCTGAAATCCACCAATCATCTGTATCTAAAAAAGCAATAATTTGACCATTGCTTTTTTCTACAGCCTTATTTCTAGCTATTGGTAATACTGTATGGTTTGGAGCAAAAAAATATTTAAACCTATCATCTTTAAATTCTAAAAATATTTTTTTACTATTATCGATTGATTGATTATCCCAAAAAATGAGCTCCCAATTTGTATATGTCTGATCTGCTATGCTTTGTAATGTTTTTCTTAAATATTGCTCCCCATTGTAGCAATTTACAATAATACTAACTAAAGGGTTCTTTAACGAAGCCACGGAATTCCTTTTAAACAAACTTCTTCTAGGTTTTCCAGGTCTCTTTTTGTATCTATACACTGCCAGAAATCAGTATGTTTAAAAGCAAAAAGCTCTTTTTCCATAGCTACGCGTTCTAATGGTTCTCTTTCTAAATATGTTTCATCTCCTTTTATAAAATCAAAAAATTCAGGCTCAATAATAAAAAAACCTCCATTAATCCAACCTTCGTCTAGTTTCGATTTTTCAACAAAGTGTGTAACGCGATCTTTATTTATTTTTATCGCTCCAAATCTTGCGGGTGGTCTCACTGCAGATACTGTTACAAGTTTTCCGTGGCTTTTATGAAAGCTGAGCAATGCATCTAGATTAATATTAGAAAGTCCATCGCCATATGTGAGCATAAATCTTTCTTTGCCAATATAATCTTTAAGACGCTTCAGTCTACCTCCTGTCATAGTCTTCTCACCAGTATCAACCAAATTTATTTTCCAGTCTTCAAATTTATTTGAAAAATATTTTTTTACGATTTCACCTTTGTGACCCAAAGCTATATAAAAATTTTTATGATTATATTGCGCATAGTAATTCATAATATGCCACAGTATTGGCTTACCGCAAATCTGAACCATAGGTTTGGGCATAGTTTCTGTATATTCTGACATCCGTGTTCCTAAACCTCCCGCTAATATGATAACTTTCATTTATTAATACCAATCAAATTTTATTTTATTTTTTTCACATCTCAGCACTTCTTTTGATTTATGTGAAAAATTAGTTAAACTTAAAATATAACTTTCTTTTTTACTTAAGCCTTTAAAACCAAACCAAATTCTTGGAGGGACCGTCAGTCTTGAATATTTTTTTTCTCCTATAATTACAACTTTAAAACGTTTTTTTTTTTTTGAATAAAAAACAAATTTTACTTCCCCAAATGGAACAACTAAATTTAATTTCATTTTTAAGTGAAATTTCCATGCTTTTACTTTATTAAATTTTATTTTAGAAATATAAGCTTCTTTAAAATTCCATCTATTTAATTCTTCTTTTTTTAAAACTCTCATCACATCACCACTTGAAGATTTTATGATTTTTAGTTTTTTTATTTTTATGCTACTTAATGAGTTTTCGCCCAATTTGAACCTCTTTTAATTGCTAGAGACCGATAATGTTCTATTTGTTTTTTTGTTATATTTTCAATTCCATCTGAATTAAAGTAAAAATCATTATACCATTTTGCTACCATTTCTCCTGTCTCTTTAAACTTTAGAATACTTTTCCATTTTAATATTTTTTTTGCCTTATCACAATTTAGCCTTAACAACTCTGACTCATAAAAAAAAAATTTTGTTTTTTTCCAAGAAATATTTTTCCAATATTTGCTCACTTCTTTCACAAGTTCCAAAACGCTATACTCCTTAGATAGACTTGGGCCAAAATTAAAAGATTCCCCATGTAATTTTTTATTATGATTTAAATTTATAGCTAAACATAAATATCCACCAACAGCTTCTAGTACATGCTGCCATGGTCTTGTTGCTTTGGGGTTGCGAAGATTAACTTTTTTGTTTTTGGACCACGATCTTACACAATCAGGTATTATTCTATTTTTAGCCCAATCACCGCCACCAATAACATTTCCTGCTCTTGCTGTTACAATACGAATTTTAAAATTATCTTTGAAAAAAGATTCAATATATGATTTGACTAATATTTCTGCAGACGCTTTGGATCCACTATAAGGATCTTTTCCACCTAAAACGTCTGTTTCTTTATATCCATAATGAATCTCTCTATTATAATAACACTTATCACTGGTTATAATTATAATGTTACATAACTTTTTAAGTTTTCTTGCTGATTCTAGAATATTTAAAGTGCCCATAACATTAGTTTCCCATGTTAATTTTGGATTTTGATATGACGGACCAACCAAAGATTGTGCTGCCAAATGAAAAATAAAATTTGGTTTAAATGAAATTATTTTTTTTTCTAATTTTTTTTTATTTAGAATATTTAATCTAACATCTTTAATTCCCTTGTATATTTTTGAAGATTTAAAATGAGAAGGATTTGTTGGTGGACTTAAAGAAATTCCCATTACATTTGCGTCCAATTCTTTTAGCCATGCTGTTAACCAAGACCCTTTAAATCCTGTGTGACCAGTTATAATTACTTTGGAATTTTTAAAAATTTTGAGGTTTTTCATTTTATTATAAAATTTATAATATATTTCTTAAACTTGTAATTATTTATTTTATATTTAAATCTTTATCTTGAATATAATCTAAATCATATTTTAATGCTAACTCGGCTTTGCAAAGCTCTATCCCCATGTCTGCAGCATGTTGCAAGCTAGATATGTAGTCTTCTTTTATTAAAGTATTCACAATTTCAATTGCCGTTTTTCCTGAAATTACTGCAATCATATCATTGGTAGGATTTTCTCCTAGCTTAGTAAATTTACAAAAGCCAATTTTTAATAAAGAATTTTTTTTATCTAGTCCTATAATAAAATATCCCTTGGGATCCATTACCCAATCTTTAATTTTATCATATCTAGCAGTAATTCTTTTTTCTATTTTTTTATCTATACGAAACCACTTACCTTTGATGGATCCAACGTCTGACTCAAAATTCATTTTATTGTTAATAGGCGTTAATTATTTTTCTTTTTGCAGAAATTTCGAAAATTAACTTAAAGATAACTAGATATAAAAAAGTGGCTATAAGTGTATTATGAAAAAAAGGAATTGCTAATATGTATGACTGCATTAATCCCTCAAAATTTTTTACGTACATCTCGGTCGTCAACCAAACACCAAAGTTTGTTATTAAAAAAAAACAAACTGAGCTAGATAAGCCACTAAAAATAATTTCTTTATATTGTAGTTTTTTAATTAGTAAACCTAATGCGACTGCGATGGTTAAAGAGGTATAAGTAAAAATCATTGTGCTATGAAAACCTAAAAATAGATCTCCAACAAACATTGAAAAAATAACTATAAAAGAACCTATAAAAAAATTTTTAAAATAAAATCCAGCAAAAATACCTGCCGCCAAAATGGGAGTAAAATTTGAAGGATGTGGTATCAACCTAAACAGGACTAAAAGTATAACAACAGCTAATCCTGCTAATGCTTCTTTTTTTACAGCTTTTAAAAAATTATACATTTTTATTATTTAACACAGTTTGTGATGTGCTGGCAATTTTTATTTTTTTTGATTTTCCAACCTTAGTAAAACTTGCTTCTTTTGCTCTTCGTTATAGAAAAGCCAGTTCGCAATTTCCTCTTTATTTCGACCACAACCTATACAGAGGCCACTTTCAGGATCTTCTGTACATATATCGTTACAAGGAGAATCAACCATTAGTAAGATCTCCTGATCCCAAAATTAAAAGTTCTGTCCATCTGAGAATAGTCTCTAGTGGTTTCATATTTTTCATCCAAAATATTATTAATATCAAAAAATAGATTGTATTTATCCATTAAATTATATTTAATTGATAAATCATTTGTTATCCAGTCATCTATCTCTTCATCTCCATAGGTTCTATTTCCATTTCCATAATCCCTTGCTATACCGGACCAATGAGTTCTTAAAGTTAAATCTAGATTTTCATATTTAGGAATTTTTATACCTGTCACAAGATTCATCACATGTCGAGGCACTCTTACCATCTGATTATTAGTATAGTTTTGGTTTCTGTTAGGATCGTCAGCCTCTGCGCCATCATATGTAGATGTGAAGGTATAATTAAAACCAAAATTTAGTAAATCACTTGCTTTCCATTTAGAAGCTAACTCCAAGCCTTTTGATTTGACTGTACCATCACTATTTTGAGTAGTATATTCAACGCCTCCAGCAGTATTAGATTTCCAACCTTCAAGAATATCATCATATTTTATATCAAAATAAGTAATATCTAAATCTAAACCTATATTTGAAAAGGTTTTTTCAATTCCAAAGTCGAAGCTTTTACTTTTCTCTGCTTTTGCGGTTCCGAAAGCACTACCACTAGTAGCTCCATAAACATAATAAGTTTCATAAAGTGATGGAAATCTAAATCCAGTTCCATAAGAGCTTTTTAATTTTGTAGACTTGTCGTCAAAAAGATAGGCTAAGGATACTCTTTGTGAATCTTCATTACCTGCTAAAGAATGTTCGTCAAACCTTGATCCAAATGTAGCATATAAATTATTTATTATTCTTTTTTGATAATCAAAATAACTTGAAGTAATGTACGCGGCGCTATTCTTTCTACCAACATATTTATCTTTGTCGTACCCTATTTGATCATCTTCTCTTTCTAAACCAAATACTACGCTGTTATCTGAATCAAAGTTATAAGCACCTGAATACATTAAAGCATGCCTGTCACCATAATAAATATCTTTCTTAGCATTTCCACTGAGAAGAGTTGGGGCATAAACTCTTTTTATGTATGTATTTGCGACTGTAAGTTTGTTTGTAAATTGTTCACTTGGTTCATAAATTAAAGCAACACTTGATGACGATTCCATTGCGTCCTGCTCTTCATTGTGAGCGGCAGTAGCAGTATCTACTTCTTTGTCATACTGAAGATAGGATTCGGCAACTCTTAAATTGCTTTGAAATTTAACTTTATCTGAAATTTTATGACCATAATTTGCTACTACAGAGTTATTTCTGTATCTATCATCTTCATCATTATGCATCATTTGTGAAATTCCATCAGTTTGAAATCTCTCTAAACCAACATAAAAATCTTTATTTTCATCTGCACCAGAAAATGAAAGTGTTAAATTTTGAGTTCCATGAGAACCAGTGTTGTAATTAATATCTTTTTGAAATCCAGGCTGACCCCTTTTAGTTGTAATATTTATAGTCCCTCCTATAGCACCACTTCCATAAACTGAACTTTGATTTCCTTTTAAAATTTCTACTCTAGAAATTTGACTAGTTAAAATATTATTAAAATCAAAGTCATTAGACACACTTGATGGATCTGACATTTTAATACCATCTATGTATACTGTCGAATATCTTTTAGGCAGACCTCTTAATTGAATTGCAGATGCAGTTCCATGGCCACCAGATTGAAAAAAATTCAAGCTAGTGCTACCGCTCGCTAGAACATCTCCTAGGAAATATTCATTAGTATTATTAAGAAATTCTTCGTCAAATACAGTTACAGATGTACCCACCGTTGAGATAGATTGAGCTTTTTTGCTCGGTGCTATAACAATTATTGGAATGTCTTCCGCAAAAGCATTATTAAGATAAAAAATTGAAATAAGTAGTGTTAAAGTTGCTCTTTTAGCAAACATGTGGCTCTCCGTTAAATTTTGTCAAAGCCTAGGCTTGACTAGTTAATAATCGCCACTGCTAATTTTGCATTGTAGAATTAGGCTTTTCCTGGCCATCATTCGACAGGGGGCTATACTGGATGGCGCTAGGACTTGAAAAAATTTTCTTACATTTGCAGGAACAGTCAATGATTTTCACATTGTTCCCCATCATGTCAGTATTGTTATTTGATTAAATACTTAATAATTTAAAAGAAGTCAATTATTAATTATTTCATTTCATCCGTAAAGCTTCTCTTATCTTCTTCTCTTTTTGCTCCAAAATATGGATTCTCAACATCTTTAAAACTGTCATCTGTTGGTGTGCTAATTGTGCTATGAGGATTTGCGTCTGGTGCTGGCATATAAGTTTCTAAATACTCTAATTTTAAATTTTCATAAATTTTATTACCTTCTTTATCATTTTTTTCCGCACGCTCTATTTCCTTCCATCTATTTTTGGGAAATTTTACATATAAAGCAAAGCATTTTTTAATTTCTTCAATTTCGTGAGGTGGATATTGCGACATATTTAGAATACTTTTGTCTGTTAAACATTTTGTGATAGTTTCAGGTTTTATCAAGTCCAAATCTTCACACATTTTTCTTAGCGGTGTTCCGTGGAAAGGCACAAATCCATATATATTTTGATTATCTGCTTCTATATATCTATTTAGTTCAATTGTATCAAACGCAAGTTTTTTTGTTTCAGTTGGAAATCCAGTAATATTATTAACACTAAATGAAACTCCATATTTATGAGGAATTTTTAGTCTTTCTATAATATCTTTATTTTTCCATCTTCTATCTAGTATTTTGCTTCTAAATTCTTCGTTTCCATGTTCAACTCCAAATGATATTCTGTGTAGGCCTATTTCACTAAGTTTTTTCACATTATAATCATTTATTGTTTCAGGGCGTGTTTGCATCCAAAACGGTAATTGTATTTCTTTATACATATCACAGAACTCTTCAAATTCTTTTTTATTCATAGCTAAAAAAGTATCAGCCCAAAAATAATTATATTCAACATTATGCTTTTCTTTAAAATGTTTTAATTCTTTATAAACAAGATCCATTTTCTTTTTTCTAAAAAAATTATGTCCGAGACTTTTATAAAGTTGCATCTGATCTGGAGAATTACAAAACTTACATGTATAAGGGCAACCACGTATTGTTTCTACTGGATACATTTTATAAACCTTACCTGCCATTGGTCTGTAAAGTCGTTTTTCCTCAAACAAAGAAGTGTCAATTATGGGGGTTATATTTATATCAACTGGATTAGAAATCCTATTTTTCTTAACTATTTTTCCATTTTTTTTTATCCATAAATTAGTTACCTCAGAGTAATCAGATTTACTTTTAATTTTATTACACAAATCTAATAACGCATTCTCACCCTCACCAACACACACCATGTCTATTAAATCGTATTTGATACATATTTCTGGAGCAAAAGTTGGAAAAACTCCACCCGCAACAACAGGTATATTATTTTTAATTTTATAATCTTTTATTTCATCTAAAATTTTTATTCCAAGCTCCCACATGTCTTCCGTTGCTGAAAGAGCTATTAGATCAGGATGAAATTCACTAATTTTTTTATTTAAATCTTTTTTCCAATCAGAATCACTAATTCCAAGATTTTTTTTATTCATTTCTTTAGAGTAAGGCACAACACTTAATCTATCTTCTTTTGAACCATCAGAATCTATACCAAAATCTATAGCATAATAAGTGGTATCAAAAACTTCAACTTGATGACCTTGTGCCTTTAAAATAGCAGAAAATATAGCTATTGCCGGTGGCAACATATTCATCCCGTATGTATTGGGGTATAAAAATAAAACTTTTGTACCTTTTTTCATAAAACAATCACAAAAAAGATTTTAAAATAAATTTTATTAGTTAACTCCATGTTGAATTTGGCGTAAACGGTCAATTGCATTAGTGTTATCTTTTTCGTTTTTATGTTTGTTTAACCTATTTTGATCAATCAATATTCTTGTGCCTCCACCAACATCTGACTCCGCTCTAGGAGCATAAACTCCTTTATATAACATCATTAATTCTGTGAACATTTTATTTCCTCTGGCATCATCTTTTTCTGCTATTTTAATAAAGTCATATAAATTTTCAGGAAGCTTAGTGTAGAGAGCAAAGCATTTAGCGATACCTTGGATTTCTGGATGAGTTATATGTTTTTGTTTAAGCGGAGATGCATAAGTTAAATCTTCCGCTAATTCATCCTTATCAAAATATCCTTTTTTTACGCAGTAAGAATGTAAGGTTGTTCCATGGTATGGTTGAAATATTGCGCAGCTATGACTATTAGCCTCGAACTGTCTATTTAATTTAATTGTATCAAACATCATCTCTCTTGTTTCGTCAGGGAAGCCTACTACATTATTAACTGATAACTCTATTGATGAAGCGCTAACTATTTTACAAGCATCTATAATTTGCTGGTCAGTTGCCATTCTTTTTAACATTTTACGAGCATAATCTTGATTACCGGACTCGATGCCTATACTCATTCTATGACAATTAATATTTTCTAACATTTTTACTTTTTCTTCTCTAATTGTCTCTGGTCTTGTATTAAACCAAAAAGGAAGACCTATTCTCTCGTACATTTTACAAAAATCATAAAATCGTTTTTTAGGCATAGCTAAAAAAGTTTCAGAAACAAAATAAAAATATTCAACACCTAATTCATTTATATAATACTTCATTTCTCTTTCTATTAGGTCGATTGGTTTACTTCTTGACCAAGTCCCTACATCTTTAAATTGTTCTTCAAAAACTGGGGCTGAGCAAAATGTACATTTGTAAGGACATCCTCTTGAAAATTCTATTGGAACCATTTTCCATAACTTTCCTGACATCGGGCGGTATATTCTTTTAGGATCATATTTGTTAAAATCTAGCATCGGTAAATCGCTCATTTCAACCAATGGTCCTTTTGGATTTCTAATTATTTTATCGCCATCTTTTGCCCAAACTCCTTTTAAATTTGTTGTATCTTTTCCTTGAGCAAGAGCTTTGCAAAATTCTATATTTGCATATTCACCTTCACCTACACACATGTAATCTACTGCTTCATCTTTAATACATTTTTCAGGTGCAAAAATTGCAAAACATCCACCAACGAAAGTTGGAACTTTTAAATCTCTTACTGCATTCAGCATTTCAATACCAAACTTATGTGTTGGCTCAACTGTAGAAAGCATAATTACACTCGGCTTGTAATCTAAAACTTTTTTTCTAAAGTCATCAAATACATTTGTCTCAATATATTTAACACCAACTAAATTGTAATCAAATTCTGCTACTTGCAATCTATCTATTAAATTTGCATCTCTACTTTTTGTGTGGCTTTTATTGACACCTAATCTTCCATCGTTTGGATAGTATGTTGTGTCAAAAATTTCATAATCTATTTTATGTTTTTTAAGCATTCCTCCAATTGAAGAGAGGCCAACTGGGAAAAGGTTATCCATTGGAGAATTAGCGTAAACTAGCAAAACCCTAAAATTACTAAAGTCAACTTCCTCAGTATTTAATTTATATATTGGATGTTTTTCTATTTTTTTTTCCATATTTAAAACTTATAAAGAACAATACTTTTCTAAAATATTCTCTTCATCGCTGAAACTAATGCATTTTCCATAACAACTCAAATTATATTCGAGGACATTTTCTCTAATTTTTTCCACTTTTATTGAGGGCCACAATGACTCTGAATAGGATTCGAGCACAGGGTCAGCAAAAATGTGGACAACTTGAATTCCACGCTCTAATGCTTCAAGAATCGCTGATGTGCCACCAAAAAAAATAGAGGTTTTTTTCTCTGCTTTATCAGAAAATCTATCTTTATATTCTAAAATAATTTTTTCAATATTTTTTACAAATTTTTTGTGAACTCTAGATTGATTCATGAATGGATGATTTCTAATTATAAAAGGTTTTAGACTTCCTTTTTCCTTTTTGTTTAGAAAATTTTTAAATTCTTTTATTAAAATATTTTCAGAAGAAAGTGAGTAGGGTAAAACTAAATTACAATCATAGTTAACTTTATTTTTTTTCGTGTAACGCATTGATGGAATTAAACGTAATTTATTTGACGGCCAATTTAAATATTTTTCTAAATGGAAAATTTGTGAACTCCCATGCACAAGCAATAAATCTGGAGCCCCATCTCTATATAGATGTAACGTTGGGAGAGGTTGTGTTGAATGGAGGTAGCCTATTAGCTTAATTTTATCATTTTCTTTTTTTACTTCTTTAAAAATAGTATTTTGAAACGGTTGGCTTTCATATGGTAATAAAATATTTTCAAAATTTTTTAACTTAACTATCTGTAATACTTCTTTTGAAACTAATTCTGCAAAATGTGATGAACGAGAGAAAATATGAAAAAATTTAGTTAAAGAAAAATTTGAAACTTTAATGTTAGTAAAAAAAACTTTTATAAAATAAAAAAAATTATATTTCTTTTTTAAGTTTTCTTTACCAAACAGAACAATATTTTTATCAATATTTTTTGGAAGTAAATCTTCTGAATACAATAAAAACCACATTATTTTTAAATTCTTTCTAGAATTTATTTTAAAATATCTATCATTATATGATCCATTGCTTTCAAAATCATTTTTGTTACCCCAAGAAATTATTAGTGTTTCAAAATTTTTTTCTGAATTTGTATTGTTTAATATTCTAAAGTTATGAAGATAAGCTGTACTCATAAAAAATCTAAAAACATTAAAAAAAAAACTACTAATATTTATTTTTTTTTTTGTTTGTAAATTTTTTAATGAAAAATAACCAGGTACACCTGGAATATTAAGTAGCCAACAAAAAGCACTTTTTGCAACATCAATCTTTAAAGATTCTATTTTTGCAAGATAATTTTTTGCACTACTTATTAGAGCAATTTGTTTTTGGCCAGTTTGCATTAAAAATAGTATTTAATTTAAATTATAAATTTTTATATTACCATACATGATGAGCATGGCTTTACTGATTGTCTTTTTTCTGTTTTATGTTTCTTTCTAAGATTTTCATAAGCTTCAGAAGTCCAAATTTTATTTAATTTTTTTGCTGGGTAATTGCCTACAGATAATATTGATTTATAATCTACATCACAAGGGTTTGCTTTTCCATCCCACCAAATAAACATTCTTCTCCATAGGTCCGAACAAGGAGTTTTAATTTTATTACTTTCTT
>Ga0209403_10004395_pt1 | contig 15390 bp, 14 predicted proteins | sample ArcticOcean_MG_C_8_FD_187440 | JGI IMG/M metagenome (GOLD analysis project Ga0209403, IMG submission 187440) | Marine microbial communities from western Arctic Ocean - ArcticOcean_MG_CB11_86 (SPAdes) (version 2) | ecosystem: Environmental > Aquatic > Marine > Oceanic | place: Arctic Ocean... | reverse complement strand
ACCACATCCAAAACGCCAGGGTGCCGGATCAGGCGGTCGGCCCAATCGAACAGCAGGTAGGATTTAGATTTTTCGGGATAATCCATGGTCTTGCCAGTCCCTGCTTCAAACGCCTCGATCTCCGCCCGGGCCAGCCGCACCTCGTCCTCGACGAGGACGGCGATGGGATGGAGATAGCCATCATTCCCGTACTGTTTGACTTGGCTATCCGTTAGGCGCTTGGGCATGGCGATTTTTCCGCAATTGGCAGATGATGGTCCCCATTGTGATACCCTGCGTTGCCCACCGCAAGAGCGAGCCCCGTTCATGGCCAATGCCCTATTCAGCGACAACAGCGTCAAACTTGGCGTCATGGCTTTCAACTGCTCTCATGGCTCCACTGTAACAATGGCCGAGGGCGCCTGGACCATGACCTGGGAGGAGAACATGGCCCTGGCGCGCATGGCAGACGCCGCCGGTCTGGAAGCCCTATTGCCGGTCGGGCGCTGGAAAGGTTATGGCGGCGAGACGAACTTCAACAACCGCACGTTCGAGACCTTGACCTGGGCCGCGGCGGTGGCGGCAATTACCAGCTACAGCACCATTTTCGCCACCGTGCACGCGCCCCTGATCCATCCGGTCGCGGCGGCTAAGATGGCGGCGACCATCGATCATGTCTCGGGCGGCCGCTTCGCCCTTAATCTTGTCGCCGGCTGGTTCAAGAACGAGTTCGATATGTTCGGCCACGATTTAGCGCCGCACGAGCAACGGTATGAATATGCGGCGGAATGGCTGTCGCTGGTGAAAAAACTGTGGGAGGCGGAGGCCGAGTTCGATTTCGCTGGCGCCTTTTTCAATGGCAAGGGTCTGTGGAGTGAGCCGAAACCCCTGCAATCGCCGCGCCCGCCGATCATGAACGCGGGTAGCTCGGCGGCGGGCCATGCTTTTTCGGCCCAGCATGCAGACATGAATTTTGCCATGCTGCGGCAAAAGGATAAAGACAGCGACCGGGCGCAAATAATCCAGCTCAAACGCCTGGCGGCCGATCTTGGCCGCACCTCGCAATGCTGGATCCATGGCTATGTGGTCTGCCGTGAGACCGAGCAGGAAGCCCGGGATTATCTACAGCATTATGTGGTGGAAAAGGGCGACGACGAGGCAGTCGCCAACATGATCGATATTTTTGGCGCGCAGTCTGCCACCTTAAGCGATGATGTTCTGGAGGCGTTCAAGTTTCATTTCAAGGCGGGCTTTGGCGGTTATCCCCTGGTCGGTACGCCGGAACAGATCGTGGCGAGCATCGAACGGCTCTCCGGCATGGGCGTGGACGGCATTTTGCTCTCCTGGGTCGACTATTTGACTGAATGTCGGCAATGGATCGACCAGGTCCTGCCGCTCATGGAACAGGCCGGCCTGCGACAAGTTTTCGCCGGAAAATAGGGTGTCGCGGCGCCCGGCAATCTCTGTCGTAACGGTGATAAGCCGGATCGTTGCCATCAAACTCGCTGACCTGGTCCAACTGGTTTATTTTCCGTGCATACATCAGGGCCCAACCGGCAACTTCGCTACGGATCATGAAGCTGTATAAGATAGCCCTGGCCTCGTCCCGGTCCGGGTTGAACAGCGTATCGAAAAAATTCATGGCTACCTACCTCCGGAGCCTTTGATGGCAGGTAGGTGTTGACGAAGTTCAAATGGCTCCAACATCTAGGGAATTTTAAATCAATTCATCAGAGCGTTTCGCAAGCGCTGCCTTGCCGTATCCCCGTCCGGTAAACCGAAGCGCAGCCATGTTGGGTGTTCGGCGAAATCACGGACATGAATTTTCGACGCTGCCAGGCGCGCGAAAATGTCTCGGGCCCGATCAGTTTGGAGCAGAACAAACAAATTCGTTCCGCCAAGAATATCGCCGTGATCCGTCAATAGAGATTTCAGTTGTTCGGCCTGGTCCGCCAACTCTTGGCGGTGGGTCGCGATCCAAGCGGCATCACCATAAGCCTGCGCCGCGATCCCCAGCGCCGGGCCGTTCACGGACCATGGCCCGATCCGCTCCCGCGCCTGGGCAATAACCTCCGCCGGGCCCAGTAGGAAGCCGAGCCGCAGACCCGCGAGGCCAAAAAACTTGCCGAAGGACCGAAGAATTAACAAACCAGGCTGGCCGGCCTGCTCCGCCAGACTATGGTCCGGCATGACATCGCAAAAGGCCTCGTCCACCAGCAGATAGCCGCCCCGCGCCGCCAACAGGGCGGCCAGAGATAGTAGGTCCCGGGGCTCGTGAACCGCACCGGTTGGATTGTTGGGATTGACCAGGACGACGTAGCGGCTATCGGGCGGCAAATCGGCCAGGGTGGTGACCTCGTGCACATCGTGGCCGGCCTGAGCCCAACGATAGCCATGTTCGCTATAGGTCGGACCCAGCACGCCCACCGTACCGGTGGGCAACAGTTCAGGCAATAGCTGCAACAGCGCCTGGGAACCGGGTCCAAGACAGATATCCGTCTGCCGGTTCAGGCCAAAAAATTGCCCGGCGGCGGCAATCGCGGCCTGTTCCTCCCGCTGGCGCGGCAATTGCCGCCAGGCGCTGGCGGCGGGCGGGGCAAAAGGATAAGCGAACGGAGCGATGCCGGTAGAGAGATCCAGCCAGTCCGCGCCATTCCCCGCCGGGCTGAAGGGCGGTTCCCCGCCATGTTGCAGCTGGGTCGGCATCACGATTGTAGCAGATTCAGGAGCGCCGGTGTCTGAACAAAGGCGTAAAAACAACCGATCGCCATGGAAATCGTTCCGGCGCCCAATTGCAGGCTGCGGTTGAGCCTGGTCAGGACACGTCCGGATATCATGAGCGGCAAGGCGACGACAGAGGTGAGCAGCACCATGCCGGCGATGGAGCCGATGGCAAAGAGTAGGACAAAGCTCAGCCCTTGCATCCATTGACCGGGTGCGGCCAGCGCAATTAGGGCGGCAGATCCGGCCAGGCCATGCATTATGCCCACCGCCAGGCTGCGCCGGATACTGGCATGGTCATGGTCATGGCGAATTTTGTCATGGGACTGTTTGTCACCCCCATGGCTATGGGAGTGGAAATGAACCTTGCCATCCACATGGTTGTGAAGATGAAAATGCAGGCGTTCGTGCACCACCCGCCGAATCACCATCGCGCCGAGGGCGATTAACATACAGGCGACGGCGAATTCCAGGCTTGTGCTCAACCAGGTCGGAATATTACCACGCGCCAAAACCACGAAGCCTGCGAATGCCGATAGCGCTAGGGCATGGCCCAGCCCCCAAAAGAGGCCATGTCGAAGCACATGGCTGAGGTGGCCGCGGCCGGTGGTGAGTGTCGCGACGGCGGCGACATGATCGGCCTCCATAGCGTGTTGCAGCCCCAGCAGAAACCCCAGGCCGAGAATGGTGATCATGAACAATTCCAAAAAAACATGCTGGCGCGGCCGTTAGCATTCCGCCCGCTGGCGAAACTTTGCCAGTGGCATTTCGCGTATGTCTTATGGCGCTTGACTCATCAGGTATAAGTAATTGCACCCTAAGATTGGTTACTAGCCCCAACTCTGGAGCATCGTCTTCCCATGTAAGTTCCGCCGACCAAATCAGTTTTCATGCAATCACTTCAATATTCCCATCCAACCAAAATTGATCGCGGATTAGTATATAACACCGCCGCTTGCCATTGTCGTGATTACAGCGTAACACCCTCCTGTCCTTGGTTCCCCGTTAACGGAAACAGTCCGGGGGATCAAAAGGGAATGCAGTAAGGTCTTGCCCAATAGGGGGGCCTGATCTGCGGCTGTACCCGCAACTGTGAGCGGCGAGGCGGCGGTCGTTAAATGCCACTTGGGCGTATGTCCGGGGAAGGTTGACCGCAGCTATTGACCCGCGAGCCAGGAGACCTGCCAAGGACCGCGTCGCCCAGCCATCGGTCGGGAATTACCGGAGGCGCGGTCTATACCGTTAGCGGTGACGCCTTGTTGGTGCGACTGATCGTCAGTTTTTGCCTCGGGGTGTCTTTTCTGTAACCCTATACGGGAACCCCTACAGCGATTGGCGATCCGTTCGTGCACTGGGTGTGCACCGGACGGTTCAATGGGCGCGGGCGAGGTGTGTGAAACCAAGATTGTCCGGCATCTCGTGTGCTAAGGATTGCTGGTTTCAGTTAGCGCTTCGAGCGCGGTCCATGCGGCCCGTCCGGTTGTTCGAATGAACAATCGGAGGAGGTTCCGTTGGGAACTCCAAAAGGAATAACATGCGAGTTTTCTCGCTTTATTATCTATCTGCTGACGGCAGCCTGTTCATTGGCAATTGTGCCGGACGCACTTTCCGCCGAAGAGAAAGGCGTAATTTTGCCGGATACGGTGGTAACGGCGACCTTTGTCCCGACACCGGCAGAGCAGGTTGGCAGCGCCGTAACAGTCATAACCGGTGAACAAATTGCCAAAAGCCAAAAGCGTGTCGTCTCTGAGATATTGCGAGAAGTCCCGGGGCTGGCTGTTAGTCGATCAGGTACGGTCGGCAGCTTCACGCAAATTCGGATTAGAGGTGCCGAAGGCAACCACACTTTAGTCCTGATTGATGGCGCGGAGGTCAACGATCCGAGTGGTGGTTCAGAGTTTGATTTCGGAAATTTGCGAGCGGCTGACATTGAACGGATCGAGGTGTTGCGCGGGCCGCAAAGTGCGCTTTATGGCAGTGATGCGATCGGCGGTGTCGTCAATATTATCACCAAGCGAGGCAAGGGACCCGCAACAGCGCACCTTGATCTGGAGGGTGGCTCGTTCAGGACCGGGCAAATTTCAATCGGCCTGCGTGGCGGCGGCGATGGCTTTCATTATTCCATGGGGGCTTCGGGATATACTACCGAAGGCATTTCCGTCGCGCCGAAATCAGAAGGCAATCGGGAGAAAGATGGCAATAACAACCGAACCGTCAATATCAAGTTCGGCGTGAGGCCCGCCGACAACCTGGAAGTCGATTTCTCCGGGCGGCACGTGAACAACACGACGGAAGCGGATTCACAGCCCGCTGTTGCAGGTGTCATACGCACCGTTGACAGTGATAGCGAAACCCGGACCATTCAACGTACAGGCGCTGCGCGTTTGACATACAGGCTGTTCGATGGCGGCTGGGAGCACATTGTTGGGGTCAGCGGACATGAAGAAGTGTCCGATGCCACTACCAACGATGCGACGACATTTGAAGCAGACGGCGAAAAAATTCGTTTTCACTATCAAACCAATATTCTGTTCGATACGCCGACCATTGCCGACGGCGAACATGGCCTGACCTTCCTAGCCGAACATGAGGATGATAGCCAATTCACACTCAGCGCATTTGGCGGTACTGACCGCAGCATTACCAATCTTGGTTATGTTGGAGAATACCGTGTTGGTTTGTGGGAGCAGCTTTTCCTGACGGTTGCTGGCCGGTATGACGACAACGATACTTTTAAGAACGCCACGACATACCGTCTCACGGCTGCCAACCATCAACAAGAATTAGGGATGCGTCTACACGGAAGCTACGGCACCGGAGTAAAGAATCCTACCCTGTTCGAATTGTTCGGGTCGTCAGCCAATTTCACGGGCAATCCAAATCTATCACCTGAGTCCAGTAAAGGTTGGGACGCCGGTGTGGAACAACGCCTGTTCGCAGACCGTCTGACCCTTGATGCGACCTATTTCAACAACCGCATTACGGACCTTATCCAAGGCAGCGGAAATACCAGCCGCAATCTGAACGGCACCTCTAAAATCCAGGGTTTGGAATTGACCTTGGATGTCGAGATTGACCATGGGCTGACGCTCACCGGCCAATACACCTATACCGATACGGAGGATGCGAACGGAGCCGAACTCGTCCGGCGGGCAAGACATATGGCCAGTTTGAATGTCAACTACAGTTTCCTTGATGAAAGGGCCAACATAAACTTGGGCGTCGACTACAATGGCGAGCAGAAGGACACTCAGTTCTCGAATTTCTTTGCCACGCGCAGCACGGTCTCATTGGATGATTTTGTGCTGCTCGGCGTCGCTGGATCGTACAGGTTGACGGACAACATAAAACTCACGGCCCGCCTCGAAAACCTCCTGGACCAAGACTATCAGGAAGTCCTTGGCTTCGATGATCCAGGGATTGGCGGATATGTTGGCGTGCGTACGACGTTCAGGCTGCAATAGATGTCAGTGCCCGGACCATCCATGCGTATCGGTCAGACATTACGCATCGCTGCGTATGTTGGTGCAGTTTTTCTATGGTTTAGCCTTGGATCATTTGCGGCTTTAGCGGGCGAGTTCAAAGCAGAGCGGGTCGTGTCGATGAATTTGTGTGCTGACCAATTGCTTTTGCTAATAGCTGAGCGATCACGGATCGCCTCCGTCAGTTATCTGGCAAGAGATCCACTAATTTCGCATCTTGCCGGGCAAGCACGGGATATTCCTTTCAACCACGGTTTGGCCGAGGAAATACTTCCCCTTCACCCCGACCTTGTCCTGGCCGGTTCCTATACAACAAAGCCGACAACCACCCTGTTCCGGAAATTGGGCATCAAGGTCTTGGTACTCGAGCTAGCGGACGGATACGAAGATATCCGCCGCAACATGCAGCTTGTTGGCAAGGCCTTGGGCGAAACAGCGAAAGTCGATCGGTTGATCGAGCAGTTCGACCGCGCGCTTGTAACATCCGCGCCTTCACCGGACTTACCAACAGCCATCATTCTGCAACCGCGCGGCATGACGACGGGACGGGGCAGCTTGCCGGACGCTATTCTACGAACAGCGGGGTTGCGCAACCTTTCCGCTGAGCTGGGGATTGGCAAACGTGGTCAGTTGTCGTTGGAACAGGTTGTCGCCGCCCGACCGGATTTGTTTGTCCTTACGGAATTCAGGCCTGATCATCCTTCGCTCGCACATTTGATCTTGCGACACTCGGTGCTTCGGATCACGCAGGCTTATACAGATGGCAACGATCCAGGCCGTGTCACCTTGCCCACGCATCTTTGGAATTGTGGCGGCCCGCAGGCGCTGAAAGCTATCGACATCCTTCGACGCGCCCGGCTTGGCCTTCTCGAAGACGGGGCGCGAAGATGATACCGGCATCGGAAAACCCTCTGAGGGGCGGGGTTCCCTACCCTGTGCTGCTTGGTTCGTTACTGGCCCTGATCGTGATCCTGTCTGCACTATCAATGACCACCGGCAGGGCCTCGATACCGATTTCAGCCTTGACCGAGGCCCTGGCCGGAGCCGACACGCCCCATGCCGCGATCCTACGGGAGCTCCGGTTGCCCCGCGCCATACTTGCCATTACCATCGGGGCGGCGCTTGGCTTGTCTGGCGCCGTGCTTCAGGGACTGCTTCGCAACCCGCTTGCCGAGCCCGGCCTGATTGGCGTCTCGGGCACCGCAGCGCTGGGTGCCGTGATTGCTTTCTACAGTGGGTTGTCGATGATTTATCCGTTCGCTTTACCGGCGGGCGGTATGATCGGGGCAGGGCTGTCCGTGGCCCTGCTTTATGTACTATCCGGGCGAGACCCTTCCATTTTGACTCTTATCCTTGCGGGCGTGGCCATCAACGCCATGTCGGGTGCATTGACTACCTTGGCGCTTAATCTCTCCCCTAATCCCTATGCCGCATACGAAGTATTCTTCTGGCTATTGGGCTCACTATCCGATCGCAGTCTGGATCATGTCGCTCTTGCATTACCGTTCATTGTTGCCGGCATTGTCCTCCTGGCCACAACGGGTCGGGGCTTGGATGCCCTGACCCTGGGTGAGGATGTCGCGCAGAGCCTCGGTGTGAATCTTCGCGGACTTCAGGCGCGGGCGATCATCGGTACGGCACTGGCGGTAGGCGCGTCCGTGGCGGTGGCAGGGGTGATTGGTTTTGTCGGCTTGGTGGTACCGCACCTGTTACGGCCCGCAGTTGGTCACAGGCCGGGGCGATTGCTGGCCGCCAGCGCGCTGGGCGGTGCCGTGCTGACGTTGGCCGCCGATATTGCCGTTCGTTTCATTGTTTCCGGACTAGAACTGAAACTCGGTGTTTTAACGACGCTGATCGGTGCGCCGTTCTTCTTGATCCTGGTATTGAAGACACGAGGTGGCGGACGGTGACCGTGCTCAAGGCGATGGATTTGTCTGCCTCAATAGGCCGAACCAAGATACTCGATGAGGTATCGGTGAATTTTGGCGCGGGCGAATTGGTCGGCTTGATCGGGCCAAATGGGGCCGGCAAGACGACTTTACTGAAATGTCTTCTGGGTCTTTTGAAGCCTGACAGCGGCACGATATCCCTCGATGGCCGAGCCTTGCCGGCTTGGTCCCGATCAGAGGTAGCAAAGCGATTGGGCTATTTGGCGCAGGGCGCTCCATGCCATTGGCCGATGACAGCCGAACGGATCGTTGAACTGGGGCGTCTGCCCCATGCGGGCTCCGGGAGGGAACTTGACAGCCAGACGCTACCAAGCGTTTCCGCAGCTCTTGAGAAAACGGGTACAATGCATTTACGGAGCCGTGTCGTTACCTCCCTTTCGGGGGGAGAGCGCACTTTGGTGATGATCGCACGTTGTCTTGCAGGAGGTGCGCCGCTCCTGTTGGCGGATGAGCCCGTGACTGGCCTCGACCCCCGCCATCAGATCGAAATCATGCAGACCCTCCGCGCGCAAGCGGCCGGTCCTGGTGGCGTGGTTGCAGTTCTCCATGACCTGAATTTAGCCGCTCGGTTCTGCACACAGCTGGTTCTGATGCATCAGGGCCGGATTGTATCGGAGGGAGCCCCGGATCAAGTTCTGACGTCGGAACATCTGGCCAATGTGTACGGCATCGATGCGGCGCTCCGTCGTGTAGACGGTCAAATGGTCGTGCTGCACCAGGGCTCAAGGGGCTAAGCCATGATGGCCATACCTTCAGCCCAGCGGGTGGAATGGATCGCACCATTTAGAGCGCATCGTGGCAACGCGCCAAACATGGCCATCAGCGCTGGATTGCCGTTTTCTCGGATCTGGTTTTTCCTGGCCTCTGCTGCGGCACACGGTGCCGTTGTTGCACTGCTGCTGAGCGATGACGCTGAACCACTTCCCATTGGTCAGGCCATCGTCGTCGAACTCGTCGTCGAGACAGCTCACAAACCCACCAATAGCGATGCTGCTGGGCATCCCACGCCCCTTGATGCAGCGAACGCCTACCGGGATTTTGACGAGCCCATCAGACGGATAAAGATTAATGCGACCGACGGGCGGTCCTTACCCCGGATCACCCCCGCAGAGCGACTCATCAACGAAAACATTGCTAAGTTACCTATTGAATCGAAACTGTTGCCCGCCGTTCTTGATCCGATGCCCGGTGATGTATCAACCGCGACATCGAGGCCGTTAGAAAAAAGCATCGATAGCAGGAAACGCGACCGTTCAGCGGATTGGACAGCCAACATTCCGGTACCAAGGCCCCGCCCCAAACCTGCGCTGAAATCTAAAAACGAACAAGCAAAGCTAGCGCCGACAAGCATTTCGCGGGCATTGCGGCCTGTCCCAGAAAAGGCCCCGATGACCGAGGCCAAACCGGGCAATGGTGGGGAACCTCACCAAATTCGAACCGGGCGTCCGGCCAAAATGTCTCCGAAAGGCGCGGACACGCCGGGGCAAGAAGGTGCTAACTTTGTCGCACGGCAAGGATCGGCGAAAAAGGTAAATGTTGGGTCGGGAGGTCTTAGCGACGCGACGCAAATTCCTGGAAACCCAAGCCCGCGATATCCATCTCGCGCCGTACGCCGAGGCTGGCAAGGTCGGGTCATCCTGGATGTCGAAGTCCTGCCTTCGGGTAAACCTGGTGCAATAGGTATCGCACTGAGTAGCGGGCATGGCGTGCTGGATAGATCAGCGCGGGACACAGTCCGAAAATGGCAGTTCAAAGCGGCAAGAAGAGCAGGCATACCATTTCGATCCAAAGTGCGGGTGCCGGTCCAGTTCAAGCTAGAGAAATAGAAATAATGGGTTCATTTTTGACCGGGAAAAGGAGCAAGACAAATGCCAAATCATACGTCTGCGATTGCTGATGTCGTTCACCGCCATATGGAAAAACCGTCAACGAGTTGGAGCATTGGATCGTTTGGCGCGATTGCCGAATTTCATTTGGAATCGGATGAAGCGGTAACGCGTGAACTTTCATCATCCGGCGGTGTAATTTTGACGGAGAGAGGTGGCATCAGCATCGAATTGATGGGTGAATGCCAGCCCGCGCCATACGAAATTCTGCGGCGTGGCAATCACCGTTGGCTTCATGGCGTCAATCTTTGTCTGCCGGAGAACCTTGCGGCACGGACGGGTCGTCAGGGCCTCACTGAACTGGGAGCCGATCAGGCGGCCCTTCGTCCGGAAGACCGCAATGATATTCTGTTCGACATGGGCCTTGGAATTGCCCATGTGGATGTGTGTATCCGTACGGCTGATAAGGAATTTTTGGCGGTTTTGCGTAGCCATCTGGGGGATTCAATTCTGACCGGCGACAACCCTGTCATGGCGGCGATAAAGTCAAATAGTCCCCATCGCGTTTTCCAATCAAACGCCGGTCGGGTTGAAGTATATCAAGGGATCGGCTCCTCGACCAAGGGTATACCCACGCCTCAGGGGCCGCACACTCACGTCCTGCCGCGTCTATTGCAACATCGGCGGACGCACGCCGCCAACATCTCCGTACCGGCGGGCCATTATCCCTCACTCTCCATGTTCCCCGCCAATCCGACATCCGATGAGCTGGGTAATCTCAGACCTTTTGACGCTGTCGATCATCATGAGTTTCAAGAGTTGATCGACGTATTCGCCGACCCAGATATTGTCCGCTTGAAGGAGCGCGTAATTGATGCTGTCCGAGAAGGCGAGGACCCCTGGATTGGCTCCCTAGATCGCCAGGAGCGGATTGCCATTCGGGTAACATTGCGCCAGCTTTACTGGACCGATGGCGTTTCCACTTCACTTTCAAATTGGCTCGGAGCCTTCGAAACGACCAAGCAGGAAGGGGATGAAACGGACCCTTATGGTCATTAGGTTGCGTCGAGTTTGCTCAAGACGAACGCAAGACGCTCTGCCCTGTCTTTAATTTCGATGGGCATCCAGAGCAGCCTACTGTTCGGAGCCAATCGATGCGCCAAGCCTTCGAACAAGGATTGATATTTTAGCTGGAGCCAGCGATTAGTTGATCGGATGCCATCAAATTCAAGCTCGATCGCGCCCCAAGGCAGGATGATGATCGTATCGTAAAATTCCAAGTCGGCCTGGGCTCGCTCGAACAATTCATGGCTTTCGCCCTTTTCGCTCCAGAACCCATAGTGGAGCCAGAAAGCGATAAAGTCCAAGGGGCAGCGGTCTTGGACGAAATCGCCATCACAGGATTTAGCCTCCCAAATGGCCTCGTCATACAGCTCCATCAGCAATGCGCGAGTTTCCGTTGGCGACAGATCATGCAAATCCAACCCCCCTTCCCGCCGTTTCCGAAAGCCTTCCTCAAGGTAAGGCAGCCTTAATCGCCCGGCCAAATCCATCGCCAATGTCGTCTTTCCGGTTCCGGCGCTGCCAGATATCGCGAGTCGACGGTACATATGCTGCTGTTCCTATGTCCTAGAAATTTCAACAATACGATGATAGGGACGGCGCTAACCCTGTCAATTTTCGAACCACAAACAATCATTGCAGCTTGGAATACCTAGACGTCTCGATTGCGCCGATTATCACTGAAGGCAGTGTTATCTTGTTGCCTATTGTCGCCAAAACAGCCACCAAACCAACCCCAAACTGGCAACATACGCAGAAAGCCGGATGACGGCGGAAGCGTAAATTATTGAAATAACAGCGTTTATCTGGTCGGCCCCATTGAGTGGTCCGGTTTGAATGTTAGTGCATGACCGGCCTGGTTGCCATCGGAACGACGGTTTCCGGGGCTGGCGGGCGGTAGCCCAACGCACTGTGCGGTCTCTTGGTGTTGTAGTGTTTCCTCCAGGCTTCGATGCTGATCTGCGCCTCTTTCTGGGTGTAGAAGATTTCGCCGTTTAGCAGTTCGTCCCTGAAGCGGGCATTGAAGCTTTCACAGTAGCCGAAGATGCCGTGCTGTACGGCTTGCAGGACTGGCTCCTGACACCAGAGCTGACGGACGTCTTCGTCAGGGAATACACCGAGGAGGTCAATCGTATTCGAGCGAAGGCCTCTGCCTCCCATGCCGAAGCGAATAGGCGCCGGACCTCTTTGGAGACACAGATTGGGAACCTTGTCGATTCCGTTGCTGCCGGTCGGGAAAGTCCTGCCTTGCTTGATCGGTTGGAACAGCGTGAGGCTGAGCTGGATCAGATCAAGATCGAGCTCACGGCGCCACCGCCTGACCCGGTCCGCATTCACCCCAACATCGCCAGTTACTATGTCGACAAGGTTCGTGGCCTTCGGGATGGCCTCACCCAGGCGGATACCCGGGAAGAGGCTTCGGGCATCATTCGCGGGCTCGTGGACGAGATCCGTCTTCATCCCATCGACGGAAAACTGCAGATTGAGCTAAAAGGCGATCTGGCCACCCTCGTTGGGTTCGCGGACCAGTATGACCCTGATACTAAAAAGCCCGGATCTACTGGGAATCCGGGCAGTACGAAATGGTTGGTTGCGGGGGCGCGCAACGATATGCTAGCCAAGCCCCAAGGGGCACTTGGCAAACTGGAAGATCTCGCCCTATGGCTGGCAGCCTGGCAGGGGCGTGAAATACCAGAGTTGGGTAAGGTCCAGGTTTTAGTCTTTGCCGGTAATCATGGGGTGGTGGCGCAGGGCGTGTCCGCCTTTCCGGCGGCGGTTACGGCGCAAATGGTGGGCAACTTCGCCGCCGGCGGCGCCGCCATCAATCAACTCTGCGCGGTGGCTGGGGCGGAATTAAAGGTCCTGGATATGGAGCTGGATAATCCGACCGTCGATTTCACACAGGGCCCGGCGCTGAGTTGGGAAGAATTCCTTGACGCCTTCCGCCAGGGCATGGCGCAGGTGGACGGCGATGCCGATCTGGTTTGTATCGGCGAGATGGGCATCGGCAACACCACCGTGGCCGCGGCGCTTTCCCACGCGCTTTATGGCGGCCAGGCGCGGGATTGGACCGGGCGTGGCACCGGCGTGGATGACGCGGGCCTGGCGCGTAAGGCCCAGGCCGTGGCCAAGGGCCGGGCCCGGCATGAGGATATCATGGATGACCCCTTGGAAATCGCGCGCTGCTTGGGCGGGCGGGAATTGGCCGCCATGGCCGGCGCGGCCCTGGCGGCGCGGCGGGCCAGTACTCCCGTGCTGATCGACGGTTATGTGGCCTCGGCCGCCCTAGCGCCCCTGTATGCGGAGGCACCGGACTTCCTGGCTCATTGCTGGGCCGCCCATGTCTCGGCCGAGCCTGGGCATATCCGGTTATTGCAAAAGATGGGCCTGTTGCCGCTGCTGGATTTGGGCATGCGCCTGGGCGAAGCGTCGGGCGCTGCCACGGCGATCCTGCTATTGCGCGCCGGCTGCGCGACGCATGCCGGCATGGCCAGCTTCGCTGCCTCCGGGGTAGCGGAAAAATCAGATTAAACGGTTAGGCGATTTTTAAATGTTCGGTCCGGTCCAGCCGGGCCATGGTTTCGGCCGTCAGCAGACCAAGGACGGCCCAGAAGATCAGGTTGGAAGCGAGGCTGGCGGTAGCAAAACCCGCCGCCAGGGTGGCAGGCACGTCACTGCCCAGGCCTGTTAGATGGGGCGCGCCATAGATGTGCGGCAGGGCGATCAGCAGCACGCCCGGCAGCCGCCATATCAGGGCACGGCTGAGAAATGTCAGGGCAATGCCGCCCGCCGTGAACAACGCTGTGGAAAGCCACCAGGTTTGCCGCGCCAACAGTACGCCTGCTGGCATGCCAGGCAACTCCGGAGGTAGGCCCAGGGCCGGGGCCAGATTGACGGAGATGAAGCCGCCCAGGCCCCAAACGACGCCCTGGCGCCAGTTGGCCACGGGGCGAAGGGCGAATATCGCCGCTAATACCAGGCCCAGGCCGACGCCGATCAGGATGTTCGATAGCAGGGAATACAATATCCGTTCCGGGCCATCGGCAGGCATCCATGCCGCCGCCTTGTTCCCTTGATCACTGACCGCTGGGTGGTGGCTGGCTGGGGCCTTTGCCGCGTGATCATGACGTTCATTTTCGAATTTTTCCGCCGCAAAAATTAGAGGGTAGACCTTCATGGTTTGCAGCCCTGTCAGGGCGGTGCCAGCAATGATGCCGGCGAACAAGGCGCTGATCAAAATGCTTCGAAAACCCCCCACGGCAATGCCTGGTGCGGTATCGAATTAATGGCAGGGCGCCGCGATGCCGTGCCGGGAATCATGTGCGGCGTTGTGAATAACCGATGGATGCGAAAACGCTACGCCAATAAACAGCGCTAATCCCAACAAGGCGGCAAAACCAGCCTGCATAACCTGTGTCGTCCGCGTCTGCGCGGCGGCTGTAGGATCGGCAAATTTTATCGGCGTCATGCGCGTATTCTCCTGAAAACTGATATATCCCATTTAGCCCATAGAATACTTCCGTCGGTCATGATTACAAAGAAAATTTGGATCAGTTGCGCTCTCGCCCCGACCCATCAACCGGCGACGTTAGGCTCGGGAGGTTGGCACTAACCAATATGGTCTTTTTTTAGGGTGATCAGCCTGCGCGGCCCGGTACATTCGTGCTATCAAATGGTCTGGTGTAACAACACCCCATTGGGGAGGCGATAGGTTCATGCAAGACATCTTGCGTCAGCTTGAGGTGAAGCGCGCCGCGGCGCGGGCCGGCGGCGGCGAAAAACGTATCCAGGCGCAACATGCCAAGGGCAAACTGACGGCACGGGAGCGGTTGGAATTCCTGCTCGATCCCAACTCGTTCGAGGAATATGATATGTTCGTCGAGCATCGCTGTGAAGATTTTGACATGGCCGAACAGCGCATACCCGGCGATGGTGTCGTCACGGGTTGGGGCACGATCAATGGCCGTCTAGTCTTTGTCTTCAGCCAGGATTTCACCGTCTTCGGCGGTTCCTTGTCCGAGGCCCATGCGGAAAAGATCTGTAAGATCATGGACCAGGCCATGAAAACCGGGGCACCGGTAATCGGCCTGAATGATTCCGGGGGCGCCCGGATCCAGGAAGGCGTCGCCTCGTTGGGCGGATATGCGGAGGTTTTTCAGCGCAACGTCCTGGCCTCGGGCGTGGTGCCGCAGATCTCAGTTATCATGGGCCCCTGCGCCGGCGGGGCGGTTTATTCGCCCGCCATGACTGACTTCATCTGCATGGTCAAGGATAGCTCTTACATGTATGTCACCGGCCCGGATGTGGTCAAGACGGTGACCCAGGAAGAGGTAACCCATGAAGAACTAGGGGGCGCCTCGACCCATAGCC
>Ga0209403_10004393_pt1 | contig 15394 bp, 24 predicted proteins | sample ArcticOcean_MG_C_8_FD_187440 | JGI IMG/M metagenome (GOLD analysis project Ga0209403, IMG submission 187440) | Marine microbial communities from western Arctic Ocean - ArcticOcean_MG_CB11_86 (SPAdes) (version 2) | ecosystem: Environmental > Aquatic > Marine > Oceanic | place: Arctic Ocean... | reverse complement strand
TTATAGAACATTTGAGCCATACAAAAAAGACACTATGGGTGGCGAAAACGGTGGATTTAACTGGTACAGCAAAGTAGAGCAAGGAAAAGTGTTTTGGTCTGTCATGACGACTGGGTTTATGATAGAATACAGTGGAGATGATGACATTGAGAGCATGGGGAGCTGGAGTCATAGATTTGAAGTAATCGGAAATATCTTTGAAGGAGTTGATAAATTGATCAACCTAATGAAGACGGTTATGCGTCGAAATGGAGGCGGAAATGACATGTGAACATGATAATGTAGTATTCATAGGGATATATAGTTTAGTCGGCAACTATGTCTGTAAGGATTGTAATGCTGAGATTGACCCCGTTGAATATGCTAAAATGAAGGAGTTGACAGATGACTGACAAACCATTTAACTCAACTGTTACTGAAAGGATTAACATGCAACCAGAATTTAGAAGAGAAGTGCTTAGGCAGGTTATTGAATGTATCTCAAGAGACGACCTCAAGGTCGCTCAGGCTATGCTCGACCAAGTTATTGAGGCCGATGAAGGAGTTGAGGTTACACACTTACCAGAAATGCGGGAGTTATAATATGAAGATTCTTTGTGCTTGCGAGTTTAGTCAGATTGTAACCTCAGAGTTCCGAGACAAGGGACATGATGCTTGGTCGTGTGATATCTTACCATCAGAAGGGAAGTATCCAGAGTATCATCTACAACAGGATGTGTTAGAGGTACTGGATCGTGATTGGGATATGATGATAGGGCACCCTACCTGCACCTACCTCACAAATGCAGGGGTCCGCTGGCTCTTTAAGTCTGGTAAAAAAGAAAATGGGCGGGACGAAGAACGTTGGGAAAATATGAGAAAAGGGGCGGAATTCTTTCTCAAATTAAAGGACTGTCACATCCCCAAGATAGCTATTGAAAATCCCGTCCCTCACGGCTATGCTTCACAGTATATGGGGCCATATTCCCAAATTATCCAGCCTTGGCAGTTTGGACACACGGAGAACAAGAAAACGGCCCTTTGGTTGAAAGGCCTTCCCCTTTTAAAAGAAACCAATAACGTGAAGGCTCTAATGAAAGATATGCCAAAACGTGAAACCGACAAGGTCCATTATATGAGTCCGGGTAAAGATAGGGGTAAAAACCGTTCTGTCTTTTTCTCGGGTATTGGAGAGGCAATGGAAAATCAATGGGGCAGTCTATGAAAGATAAAGACTTAAGTGCATTTTTTACTTGGCATATGATATACCCCTTATTGAGTGAGTCTCAGTATAATGAAGAGAGAAGATTAGATGAATTGTGGCAAATAAGCGATGGGTCATTCTCCAGCTATAGTAATGTTGCCATTGATGCCTACGGATATAAGGAATAGTTATGCCGAAAATAACTGATATAAAACACATTGGTCGTGCCCCAACTATGGATATTGAGATTGATTCAGAAGATCATATCTTTTATGGTAATGGGATTGCCACATCCAACTCTCACGCAGTGAGCTATGCTTACATGGCGTACTGGTCCGCTTATCTCAAGGCCAACTTCCCCTTGGAGTTTTACCTCAATTGGTTGGCCAATGCTAAAGAGAAATTAGACTCTAAACGTGAGACCTACGAATTGGTGGAAAGTGCCAAGCTTGACAATGTCAAAGTCAAAATCCCATCTATTGACTATTTAGAAGAGACATACTCCATCCAAGACGGTGATATCTATTTTGGGGTAACTAATGTCAAAAATGTGGGGGCTAATGAATTCAGAAAATTAGAAAGGCTGATAAAAGAACAAGGCTCAGAGGTAAAGAATAACTGGGTCTCTCTTCTTCTTCGTGTGCTGTCTAAGGTAAATAAGCGATCGGTCAATAATCTGATCTCGGTGGGAATGTTTACTGAATATAAAAAGAGTAGAACGGAAATGCTGCATGAGTATTCTTGTGTTAAAGAGCTTACAGCAAAGGAGCTAGAGAAGTTAATTGAAACTTATGACCCTGGATTGTCGCTTAAAGAGAATCTTTTACGGATTAATGAACTAAAAAAGAATGGTGGGGCCGTTTCCAGTGAGAAGCGGCTTGTTTTGTTTAGGGGTATCATTGACAGGCTGAATACTCCAGGTAGAGAATTGAGCGACAGTCCTCTGACTATCTGTCTGGCGGAAGAAAACCTCTTAGGTGTGCCTATTACCTACTCTAAAACTGATGCCTGCCGTGACGCCAGCAGTGCCAATACCAGATGTAAAGATATTTCTGACGGTAAACGTGGCTCAAGCATCTTGGCTGTTGAAATTGTAAAATTCAACGAACACGTGACGAAGAGTAAAACGACAATGGCATTCCTCACAGTTAGGGATGAATCAATGGAATTAGAAAATGTTGTGGTTTTTCCTGATACTTATGAAGAATTTGGGGATATAATATATGAAGCAGCCACTGTACTCCTGTTTGGTGAGAAGGCTAAAGATAGAGATTCCTTTATTGTGAGTGAGATTATCCAGATATGAACGAAGAATTTATTGAAATGGGATTGTTACAACGTTCTGACTGTTACAAAGCTGTCGTTCTCGACGGATGCATTGTCCAAAAAGGGGACGTAGAAATGTGTGATCTACGGTTCTTTGTAAATCGATATCGTAACGAATCCTCGCCCAAACTTCAGGTCTATAAGCATAATAGAAAAGGTAAAGAAATCATAGACACTTTTTATAATTTTGATGATGCCATTTCTTGTTTTGATAGATTGGTTAAGGTGGGTTAATATGAATGATTGCACATTTGTAGGGAAAATTATTGACGATCTTAAGTTGGAAGACGAGCAGAATACTAAGGTTCTTCGTTTTTCAATGATGGTAGAGCAAACTCGAACAGTGCGTGGCGGCAGACGTATTTCAGATAAGAACGCCCTCTGGTTTGAAGCGTGGGATTCTGGGGCAAAGACAATTTTTGAAAACTGTACCCGTGGGGACGATCTTGTTGTAAAGACAATGGCAAGAACCAATAATGGAAAAACGGTCTTTCGCATTAATGAGTTTAAAACGATGACCGATAGGAGCATACCCCTATGATCCAGTCAGAAGAAGATCTGGTGCAAGAAAATTACGGTTTAGCTATTTCTATCTCTAAGAGATTCTACAACCCCAATAGCGTCTATTCGTTTGAGGATCTGATTCAAATTAGCTTAATGGCTATGATTAAGGCTCATCGACAATATAATTCTGACAAAAGTGTTTTTTCCACTTTTGCCACTCATTGTATAAGAAATGATCTAATGAAATTTATCAATAAAAATAAGACAGACCTAAATACAGATCTGGTTGAAACTACATTTGAGAACAAGTCAGATATTGATGAAATTACCCCAAAGAATTTAAGTGCTGAAGAAGCGGGGGTGTTTTATTATAAGAAATATGGATACAAAGACGTGGAGATTCGAAATATTCTAGATATTTCTCCTAGTCGTATGAAAACTATTACCCAATCATGCTTCGATAAGATTGTTAAAGCAAATGCGTAAAAAAAGAATCTTATTTGTTTCAGAGGCGAGTTATCTAAATACTGGATATGCTACTTATAGTCGTGAGGTTCTTACCCGACTTCAAGCAACTGGTAAATATGATATTGCCGAATTTTCCGTTTATGGAACTATAGATCATAAAGATCGTGGCTCTATTCCTTGGAAAAACTATCCAAATATGCCCGACCACAATTTGCCAGAAGAAGTCCAAGCTTACGCAAGTGATGGGACAAATCAATTTGGAAAGTGGCGATTTGATAGGGTATGTATAGATTTTAAACCTGACATTTGTTGCTCAATTCGTGATTGGTGGATGGATGCTTTTATTCAGCATTCTCCGTTAAGAAAATACTTCAAGTGGATCTGGATGCCCACTGTAGATGCTAATCCACAGAATGAAGAATGGATCGATTCGTTTGCGAGTGCAGACACCGTCCTGACCTATTCTGACTGGGCGGTTGACGTTTTAAACGCTCAGTCTGATAAGATTAATGTCAAACGTTCCGCACCGCCGTCAGCTTCTGAAGAGTTTAGACCAGTTGCCGATAAGAATGCCCATAAGGCAAAAATGGGTATGAATCCTGATTGGAAAATCATCGGGACCGTGATGAGGAATCAAAGACGTAAGCTATTCCCCGAACTCTTCGAGGCATTTGGTAAATACTTAAAAGAGACGGGTGAGAAAAATACCTACCTCTATTGCCATACTTCTTATCCAGATAATGGATGGGATCTTCCCAAATACTTGATCGAACACGAGGTTATGTCCAGGGTTCTGTTTACTTACATTTGTGGGGATGGTGATTGTAATAGTGTAGGCTATAGTCATTTTTCTGATACCGTTCAGCCCTGTGACCAGTGCGGGAATTTCTCTTCTAAACTAACAAGTGTATCTTCTGGGGCAAGTCGCTCTGTATTATCGGATATTTACAATCTATTTGATGTTTATATTCAACCGGCATCATCAGAAGGTTTTGGAATTCCTATTGTGGAAGCCGCCGCCTGTGGTGTTCCCGTAATGGCGACAGACTATTCCGCAATGGAATCAGAAGTTCGAAAACTTGAAGGTTATCCCATTAAGTTACGAGCCAAGCACTTAGAGATGGAAACAGGGTGCGATAGGGCTTTACCCGATTTAGATCATACGGTTGAAATCTGGAAAGAACTATTGAATAAGCCCCAACCTCTGCGAATTCAAGACGGTATTAAAACTCGACGAGCCTTCGAAAAGAACTACGGGTGGGACAAAACAGCAAAAGTCTGGGAAGAAGAAGTGGATCAGTTATCAATTACTGATTGGAATGTAGAACCAGAGTACGGCAATCCGGAAGCTGTGCCTCAAGAAGGTATTAACAATAAAGAATTTCTTGATTCTTTAATTAGCATTACTCTAAACGATCCTTCACATGTCAATTCCTACGCATTTAATAAAATACTCCGTGATTTGAACTTTGGAATGTTTAAAAACAATGCTGGCGGTTTCTTTTATGGGGAACTTTCCGTATTTAATAGGGAAGAATATAAGCCTTTGACTCATCAGAATATTTCTGAAATGTTCAAAGCAAAGGCTGAGAATAAGAATTTCTGGGAACATGCGAGAATGGGTCACGTAAATTTTAAAGAAGAGGCTTGGCTATGAATGATATGGGAATGACGTGTGAAGGATGCTCTTTTGAAAAGGGTGAGACTTGCTCGATTGGAATTCTGGAGAACATTAAAGAAGAGTCTTCTGTATGTAATCTTGTGGACGGTCACTATCAATTTAATCGTATTTGCCCCCATCGCAATAATGAGAACTTGACAGAGGAACAATCTTTTCAAAAGGCTACTTTACCCATCTCGTTTATTGTTTTAGACGACGATCTGGAAAAGACAAAGGGTATATTAGAAACGATTACATCGGCCACTCAAGGGGAACGAGCGTATAACGTATGCATAGTGACACTTGACAACTTTAAAGAACTAAAGGGTCTAGCTGATAAGTATCTCAATTATTTTGTCTTGAGGGTGTTTTCTGACGATAGGGAGTCCCATATAAGAGATGCTTTTTTAAAAGTCACAAATGGGTATTCAATGGTTATCGATTCTGAAGAAGCCTTTGATATTTCAAATATTAATAATCTTAATCTGTTCGTGAATAAAAAAATGAAGAGAGTTGGATTAATTACGGGTTCCCCTTATACTGTAAACAACGTAATATTTAAATACCTAAAGGGCAACAAGGTCGTATCATACGAAGAAAAGCTAAATGCATTATCTGAAGAACAAGAGGTTGCGAAGATGGTTTATACTTGGGAGGAATTGAATGAAGTTGTTAATAGCTAAAGAATTGGAAGATAATAATACTAACGAACTGTTAGAGGTGTTCAAAAGCGAATACGAGACAGAAGTTGTTTTTTTTGACACTTCTCTTGATAATAGATTCGTAGACACGGGAGCTATTGCGGTAGATTATGAAGACCGTGAACAATTACCCTCTTTATCTTTAAAAGAATCTATGTCTAAGTCTTGCGAAGCATTTATCTTTTTCCCGAAGAACTGTGATCCTAAATCTGGGGTGATTGACAAATTATTTAAACCTATTGTAGAAGATAAAAATGTCACCGTTACCCACAGTGACTATTCAATTGATGATGTTATTGTCATTAAAAGTCGACCCGTCTGCTTCTGTCGTCGCATAGAGCCAGATGTTGGTGATCAGTACGACTTAGAACAAACGAAGGGGATTGTTAAATATATACCTTTAAGTCTTTATAATGTTAGACTCTAACAAAAACAGATCCATAAAGGGCAATATCCCACGTAATACTTTTATATTACTAAATGCGGGTTCTGGTCGTCGTACTAAAAATTATGGTAATAAATGCCTGATTAAGTATAACGGTGAGAGAATCATTGATACTCAAATTGATAGTATTATTAAAGCATATACTAATAAAGCAGACATTATAAATGTTACAGGTTATTTATCTGAAAAATTAATTAGACAGACCGGAAATATAAGATCAGTAGAAAATGTGAACTACGAACAAACTAATATATCTGAGAGTATGAGAATTGGTCTAAATGCTTCATTAAAAGGTAACGTATTCTTCATTCACGGCGACATAGCGTTTTCGCCATCTTTTATAAAACCTGCTGGCTATAACTCTATCTCTGTTCCAATAGACAATAAAAATAGGATCAATAAAGAAGAGGTGGGGGTTGTTTGTTCCAAAGGACTTATTACTAACTTTTCTTACGGGTTAGATAAAAAATGGTGTCAGATAATATTTTTCCCAAGTTCTTTTTTTTATGAATTACGATCGGTTCTTAGTTCTATTGATAAAAGTCTTACAAGTTTTGAAGTTTTAAATTGTTTAATTGAAAAGGGTGCTAACATTGAATATTTTGAATCACCTAGAGGAAAGATTAAAGAAATTGATTCAATGAAAGACACTAAATGAAAATTAATATCGTATCACAAAATCAAAGACTTGTTGGATTTTGTAAATATCTACAGGAAGATGGTCACAAAGTAACATTGGTGAATGGAGATTTTCCCGAATGTGACATAATGATCTATGACACTCAATTTAAACAGCAGTTAGTTAATGTTAGAGACTGTATCAGAATAGAATTTGTAGACACGGAAAAAGGGGACGATTTTTCGATTTCATTCAATCGGGTTCCCGGTTCCTATCAGATTCAAGACTCGTGTTTCCTATTAGGGGAAGGGTCTGAGAGAGAGGAGCTTGTTTGTGATATCGTGGCTGTTAATCAAGACTTGAACAGGGCTAAATTTATTGATAGGTATAAAAACCTAAGATATCGTTTTAAAATATTCAATGACGAACCGGTCAACTCATATAACTACTGCGGAATCCTTAGAGGAAAAGACGTTTCGGATGTCTATAAGTCTGCAAAAGTAAGCATTTGTTTAAATAGACCTTCAGTGCTCATGGCCTTAGAGTCTGGTGGAAATGTTATTACTGACTCGGATTATGGACTGGGTCTATCTTCCAGTCAGGTATTCTATAAGGAAGAAGACTTTTATGAAAAGGTGGATGCTCTACTTAATGGGCATCGAGACGAAACGACTGAATTACGGAACAGGCTATTAAAAGAGAAAAGCCCATTTAATGAGTGGGCGAATATTTTTAGACAAGTAAAACTAAATAAACTTGCCGATAAGATTAGCAAAACCAGTGATAGAACGATCAATGCTTTATATTTCAAATAGGGGAAATTTATCAGGGCGAGACCCTGAAAGAGAAAACTCAGTAGAGCATATAGAACGTGCTCTACAGGATGGATATTGTGTGAATACTGACTTATGGGTCATCAAAGACAAACTTGTCACTGGTAATGATTTCCCAGCCCACGGTATTATGCTTGATAGAATGGAAAAAGGCAAACTGTTGATTAGGGCGAGAAACATCCCAGCCCTTCTATTTTTACTAGAAAACGGCTATCATTGTTATTGGCGTGAATCTGATGACATAGTACTAACTAATAAAAATTTTGTACTGTCTTTTAATAATTCCCTTATCCCCAAATCTATCGTAATGAATCCAGAGGACAATGCTGTCTCTAATTGGAACGATTATTCGGGATTATGTAGTGACTTTATTTCAGGATATGTATAATGAAACTTGGCGTTTTATTCGACGACTTTTTAAAGAGCGATAAGAACTACTATATGATGAAAGAGATGAATGAGTATGTTGCTAGGGAGAGCGACAACATTTGTGCTTTTCTTACAAATATGAGTCATAAGGTAATTCCTTCTAACTTTGGATATATGAATATTAGTGACATTTCCCATTTTGATAATGGGGTTTTAGTCGCTACGACAATAAATACCGCAGATGCCCTTAATAAATCCTCTTGTAAGTCAAAGAGGGTTCTGTATCTGTGGGATTTTGAATGGGCCGGTAAGGCGTTTAATTTTCCTGTAATTCACAAGATTTTAAGCAATAAAAATCTTAGCATAGTAGTAAGAACTAAGCTACAATCCGATATTTTGAAACATAATTTTAATATAAATGTAGACAATATTCAAGAAGAATTCAATCTGGAGCAATTAAATGAAGTTTGCACTTGAACACGAACATATGATTCGTCGTATGTATAAAGATGGCGGTAGTAGTTATGAGATTGCTGAAGCCTTAGGCACATACTCTACTAAAATACTTAGGGCTTTAAAATATTTAAAGATTGAAGCTCGTGATTATGGCGAAGCTCAAAAGGTAGCTTTGAAAAAGGGTCGTAGCAAAACCCCGATCGAAAAGGGAGGACACCTCTCTGAGGCCCACAAGGTTGCCGTCTCTGAGGGCCGGGCAAAGGCTTGGTCTGAGATATCAGATGAGGAACGTGCGAGGCTCTCAGACATCAGCAAAGCCCAATGGAAGGCAATGAGTGACGAGCAGAAACATACTTTACGCTCATTGGCCGCTTCTGCTGTCCGTGAAGCCGCTGTGGAGGGGAGCAAAACTGAAAAGCACCTAAGAAAGAGCTTGACAGAGGCGGGTTGGTCTGTTAGATTCCACGAAAAGAATCTCCTTCCGTCTCAAGCATTGGAAATCGATCTTTTTGTGTCAGAACTAAAAACTGCGATTGAGATTGACGGGCCTTCTCACTTTTTGCCAATTTGGGGTGAAGAAAAACTCCAGAGACATCAGAAAGCTGACGATAAGAAGGCGGGGCTTCTCATGGCGGGAGGTTACGTATTGATTCGAGTTAAGCAGATGACTAAAACACTCTCTCAGCACAAACTTAGGATGGTGTCTAAGAGAGTGTTGGAAGAACTTACTAAAGTTCACCAGAAATTCCCGGAACCTAAGGACAGACTAATAGAAATTGAGGTTTAAGTGACTAAGAAAAGTATGGGTTTTGCTCAGGCGGAAGACACTCAAGATAAAATGGAATCCTCATTGGTAGGGTTTATGTCTTCATTGAAAGATAAGAGGAAGGGTGTAGGTTCTTCTGAGTTCGATGCATTAGACAATGCTGACAAGAAGGCGGCATATTTATCGCCTGATTGGGACACTTTTGTTATGTCTCAATTTGATTCTTCTGAATTGGCAGAAGGTCATCCAAAGGTCAATGGTCTTCGTCGTGTAGCTGAATTACTACTTGGTGATATTATCAGCAGTTCCCCTATGGATGTCCATCCTGTTACTCCACGAGACGAGACTCAAAGATCAACGGTCGGATATTCTATTACCTTTGCTTGGTTTGATGGTACGGAAAGGGTCTATGGTGATGTCGCAGATGTTTGGTCGGGTAATCAAGATCCTGACTTTTTGATCTACTCTGTTGCTACAGCCGCTACAAGGGCGGAAGGTCGAGCCTTAAGAAAAGCTCTGAAACTAAAAAAGTGTACGGCAGAAGAGATTTCAGGATCAGGATCGGGACCAAAACCAAAGTCAGAAAAGGCTCGTGATGTAGTGGATATTACGGAGAGCATTTCTGTTCCTCAGATTAAGTTTTTGGATAAGAGATGTAAGGGTCTTGACATTGATGTAATGAAGTTCATTAACAGGGGCGAAGAGAGTTATGATGTGATCGAAGAAATGACAAAGGCCGAAGCAAAAGAGGCGATCGATGTTTTGGCAGATATGGCTTCAGAAAAAGTTAAGCTAGACAGTTCCCTTAAAGGTTATGACCCAAGTTGGAGAGATTAAAATGCAGGTAGTTTTCACAGTAGATCCAAAAGCTAATCATGTTGACAGTTTTGCTGCATTGGCAGCCGCAGACGAAGTTTTCACAAATGAGGTCTGTGGTAAGTGCGGACATACACACACGACTTATGTGGTTCGCAATGTCAATGGCGATAAGTATTACGAAAAGCAGTGTATGAACCCCAGTTGTCGTGCTAAGAAGCCTTTTAGTCTTCATAAAGAAGGTGGCACTATGTACTTCCAGAAAAAGAAGAAGGGTACGGAAGAATATTGGGGCAATAATGGATGGCGTGTTTGGAACAAGGAAACCGGTCAAGAAGAATAGGCTAAAGCCAAATAGTGGTCGGGTAATTACCGAATAAACTGAGGGACGACAGGTTAGCCTCAGAGAAATTGACAAAAATCCTGACCATGAACGGTAGCTCAGTCTGGTAGAGCAAGAGGTCGCTACTCTGGTCGAAAGTTCAAATCTTTCCCGTTCAATTTGTGATTGATCTATTTGGTGGATGTGCGGGCACTTGGAACGTTACTAAGAAATGAGTTGATTATGTTTGCTTTGGCTTTTATTGTTTCAGACATTGATTTAATGGCTACTGTCATTACTCTTGAAGAAAACAAAACAAAGGGAATGTATGCCATTTCCGAAGTAATCTACAACAGAGCTAAAAAAGATCCCAAACGAGTAAGAAAGGTCTTGCTTAAGAAATATCAGTTTACCTGTATTAATAATCATACTGTAAACGGTAAATCTTTAAGGTCTATCGTAAAAGTGGCTAAATCAAGATCAAATTGGAAGCTTGCCAAAAGTATAGCGAAAAATATCTATGCTGGTAAAGTAAGTAGTTATGTGGGTAACTCTACACATTATCATGTTTATCGTGGAACTATAAAGTGTTCTCCCCACTGGACACATACCACTCTTGGCGGCAGAAATAAAAAATGTATAATTTCCGCCTTTATTGGTGACCACGTATATCTAAAGAATGTTGATTAGTAAAAAGGTTGCCAGTCCTTAAAAAACTGGAGAAGCATGTGGACGTTATTAGGTTGACAAAGCAGGACACGACTTCGAAGTCGTCGAGTCCACTTGAAGAGAAGTTATGGGCTCGAAATGGTATCGACTGGTTGTATGATCTAATAGCTGCATGTCGTAGTTGGAATCAAGGCTACGTTAAAATGGTTCCAAACAATAATTGCAACTCGTAATTATTCGGTGGCTGCTTAATTGTAGTCGGGGGTTTGCCAGTACCTTCTCACCCAAACTGGCGTTTGGCACAGTACGCCATATGGAGAGCGGCGATATTTAGGATGTCGTGTTTACAGGTTCGAATCCTGTCTGTGCTATTATTAATATGTTTTCTCATGGATAAAGTATAATGTTCGATATTCCCCACGATCAGTTATGTAGAAATAAACAACTGTCCGAAGTTTCGGGAAGTTGGACAAAAGTCAAACCTATCGATCCAAGAGAAATAATCGTATATCGTCAATGGGGAAGTTACAAGGTTCTCCATGAAGGAGAAGGCTACACAGTTAAAGAGCTTACTATTTTACCAGGTAAGTCACTGTCTGATCAGAGACACGCTCATAGAGCGGAACACTGGCTCGTTGTTAAAGGTGAACTTGCCGTAGATCTAGACTACATGGTTGGTCATGGGATTCAAGAAGAGTATGCGTCTGTAGGAGAGTCAATAGATATTGGTATAGGAGTTTGGCATCGACCGTACAATGAAGGTAAAGAACCTATCGTAGTGATTGAAACTTGGATAGGGAATTCCTCAGAAGAAGATATTGAGAGACGCAATCAATGATCGTTAATGTGTCATATTGGTGTATCTAAATGTATGGTCTTTACTACATTCTTATCAATAACGATAGTATTTAGGAGAATCTAATGCTTAGGCGAACATTTTTGAAAACAGGGGTTTTTGGGGCAAGTACATTGTATTTCTCCGATAGTTTCGCAGCAGACACAAAAAACGAACAGTCAGTTATTTCCATTCATTTACAGGGTGGTATTTCTGCCGTTGATTTTATCAATCCTATCCCTGAAGAACCGATTGAGTTTAGATCATCCCGTGGGGCAATAGATGCTGGGGGCTTCCAAATTGGTGGGGATTTTATCGAATTGGCAAAGTTAGGCGATAAGCTGAGTATTGTCCGTTCTATGAAGTTTAAGGACGCTAACCATCAGACTGCCACACTCGCCCATATGACTTCTCACTTCCATGTTCCTAATAACGGGCAGAAGGAACCTTCTTTTGGGTCGCTTGTGGCGAAACAGTATGCTCCCAATAGTAAAGTTTCGGGAATCCCCCATTATGTGAAGCTTCGTAATATCGCAGGGGACGATTCTTCGTGGCTTGGTATTAAATATGCCGGATATGATGCCGATGCTGAAGGCGTCAAGAACATGAAGCCTAATGTTGACGCAAAGAGATTTGATCAACGTATTAAAATGATGAAATCTATTGATTCAAGAACACCCCTTCAAGATATGGGACGTAGCTGGTCTGACCTTAAAGATATGTCGGTGAATATCATAAAGGGAACTGCCTCAGAAGCTTTTGATCTTGATAAAGAGCCGGAATCAGTGTATGATAAGTCACGATTTGGTCAGGACTTGCTCTTGGCACGTCGTTTGGTGGAACGGGGAACTAAATACGTTAGCTTAAATTCTAATGCTGGCTGGGATAATCATTCCGGCATTGATAATGCTTTTAGAGCTAACGCTCCCGCTTTGGATAAAGGTTTGGCTACTTTAATTAAAGACCTTGATGACAGAGGGCTGCTACAGAACACACTCGTAGTTGTTTGGAGTGAGTTCTCACGAACCAAGATGAATTTGAACGCTGGTAGAGATCATAATCCAGGAACTAATACATTATTATTTGCTGGTGGTAATAGCTCTGGTGGCATTATTGGAGAGACCGATAAACACGGTTTAGTTAGTCAGGGCACTATCTATTCACCTAAGGACTTAGCTTGGACTATCGGATCGCATATGGGTCTAAGTAAGGACATGGTCATTAAGGATATGCAGGCCCGGCCTCGATATATCTTTGGTGATGATGCAAAGAATATTTTGGTATGAAGTCTTTTATTCCGTTATGATAACTCTTGTGTATAGGATAATCTAATATGAAGTATCATCGTGTGATCTTTAAAAAAGACGAGACGGGGGAATGCGTTTTCACGGACATTGCTGAACAAGAGATGAGTGACGAAGATTTTGAGAAGATGAATTGGGAAAAACCTATCATTCGACATGAGGCAGATGGCCTTGTCCATTTTCTAGCTCTGGAAAGTAACTATCTAGAAGCTATGATATTGGGTATTGGGGTTTATCAAGTTCTTAATGCGGTCATTGAATGATAGATGTTCAATTCCGTAAGGGATTTATTTTAGAGTCGATAATAGCGTCTTGTTATGAAGAATAGCCGGAAATTTTCCGGCTTTTTTCGTAGACCTATCACATTAATTATTACTCAGATTGTCTCTTGCATAATATAAAACAGATGGATGGATGGTCTCATGGTCCAAGGTTGTCGATGTTTCGGTAGTCCGCAAAGGCACTGACCGATGGGTTGTATTCGCAAACACCTTTGGCAACACTTTTTATGGAAGGAACATCGACTTGATTTAGCCCGGCCCTCTGTACCTGTCCGCTGATCCATACATCACTGTAGATATGTGGATGTTTGCATGTTGGATAGTTTGATTTCGCAAAAGACGTGCTCCCTGCAAACAATGCTCCTTGAACGTGCTCGTTTTTTAAACCATTTTTGGAGATATCCGCATGAGAGCATGTTCGGTCCATATAGCTGTGTTGTATTGACCCCGCCCAAACTGTATCTCCGCTTATTTTGGAAGACAGCTCATTTGCCCATGATAGCTTTTGTATGCTCGCCCTGTACCAACTAAAGTATACAAAAGATTCAGTTTTGCAATGATTCAAGCATTCAAGTATTCCCCCTACATAGTAAACGTTGTACCCATGTGTATGTAGATATGTGACACCAACACGCTCACATATATTCCTTGCTCGTGGAATAGGACTTGTTTCACAAACAATGACATTTGAAACTGTATCACTTAGCTTCACTTTACGTAGTAGAGATTCAAATTGCGGAGTCTTAATTTCATCTAACGTGTAAACAACTGTAATAGCGGTGGTTGTCATTTAGATTCTCTCCATTTAATTAAATCTTTCATCGGTAGCGAATTGTTTTTATACAAATCACCTGTGTTATCTCCAACTATGCAAGCGGACAATTCCAACGGGACACAATTTCCTGGGAGTGACTCGGTCCCGTATTTGTTTTTTGTAAGCTGAAAAGTTCTTCGTCCGTTATTAAACAACTGTGAAGCACGAATAGCATAGAATGATCCTGAGTAGTGATACCCGTATTTGGAACGGAAGTTGCGGAAGCGTTTTCCAAACCTGCGAAAGCTACCAACTATACAAGGTCCAGAGTCCATAATGTCACAGATTTCGTCAATATTGCCAACAACAGTTTCATACATAACGTTAGTCCACGAATCTACGTTAGGGTTATTAGCTCTATGAAACTGAGCCCCCTTGCTGTGAGCGTACACCATAATCGCATCAGGGTCAGTTGTAACACACATATCCAACATTTTTTCGCATGTGGCCACTTCTTGTAATGATTTGGAATTTGCGACTTCGAAGTATTCCCAGTCGCTTCCGAACGCATCTTTTACTTCCTGAAATGTCGAAGTACTGCTATCCGTAGCAACTCCCATGATTTTCCGATCATAGCCTTTAGCGTGCTGCCGCATGAGTGTGACGTGGTTTCTCCATTTGTCGCCATATGGCCAACAATGAAATAGCAACGTGGCTGTGGGCATTACTTTTTCATCATCCGCACGCCACGATACAATGGGGGCAATTGCTTGCTCTTTATGGGCATCCAATGCACGATACTTCTTCATAGCTGCCACAGACAACGGGCGTCGGTCGATGCCAAGGCTCTTGAATGTCTGTGAATGCATATGATGTGCATACGCATCAAATACCAAATTACATGTCATACCACGTTTACGAGCATATAAACACCAAGTATCATCCGCACCTAACCCATCCTCAAACCCAATAGGAAGTAATCCTACGGTTTGGATGGCTTGAGGTCGTAACAATGTACAAAAGAATGCCAACCTCGATACTTCGCTGGATTCATGTCGAGTCAGCTTCAAGCTCACTTGCTCT
>Ga0209403_10004392_pt1 | contig 15396 bp, 16 predicted proteins | sample ArcticOcean_MG_C_8_FD_187440 | JGI IMG/M metagenome (GOLD analysis project Ga0209403, IMG submission 187440) | Marine microbial communities from western Arctic Ocean - ArcticOcean_MG_CB11_86 (SPAdes) (version 2) | ecosystem: Environmental > Aquatic > Marine > Oceanic | place: Arctic Ocean... | reverse complement strand
TTGACGCTCTCGAGGAGCCGCGAGAAGTCATAGGAGGGATCCTCTCGTGACTGGTAGTGGTTCACGATTTGCCCAAGCAGGTGGATCTCCTTCCTGCCGGAATCGACCGCGTCTCGTACCTCGTCCAGGATATCTTGCGGTAGCCGCATGCGCTCGGCACCCCGTGTGTGCGGCACGACGCAGAAGGCACAGTGATCGTTGCATCCCTCGATGATGGTGACGTAGGCCCTGACAGGATCGCTGCGGCGCGCGACACCGAGCGGAAAGCTGACGTCGTCCCATGGGTCGATCGCGACGGACGGAACAGTCGACGATCGCGCCGCCTGGATCGCCAGGGCTGGGAGCGCCTTGACCTGCTGCGTGCCAAGCACAACGTCGATCACGTGACCGTTGGTATTCTTGAAGAGTGCAGCCCCCTCCTGCTGTGCGACGCACCCCGCTACCACCACGATCGGCCGGGATCCGACCTTCTTCTCCATGACCCTTAACTCACCGAGGCGGGTGTAGAGCTTGTCCTCTGCGCGTTCTCGAACACTGCAGGTGTTGACCACGAGAATATCGGCGTCGCCGGCATCTGGCGTCGACTCGTAGCCGGCCTGCTCGAGCAGGCCGGCCATTCGTTCCGAGTCGTGCACGTTCATCTGACAACCGGCCGTTTCAATCAGATACTTTGGTGCCACGGGCTTTCACCTTTCGCTTTCGCCTTTCGCTTTCGGCGTATATTCGCTCTTCCGGCTGGCTGTCACCGGACCTCCGTCTGGACGAGGCGTGGGCCAGCAGGTCCTCAGCACTTCCACGAACCTGATCGCTCAGAACTCCTCCCCCAAGCATCCGTGCCAACTCGTCGATGCGTGCCGTCGCGCTGAGCCGTTCGACGGTTGTAACCGTCCGGCCCTGCTTTACCGTCTTCTCGATGCGAAAGTGAGTGCCGGCGTGGGCCGCGATCTGGGGCAGGTGCGTGATGCATAGCACCTGAAACTGCTCACCGAGCGACCCGAGCCGCTTCCCCACCACGTCGGCGACTCGCCCGCCGATTCCCGCATCCACTTCGTCGAACACGACCGTGGTGGCCGGCGCGTCCGTCAACGCCAACGTCTTCAGTGCCAGCATGACTCGAGACAGCTCGCCGCCAGACACGATCCGAGTCAGGGCACGCAGGTCCTCGCCGAGATTCGGAGACACGAAGAACTCAACTTCATCAATCCCCTGTGCTCCCCAGCGGTCCGACGACAGTGGACCGTCGTTGAAGCGAACCTGGAAGCGGGTGTGCGCCATTGCCAGACTGTCTAGGGCCTCCTCGAGCTGTCCAGCAAGGACCAGTGCTGCGGCTCGACGGCGACTTGACAGATCCTTCGCCGCTGTCAGAAATCGAGCCGATGCGGTGCCGAGCTTCTCCTCGATGTCGGCCTGGTGCTCGCCGACGCCGCCGAGGGACTCCCGCTCGGACGCCAGGCTTCGCCCGCGCGTCAGAACGTCGTCGAGGGTAGGGCCGAACTTGCGCTTGAGCCGCTGGATGACGGCAAGCCGATCCTCGACCTCCTGGAGAGCTGCCGGGGAGGCGTCAACTCCGGCCATGTAGTCTCGCAGGAACAACGCGAGGTCCTCAAGCTGCCCCTTGATGCCGTCCCGCGAGTCGACGTAGGCCCCAAAACTTGGGTCCAGTGTCCCAAGCTCGCCGACTCGTTTCCAGACGCCTCCGAGCACCGACAAGACGGCCCCGTCGCCGTCATAGAGTGCGTCATAGCTTTCCTGACAGAGTCGCTGCACTCGGTCGGCGCTGGCCAGAACCTGCCGCCTGGCCGCCAGTTCCTCGTCCTCACCGGCCCTGGGGGCGGCTCCCTCGATCTCGGCCAGCTGAAAGACCACCAGTTCAAGACGTGCAGCCTTCTCACGCCCGTCCATCTGGCAGCGCGCCAGCCGCTCCCGCAGGGATTGCACCTCGCGCCAATACGTCGCCACGGCCGAGGTGCTGTCTCCGTGCTTGGCGAACGCATCGAGCGCTGGTAAATGCGTTGATGGATCGAGCAATGCCTGATGCTCGTGCTGTCCGTGTAGCTCGACGAACTGAGTGGCGAGGGTACGCAGGACCGCTGCTGTGGCAGGCGCTTCGTTCACGAACGCACGACTCCGGCCCTGGCGCCCGATCTCCCTCCGTATCAGGATTTCGCATCCGAGGTCCGGAAGCGGCTTGGCCAACTCGAACAGCGCCTCGACCGTCGCCTGCGACTCGCCGGTCCGCACGAGGTCTGACGAGGCGCGCCCGCCCAGGAGCAGACCGACGGCTTCAATCAGGATCGATTTTCCAGCACCCGTCTCGCCGGTCAGCACGTTGAAGCCGGGCTCGAAGTGGACCTCGACGGCTTCGATGACCGCAAGATTGCGGATACGGAGATAACGCAGCATGTAGGCGGAACCTCAATCGTATCATATATTTGACAGCTATATTGACGCGTGCTACTATTTAGAAACTGCGCTGTCCCAGCGGCGCCCTCTTCGCTTTCCGGAGGCCTTCGTTGTATACGCTTGGCAGCTTCCTGTTCGCACTGCAGGTGCGTGAGGGGGGTCCCTCAGCTGGGTTGGGTGACATCGTCCAGATTGTCACTCGGGCCACCCTGATCAATCAGTTTGTCCTGTTGGTTCTGATCCTTTTTTCGGTCGCTTGCTGGGCGATCATCTTGCTGAAGTTCTGGTCGTTCCGATCGGTCGATCGGCACACCAAGGCTTTTCTTGACGCCTTTCGCCGTAGCAGTAAGTTCTCCGAGGTTGCCGCTGCCTGCCCCGCCGCGTCCGACAGTCCCCTGGTAGGGGTCTTTCAGGCGGGCTACGCGGAGATCACCGCACAGTTCCGGTTGGCCGGCGCCGCGCCGCAGCCGGCCACCGGGCGACCGGTGCTGAAGAGTCTGGATGCGGTGGACCGAGCACTGATCCGCGCGGCAACCAGTGAAGTGAGCCAGCTGGAACGTCGCCTGACATTTCTTGCGACAACCGCTAGCGTTGCGCCGTTCATCGGCCTCTTCGGAACGGTATTCGGCATTCTGATCGCGTTCGAACGGATCGGGTCTACCGGTTCAACTGATCTGGCGGTGGTGGGGCCGGCCATCAGCGAAGCACTCCTTGCCACCGCCATGGGGCTCGCCGCCGCCATCCCGGCCGTGCTCGGGTATAACCATTTCACGCATCAGATCAAGACGTTCTCAGGCGCGATGGATGACTTCGCGCTCGAGTTTTTGAATATCTCGGAACGGAACTTTACCTAGAACGGCGATGCCCAAAGTTCTTGCCTCTGGACCAAACGCAGGCGGGCGGCACCAGCGTGGCCGCCGGGTGTCCCCGACCTTATCCGAGATCAACATCATTCCACTCGTCGACGTCATGCTGGTGCTGCTCATCATCTTCATGGTGGCGGCTCCGATGCTGCAGCGTGGCTTGGAGGTGAACCTCCCGGTGGCCAGTCGCTCGGAGAGTATCTCCAGTGAACGTTTATTCGTCACCGTGCCCCTTTCCTTTCGTCAGGACGCGGAGGTATTTCTCGGCGAGGAAGGCATCCGGCTTGAGGTTCTCGCCGAGCGTGTCAGGCAGTCTCTGGTTAACAACAGTGACAAGCAAGTGTTCCTCAGAGGTGATGGCGGCGTTGAACTGCAGGAGTTGATGACCGTTCTCGACATACTCAAGTCGGCCGGCGTGGAGAACGTCGGAATCGTTTCGAGGCCTCCTGGCGAGCAATAGTCGTCCGCTAGTGAGTGCCAGGTGATTGAAGCCTCCACTACTGTCATCGTCGCTCGGTCGAGAGAGCACGACGGACTCCTGTCGGTGGTTGGGCTTTCGATCGTTGCCCATATGGCGGCGGTCGGGGTCGTCGCGGTGATGCCGTCCGCTGTTGCCGTGAGCGATGCTCCGAAGACTGTCATGACAATTAGCCTTGGCGGCGCCCCTGGGCCGCGCGCCGGGGGGATGACCCCTATGGGAGGGCGTGCCGTGCAGCAGGTAACTCCCTCAGAGGCGGCTCCGCGCATCGAGAGCCCGGCTGCGAGCGCCGCACCTGTCATGTCATTGCCGTCGAAGCCCGTCCGCGCCAGACCGCCGATCGCTCCACCGAAGTCGCCGACAAGTAGGGATGGGGGACGCACGGCCACGACCGGCGAAGAGGTGCGAGACGGTCGAGCTCGTTCAGACACCGGGGCACGAGGCCAGGGGTTTGGGCTGACCGGTGGCGGTGGCGGCGGTGCCGGAGCCTACCTCGACGTCGGCGACTTCTGCTGCCCCGATTACCTGGAGTTGATCGTCCAGGCGATTCAGCGCAACTGGACGTCCAAGCAGGGGGCGACCGGACAGACCTTGATGAAGTTTACCATCGACAAGAACGGGGAATTAAGCGACGTCCTGGTCGAACGTCCGAGTGGCTTCGCAGCGCTCGACTCGGCTGCCCAGCGTGCGCTCCTCGTGACCGAACGCGTGCCACCACTCCCTTTGGCTTTTCCTAACCCGGACCTGACGGTCCACCTTCGCTTTGAGTACCAACGCTGATGACGAGACCCACGCCCGTCGCCGCTCTCTTGCTCGCGTCGCTGGTCGGAACCGGCATCGTCGCGGGTGGACCTCCAGCCCAGAACCCCGGACAACCGGCATCGGCGGTTCAGCAGCCGCGCGAGATCGAGCTGACGATCAGCGGAGACCCAGGAACGCCGCCAAGATTCGCCGTTCCGAATTTTGTCGCCCTGTCGCCTGAGACCGCCGACGCCGCGAAAATTATTGGCCAGGTACTGTGGGACGATCTCAACTTCGAGCGTGAGTTCTACCTGATTCCACGTGATACGTATGCCACGGTGCCGGCCGCCCGTGCGCCTGAGCAGATCCCATTCAGTGCATGGCGTGAACTCGGGGCCGACGGCCTCGTTTTCGGCAGCGTGCAAAAGACGGAAAAGGGGGTACGCGTTGAGGTGCGCGTGTTTAACCTCAGCTCGCGAGAACAGGTCTTCTCCAAGGAATACAGTGGTGGCGCGGCCAATCCGCGACTCTACGCGCACACGATTGCGGATGAGATTCATCAGCAGCAACGAGCACTTCGCGGGCTGGCCCGAACAAAGCTGACGTTCTCGTCAGACCGGAATCTGGACAAGGTGGCTGGCACTGTCCAGAACCGGGATGTCAAGGAGATCTATATCGCCGACTATGACGGTGCCAATCAACGTCGAATCACAGTGAACCGCGCGCTCAACATCACGCCGGCCTGGTCGCCTGACGCCAGAGCTATCGCGTACACCTCCTACCGGAAGGGATTCCCAGACATCCTCATCGCTCGCATCTACGAAGGTGTATCGGAAAGCCCCACCGGAGGCAAAGGGAGCAACTTTCTCCCGGTCTGGTCCCCCGATGGCACGCGAATCGCGTTCATGTCGAGCCGCGACGGCAACCCAGAAATCTACACGATGAAGACTGACGGAACGGACGTGCGGCGAATCACCAACCATCAGGCGAGCGACGTGACGCCGACGTGGTCGCCCAATGGCAATCTTATCGCCTTCACATCGGACCGGACTGGCTCTCCGCAGATCTATACGAAGAATTCTGACGGCCTGGGCACGCCTCGTCGGATCACGAGATCGGAGAGCTACGCCGACCGGCCAACGTGGTCGTCAGCGCCGTTCAATGAGATCGCATTCGCCAGCCGCACCAGCCGCAGCGGCTTCGACATCAAGGTGTTCGACCTCATGTCCAGCCAGACGAGACAGATCACCTTTGGCGAAGGGACGAACGAGAGCCCGGCCTATTCGCCGAACGGTCGCCACCTTGCGTTCACATCCACGCGGGCCGGAGGCAGCGTTCAGGTATTTACCATCGATCGCGATGGCCGAAATGCACGTCAGATCACCAGCTCCGGGAACAATTACACGCCGAATTGGTCGTTGCGGTAGCTCGTTGTGTCAAGCTGTCGTCAGAATACATTCTTGAAAGGTCGCCGATGATACGTCTCCGGATTGCTCCAGCTGTTCTCTGCCTCGGCCTACTTGGGGTCTTCGCTATAGCGTGCGGCGGAAAGCAACCCCAAGTGGTAGCGGCCCTCGCCGCCCCTGACCTGCCGCTGCTGGGGTCACCCGAACCGGCACCCGCGCCCCCGGAGATCGCTGACCTGGTCGAGGAAAGGCCGATCCTGGCTCCCGCCCCGCTGGCCGACGAGACGGTCGAGGAACGATCGCTCGAGGACCTCAACCTCGATGCACCGCTTCCCCCAGTGTTCTTCGGGCTCGACGGTTCCGGACTGGACGCTAGAGCACGAACGGTGATGGCGGCTGCGGCTGAGACCCTCAAGCAAGAGTCCAGCTGGACTGTGACGATCGAGGGTCATTGCGACGAACGCGGTACAGCGGAATACAATCTGGCTCTTGGGGAGCGTCGAGCCACGGCGGCCAGGGATTACCTCGTCTCGCTCGGCATCTCGGCGGATCGACTCAAGTCGGTCAGCTACGGCAAGGAGTTTCCTTTCGATGCGGGGCATACCGAATCCGCCTGGGCGCAAAATCGTAGAGCGCACTTCGTGATCACAGCGAAATGAGTCGCGCAGAGAGGCACATGACCTGTTTTTCGAGAATCACCGCCGGCGTCACGCTTGTAGCTCTCGGCGCCATCCCAGTCGCGGCGGCCGACCGTGAGCATCAGCAGATCGTGGCGGATGTGCGCATGCTGCAGGAGCAGGCGCAGCAGTTATCCCTGGCTCTGGTGTCACTGAGCGATGCGCTCAAGACGGTGTCTTCTGAGATCGAGCAGCAAAGTACCACCGCGCGTACAATCTTTGCCGACCAGAAGTTGCTGATGGACAACATGGGGGCGGATCTCCGAATCATTCGGGAGCGATCCGATGAGACGAACGTCAGGATTTCGTCGCTCGACCAGGAAATCGAGGCGCTGCGCACGGCGATTTCTGAGATTCCCGTCGCGCCTTCGATAAGCTCCATGGGATTAATGCCGTACGACCCCTTTGCCCCGGTTGGTGCTGCCGCACCTGTGCCGGCACGCACGGCAGCTCCAGGGGTGACGCCCTCGATCGCCGGTCTCTCCCCACGGCGCATGTACGACCAGGCGTTCGCCGACTATGGCGCCGGCCAGTACTCACTGGCGGTGCAAGGATGGGAGGCCTTCCTTCGCACGTTCCCTGCCTCGGATCTCGCGCCTGAAGCCCAGTTCTTCGTCGGCGAGTCGTTTCAGTCAGCCCAGAAATACGCTGAAGCCATCAGCGCATACAATGAGGTCATCAAGCGGTACCCAAACTCCAACTCTGCCCCGGACGCGTACTATAAGCGAGGTCTAGCAGAGGAGAAGATGGGAAACGTCGACGCCGCGCGCGAGTCGTGGCAGACGGCGGTCAATGGGTACCCGGACAGCGATGCCGGTCGGATGGCCAAACAGGGACTCGACAGGCTAACCGCACGAGAACCGTAGGCCAGTGCTCTCATTCGTCGCCCTCGTCCGCACAGTGCCTCGCTTGATTCGATGCAACGCGGGGCGTTGGCCAAGGGCCGCTAGACATTCGAAAGGACGGACTCCGTGGGAAGCGTGAACAAGGTAATCCTGATTGGGAATCTCGGCCGAGACTCCGAACTGCGCTACACCCCGGGTGGAGCGGCTGTGGCGACATTGAACATGGCCACGACAGAGGTATGGAATGACAAGCAGGGCCAGAAGCAAGAGAAGACCGAGTGGCACCGCATCATCGTCTGGGGCAAACAAGCAGAGTCACTCCAGGAATACCTGACCAAGGGCAAGCAGATCTACGTCGAGGGCCGGTTGCAGACTCGACAGTGGGACGACAAGGACGGAAATAAGCGCTACACGACTGAGATTAAGGCAGACCGCATCACGCTGCTTGGTGGCGGCGGTGGCGGTGGGCGTAGCTCGATGGACCGTGGCGGTGGGTCGACCGGCGGTGGAGGCGGCGGCTCGGAGGAGCCTCCGATGCAGCCCATCACCGACGACGACATTCCCTTCTAGTCGTTCACGGAGTGCTGGTGCCCGTACGGCCGTAGCGGTCTTCAAGCCGGACGACGTCGTCGATCTCCGGTGTGGATACCTCGAGGATTTCCGTATCCTCGATGGCGGTCATGCGGTGTACCGTCTTGGGCGTGACGCGCATGCCGTCGCCCGACTTCATATCGATTTTCACCATCCTGCCGTCCTGCTCGATCTCATACAACAGGCGGCCGGAGTACACGTAGATCGTCTCGTCCTTGAGGTCGTGGTACTGAAGGCTGAGGGCCTGCCCCGCATTCACGTGCAGGATCTTGCCGACGTATCGGTCGGTGTGCGCCCAGTGAATCTCATAACCCCAGGGCTTCTCTACTCGCCTGATCGGATGGTCCACGGCTACTCCTCTCGAATGCTGCTGACGACGTTGGCGGGCATGTCGTCAAGGGCGTCTCCGAGATAGGTTTCGATATCGGCGACTGAACCCAGCCGGAGCACACGGGCCGCAATCGTCGTGACGTGAGCGGCGCTGGTTTGCTGAATGACATGACTCGCGAGCCCGATTGCGCTGGGCGCCATGCTGAATGTCCGCAGCCCGAAGCCAATCAGTAATTGAAGGATCACCGGATCAGATGCCATCTCGCCGCATATCGACACCGGGATGCCCTGCCTGGCCCCCGCCCGCTGGACGAGCCGGACGAGCCGCAGTACGGAGGGGTGCAGCGGCTGATACAGACCGGATACCCTCTCGTCCGTGCGATCGACCGCCAGCGTGTAATGGATCAGATCATTGGTGCCCAGAGTAAAGAAGTCCACTTCCCGCGCCAGCGCGCCGGCCATCAAGGCTGCGGCGGGGACCTCGATCATCACGCCGACCGGCACCTCGGATCGCGTGCGATCCTCTCCGAGTTCTTCGCGCGCCTCCTCGACCAGCCGACGGGCGGCTCGTACTTCTTCGACCGCCGACACGAACGGAAACATGATGCGGACGGGGCCGAGCGCCGATGCGCGGAGGACGGCACGGATCTGGCTCTTGAAGACCTCGGGATGGGCAAGGCTGGCCCGTATGCCACGGAGACCGGCGTGGCCGGTCTGGCGGCTTCCCTCGTGCGCCGGCCGAAAATGTAGTGGGGTCGCCGTCGCGGTCAACTGCTGATCGTCGACATCGAAGGCGCGGATCGTTACTTGATGCCCTTCAGATGCCTCGACCAGTCGGCGGTAGGCGAGATACTGGTACTCCTCGGTGATCAGGTTGGAGTCGTAGCCGCTCAGCAGAAACTCTGACCGATACAGCCCGACGCCGTCCGCTCCGGTGTGTTTTGCGGCCCAGAGATCCTCCACGCGATCCACATTGGCCTGAATCGTGACGCGAACGCCGTCGCGTGTGGACAAAGGGCCGTGTCGCGAGGTCGAGGGAGGTGCGCCGCTAGCGCGGCCAGCCCGCGCCTCGACTTCACGTCGCACCTGCGCATTTGGGTCGATCCACAACTCGCCAGACGCGCCGTCTAGGACGACGATGGCACCCGGGGATACACGTTGAGAAATATCACCAAGTCCCACCACTGCTGGCACGCCTAGCGAACGGGCCAGGATGGCGGAGTGATAGGTCCAACTTCCGGCGTCCGTTGCGAATCCGCTGACGTGCGTCCAGTCGAGCTGTGCCACCAGCGACGGCGTCAACTCGTCGGCGACCAACACGCATGGCCGATCGAGGCGTCGCACAAGATCGCGCACACCGCCCGTATCATTTCTGAGGTTCATTCTGAGACGTCCAGCCACGTCATGGAGGTCGCCCTTTCGCTCGCTCAGATACGGGTCATCGGCGCCGTCCAGCACCGTCGCCACCTCATCCATGGCCAGGTGTACCGCCCACTCGGCGTTCGCGAGCTTGGTCTTGACAATCGCCTCAGCGCGGTCCACGAGCAGCGGGTCATCGAGCATCAGCAGTTGAGCGTCGAAGATGAATGCGAGGTCTGGCCCACTATGTGCAGCGACGCGCTTTCGAATCTGCCTGAGTTGTTCCCGCGAGTGTTCCCTGGCCCGTTGGAGGGCGGAGAGTTCCCGCGACACCTGGGAAGGTGCAACCGTGAACCGAAGGATCTGAGTGCGCTGGATCGCAACCACAGCTGGACCCACCGCCACTCCAGGCGATACGCCGACACCCTTCACTCGCTCGATGCTCCGTCGGCGAATCCGGATCGCACAAGTTCCAGCAGCGCGGCGACTGCTGCTACCTCATCCACGCCTTCGGCAGTAACAGTCACCGTTGTGCCTCGGGAGGCGACCAAGAGCAGCAGGCCCAGGATGCTCTTGCCATCCACTGTCCTTGAGCCGCATTCCACCTGAATCCGTGCATCGAACATCGATGCCATATGGACGAATCTTGCGGCGGCCCGCGCGTGCATGCCGAGTTGATTGGTCACGGTGATCGCCGCGGACGTCATGACTTCTCGGAGCCTCTGAGCAGGTCGGACGCCACCCAGATGGCATTGCGACCTTGCTCGCGCATAGCGCGGGCTACGTCCAAGAGCGGCTTGTCGTTCTGCTGGCCAGCGAGCTTGATGACCATCGGTAGGTTTACGCCTGTGATGACTTCGACGGCGTCGGTTTCAAGAAAGGTTAATCCGAGGTTCGAGGGCGTGCCGCCGAACATGTCAGTGAGGATGAGTACCCCTCCGCCATGCTGGACGCGCTCGACCGCCGTCGCGATCTCGGCCCTCGCGTCCTGGGCGTCGTCGTGCCAGCCTATTGATACCGCCGTGAAATGTGGAAGATCTCCGACGATCGTCTCGGCGGCATTTACGAACTCGGTCGCAAGCTGACCGTGGGTCACAACCACCACGCCGATCACGACCGCCACGCTGCCTCTTCCTTGGACTTCGTATGTGTGACATGCATGATCACGAATCCCTGTGCTTGACCCTCATGCGAACTCCGGAAACGCTGGCCAGCTCCGCCTTCAGCGATTCAACGACCATGACAGAGCGATGCTGTCCGCCAGTACAGCCGACGGCCACCGTCAGGTAGCTCTTACCCTCGCGCACGTACTGCGGCAAGGCAAACTTGAGAAAGGTCGTGAGGCGTGTGATGAACCGAAGGGTTAACGGCTGCCTGCGCATGTAACGCACGACCTTCTTGTCCCGGCCAGTCAGTTGCCTGAGCGTTTCGACAAAATGAGGGTTCGGGAGGCACCGGACATCGAAGACGAGGTCGGCGTCGACGGGCAGGCCGTGCTTGTAGCCAAAGCTCACGAGGTTGACGACCATTTCGGCGCGCTGTGCCGAATCACGCGTGAGGTGCACCAAGGAGTCCCGAAGCTCGTGCACCGTCAGACTCGACGTGTCGACAATCAGGTCCGCCATTCGACGGATCATGGACATCTTGGCACGTTCCTCACGGATGCCCTCGGTCACGGATCGGTCTTTGGCAAGCGGGTGAGGCCGGCGAGTTTCGCTGAAACGTCTGACCAGCGCCGAATGGCTGGCCTCGAGAAAGATCAGCATCGGAAGGATGCCATGATTGGTGCGCAGTCGGCGGTAGATCCCTGGGAATTCACGGAGGAAGCCTCCCTCTCGAACGTCGACGACAATCGCGACCTTCTCGATACCCGCCTCCTCTCGTGCGACGAGATCCGCCATCGTTGGAATGAGCAGTGCCGGAAGGTTATCGACACAGAAGTAGCCGAGATCCTCCAGTGCCCGAATGGCGTGCGACTTTCCGGATCCTGAAAGACCGGTCACGATGACGAAGCGGTGCTGTCGCGTGCGGGCCGTTCCTTTTCGTGTCTTCGGTGACGCCATCAGTCGTCTCCCCGCTCGATCTCATCCTCGATTGTGTCAGCCGTCTCGTATTCCATTCTTCGGTCGAGCTGCCCGACGAGTTCCTGCGCCGCGTTCAATCCGCGTGATCGGAGTAGCTGGTTTCGCGCAGCGACTTCCACGAGGATGGCAAGGCTGCGTCCAGAGGCAACAGGCATCAGCACCAACGGCACCCGGAGCCCGAGAATCTCGTGGGTTTTCTCGTCGAGGCCCAGCCGGTCGTACTCGCGCGCTGCGTCCCATCGTTCCAGATGGACCACGAGTTCTACTCGCTTCGACGTCCGAATCGCCGCAACCCCGAAGAGGTCGCGGATATTGAGGATGCCCAGGCCGCGAATCTCCATGTGGTGCCGAATCAGTTCCGGACATGTACCGATGATGGCCGTCTCGCCACGTCGACGGACTTCGACGGCGTCGTCCGCCACGAGTCGGTGTCCGCGAACGACGAGATCGAGCGCGCATTCGCTCTTTCCAATACCGCTGTCTCCCACAATCATTACGCCAAGCCCAAGGATGTCGAGAAGCACGCCGTGCACGAGGCCGCGCACCGCCAGAGTGTCGTCGAGAAGCGCAGTCAACTTTGCGATGGCGAACGGTGTAGCCACGGCGGTACGCAGGACGGGCATGCGTCGAGAATGAGCCGCGTCCAGTAGCTCCTGCGGGGGTGTTCTGGCTGCGGTAATTAGCACGCAGGGGACGTCCTGGCTGAACACCTCGGCGATCGAAGCGGCACGGGCAGTCCCGTCCAGACTCTCGAGGTAGCGCACCTCGCTCTCGCCCAACACGAGCACTCGACCCGGACGCAGGTAGGCGTGAAAGCCCGCGAACGCAAGACCGATCTTCTGGACATGCGGGCTGGCGATAGTGCGCTGCAGTCCATCCTGCCCAGCAAGCAGTTCAAGCCCCAGTCCGACGTTGTCGGATCGGTCCTTAAGCAGGCTGGCAATCGTAACCCCAGATGCGGGTGTCATCGCATTCGATCTCAGCGTCGTAGAACGGGGAGTGTCAGTACAGCACCTTGCGCTGGTTAGAGGTTGGAAGCTTCAATTCTTCCCGGTATTTTGCGATCGTTCTGCGCGCTAGTGTTAGGCCTTCTTGACGAAGGATGGCGACGATCTTCGAGTCGCTCAGTGGTCGCTGCCCGTCCTCCTGTTCGATGATCTTTCGGATTCGCTGCTTGATGGTGACCGACGAGACCGCTTCACCATACGAACTGGAGATGCCGCTGTGAAAGAAATACTTCAACTCGAACACGCCCTGCGGTGTGTGCATGTACTTGTTGGTGACCACGCGGCTGACCGTGGACTCGTGCATGCCGATGTCGTCGGCGACGTCCCGGAGCACGAGCGGGCGGAGGTACTCGATACCGTGGTCGAGAAAGGATCGCTGGAAATTGATGATGCTCGTGGCCACCTTGTGGATGGTCTTCTGTCGCTGGTCGACCGACTTTATAAGCCACAGTGCAGAGCGAAACTTATCCTTTACATAGGCACGCGTCTCGTCGCTGTTCTCTGAGTTCTTGTCGAGTAGTCGCCGGTAGACCTGACTGATTCTGAGCTGTGGCAGTCCCTCCTCGTTCAAGACGGCTACGTAATCGTCCTCGACCTTCATGATGAACACGTCCGGGATTACGTGCTGGGACTTCGATGGATTGTGCCGGCTGCCAGGTTTGGGATCGAGGTGGCGAATGAGTTCGATGTGCTTCTTCAGATCGTCGATGGACATCCCCATTCGTCGCGACAACTCCGGAATCTGATGATTCTGAAGCAGGCGTAGATGCTCGGCGACGATCCGCTCGGCTGGCGAGCCGGCGAGTCCCAGATGGCGGATCTGCAGCGTCAGGCATTCCTGGAGGTCTCGAGCTGCCACGCCTACCGGATCGAGGGACTGGACGAGCTGCAATGCCCGCGCAACATCGGGCGTTACTGCCCAGGGACCCATGGAGGCAATCTCCTCCACCGTAGCGACCAGCGTGCCGTCCTCATCGAGATTGCCGATGATCGCCTCTCCGATCTGCCGGAGCTGTGGATCGTCGGCCTGCATCGATAGCTGCCAGAGCAAGTGGTCGGCAAGCGAGGAAGAGGTCGACAGCGTATTTTCGATCGGCGGGAGTTCCTTGACTTCAGTAGGCGTTCGCGGCCGGTAGCTCTCTTCAAGATAGTCACCGAAAAAGTAATCGAAGTCCTGGTCGTCCCAGGTGTCGTCCTTCGTGGCTAGCTTGGGTTCTTCAGCCTTCTCGGGGGAAGTGTCAACCGGCTGGAGTTCCTCGGTCGGTACCTCTTCGAGCATGGGATTCTCGACCATCTCCTGATTCAGCACTTCCGAGAGCTCGAGTGTCGACATCGGCAGCAGCTTGATCGCCTGCTGCAACGACGGCGTCAGAATGAGCTTCTGAGAGAGTCTGGCCTGCAGTCTTTGCTGAATAGCCATCGCGGTTTAGATCAGCATCCCCTTGTGATCCACTCAGTCATCTTAATCCAAGCGAAAGTCGGCCCCCAGGTAAATCCGGCGCACGTCCTCGTCCGAGGCGAGTTCTTCGGGCGTGCCGCTCTTGAAGATCGCGCCATCGTGGACGATGTAGGCGCGGTCGGTAATTCGGAGTGTCTCGCGCACGTTGTGGTCGGTCACCAGGACTCCGATGCCTCGCTCCTTGAGGTGCTGAATGATCTTCTGAATTTCGGTGACGGCGATGGGATCGATGCCGGCGAAGGGTTCGTCGAGGAGAATGAACCGCGGAGAGATGACCAGGGCACGAGTGATTTCGGCTCGTCGACGTTCTCCGCCGGACAGCGTATATGCCGGTGCGCGCGCCAGCGGCGTGAGACTGAGCTCAGCAAGCAGGCTCGTTAACCTTTCTTGCCGGGCCGCGCGACTCAGGTCGAGTGTCTCGAGGATGGCTAGGATGTTCTGTTCGACGGTCAGTCCCCGGAAGATCGATGGCTCCTGCGGCAGGTAGCCGATGCCCTTGCGGGCTCGGACGTACATGGGATCATCGGTGACGTCCTCGTCATCGATGAAGACATGTCCGGAGTCCGGCGACACCAGACCGACGGTCAGGTAGAACGTGGTGGTCTTGCCAGCCCCGTTCGGGCCCAGGAGTCCCACCACCTCGCCGGAAGCCACGTTCAGGCTCACGTCTCGGACCACGGTACGGCCGCCGTACGATTTCGTGAGTGTGCGAGTCCGTAGGGTTGACATCAGGGAGAGCGAGGCTCCGGGCAGGGTTCGCCGCCGCTCGTCGTCTGCGTGCGAGTTTCCTCGTTGCCGTCAACGATGAGCCGACCGGCCGTTCTGAAGAAGGTTAACGTGTGACCGGAGACCTCCTCACATGTCTGGGTAACGCGAACGGGGACACCGGGAGTGCCGGTGAGCACGTACTCTTCGTCCGAAGCGTCGTAGATGAGTCGTTCACCGGTTGCACGGCGGCTGTCGACTTGCAGCGTGACAGCCCCGGAGGCCTCGAGGCGAACGACGCGGGCGCCGGACTCCTCAAGTACCACCGTGATTGTCGTTCCGACAAGAGTGCCCATCGGAGATGACAGTTGCGCGGGAGAGACGATTCCGCTGTATTCGATCTGTCGGGTGTCGTCGGTATAGCGAATCTCCTCTCCACTTCCCGTCG